>Ga0114930_10005682_pt1 | contig 10203 bp, 8 predicted proteins | sample AnhtaG_FD_87300 | JGI IMG/M metagenome (GOLD analysis project Ga0114930, IMG submission 87300) | Deep subsurface microbial communities from Anholt, Denmark to uncover new lineages of life (NeLLi) - Anholt_01485 metaG | ecosystem: Environmental > Aquatic > Marine > Oceanic > Sediment | place... | reverse complement strand
TAAAATCAATTTCAGCGTCAACCTGTTTCATGAAGGTGAATACACCCATAAAGGGTCCAGGCTTAACTGTTGTTTGCCTAAAATCGATGCTTCCGTCGGGTTTAACAGCGACCCCAATGGCAGGAGCCTCCACAACCTGAAAACCTTCCTGCTGAACATATCTGAAGCCCTCGCGGTAAGTAGAGAATAAAACTTGGGCTCCGTCCCTTTCAAGCCTCCGAGCTATGGGAATACAGCGGCCAACATGCCCCAATCCCACGCCAGAAGGACAGAATTGAACTCGCATGAACTTGGTTCCCTAAATTTTTTTCAGTTTAATTTGGCCTTTGGGTAAGGCTTCCTCAAAAATTATCGCTTGGAACTTGTATATTTTTGTATCCTTTAGTAGCCAAGAATCTGGTGACAGACCTCCCTTCATTGAGCATTGACAGAGGAACTCTTCCGCTTCCCAGTTAAATTCAGCAGGGACTTGGGGCAGAAGCAGACCCTTACAGTAGCTTTTCTCAACTATAAGTCCATCCTGTCCAACTTTGATTTTCGAGGGGTAATCTGTCGGTTTCTCGACTTTGACACGTTCAGGGGGAGTTAAGACGCTAACTTCAAAGATTATCTGGTCAAGTTCTTCGAGGGCGACCGGTGGGAAACGTGGGTCTCGCGTTGCAGCGCTGAGGGCAGCCTCTATCACTGCCTGAACGAGGGGGGTAGTGGGGTAAGGGAGACCAATGCAGCCCCTCAATGTCTTCGCTCCGTTATGGAAGCTGTTTAATGTAACAAATACTCCACACTTTTCCATTAGCTTGGTTGAAACGCTTTCAGGAACCTGCAAGATTTTCCCGTTTTTTAGGTATTCAGTTACAGTTTGTCTAGCTAGATTTACGAGAAACTTGCCTTCTTCGAGTGTCAGCTGAAACGTCATGTTGTTTCGCCCCTGACTTATGCAACATGAGTTCCTTACGGTATTAAAGTTTCTGAAGAACGCTTACAATCAATTCTACTAAGAAGCTTTGAACTGATCTTCTGTCAAGTTAGAAGTTACTGGTTTCTTCTTGGATTCCTTCCTTTGTGATTGTGAGTAAATCCACACCGTCGCCGCTCATGGCATCTCGGCGTACAGCAGATTTTATTGCTCGCAGCACCAGCGCTTTTGCGTCTTGCTGGGACATGCCGTCTTTGTATCCTTCCTCTAGAACCCCAGTGGCGATCTGGGCTCCTGAGCCGACAGCAGCGTATTTGTCGGGTAAAACAGATCCAATAACGTCAAGCACGTATATTGATGGTCCATCATCGTCCATTCCACCTACGATGGTTTGGGTAATCAAAGGAATCATACGTCTTCCGAATAGAATGTTTGACATGACTTTGGCGGCTGATTGCACGGTCATCGGTCTTTTAGCGTCGAATGCAAACAGTTTTGCTTGGGCTTCTACTTCTCGCGCCAAAATTTGCATGTCAGAGACTAGACCTGCGCATGCTGCGCCGACCCTGTCGGCAATTCTGAAAACCTTTTTTCCTGTTCTGCTCATTATCATGGAGCCGTAGGATACTCTTTTTTCTGATGCCAAGATTACGCCGTCAGAATAAACTAGGCCGATAGTGGTGGCTCCTGGAATGAAAAAACGAGCTTGGGCTTCGTCACTCAAACATTGTTCCTCCAGTTTCAATGCAATAATGACCTGAAAGGCACTTTTAAACTTAATTGATTTTTTCTGGAGGGATTTAAACCGCCATCTCTTTGTGCGGCAAAGAATCTTGTACAATAAGGGGTATAGGTTAGGTTTACAACACGATTTAAACCCTAGAAGGTTTTGCTCTTCCCCATATTTTTAGAGAATCGCGTAACGACTGTGCTCCATGTATTGTTTTCTCTACCAACCTAAACTTTTGGATGCAGATAATTAATAAGATGTAGAGAAGAATCCAAGCTACAAAAAGCAATTCTGCATAGACATCGTGGAAAGTCTGCGCAGCACTCAGCCCTTGGTTAACGAGGATACGGAAGTAGACGAGTATTCTTAAGATGTTAACAGAGTATGTTCCAATTGCCCCAGCAATAAAGTAAATCGTCTTACGGAAACGTGAGATGTTAGACTTTTTGAATAGCAACAAAATGATTAGCGTGTAAAGAAATAGGCTGTGAACACCTGCACATGGCCAAGCAATACCTACAGAATACCAGCGACCGCCAGCTTGCGTTCTTATAATGGGCATAGCATCTGCCCCCGGAGAAAAGGATAGAGAGAAACTGTAACCCAAAATGTCAAGCAAAATAGCTGCACATGCGGCTGTGGGAAGCGTTAATAGTTGGAAGGGTTTGAACACTCCGTAGGGGAAGATAGTGTCTAAAAAGTATACGGCGCTAACCCCGGAGATGAAAGCTAGTGTGATGCCAAATTTTTTCACCCCGCCTTTTCCGTAGGCCAAGAGTATGGTTGCTAGGAAAGAAACCGTGAACACAAGATATTCAACTAACAGGGGCCAAGCTGCTTCAAGAATATACTGCCAATCACCGAAATGTGCTCTCCAGTATTCGCCGCGAAGCGTGTCACCAAGGTTTATGATGGTTTGATCTAACCCCAAAAAGTTAACGCTGATGATGTAAATTAGTGGAAGAATTGCGCATATGAAACTGGCTAGAATCTTGAAGTGGCTTATAGGCTTGATTTCCGAGTCTTCTTTTGACTGTTTCTCCCAATTTAATGACGTTTCTAGAACAAAAAGCCACAAAAAGAACAGGAGGAACAGTCTTCCTTTCCAAGTGTAATCAAAGTAAAAGCCTTTTTCATTGAACAGAGCGATGCTTTCAAGGTTAAAGTAATCTAGAATAACCAACAGCACTATTGCGGCGACAAAACAGGCTAGCAAAGAAGTGTGGAGCCACGATTTCTTCAGTTTATAGCTAGGAGCCATTAAGGATCACTTTCTTGAGTTTGGATATATTCTTGGTGGATGAGAGTATAGCAAGTTTTGTTTATGTTGGTAAAATTACCCAATTATACTTTGCTATTCTCTATTAAGGCTAGACGAGTTAAGTATCAATAAATTGCCTATAATGCGTCTAGTTCATGGCACGCATAATCGCCAGATAGGAAACGACGAGTGCAAAAGCTGTTGTGGTTATAAGAACCTTGTAAAGAGCCAAAAATGTTATTTGCCTAGAGATATGAAATAAATCTTCCATCTGAGATTGTAGAAGCATTAAAGCCGTTAACCTAAATGCGCGCACTGGAGTTTGGTACATGAACATAACTTTCATCACGGACCCCCTTCTGACAACATTAGGGTCTACAAGACCGCCATCTCTTTTAGCTACGGAACTACAGAAAAATGGACACAATATTACGCTTATTTCTCTAAGCGTCAGCGAAGAAGTTAGGAAGACAGCGAAGGAAAAAAATATTCAAGTCAAAAGCTTAGGTTCGAATTTCAACATTACACATTCATACCCAATCGTTGAAGCTTGGGCAAAATCACTACTCAAATCGGAAAATATGTTTCACTTAGATGATCTAGGTGATAACGAAATAGTAATCAACACTTCATCCTGTATTAAGGTCAAGTCCCACTTGTATTACGCTCAGGGTCCCATAACGAGAGCCCTTGACGACATGCTCCTTGAGATGCCTGCACGTTACAAGTACATATACCGTTTGATTGCACCAGTATTGAGATATTTAGAGAAGAAAACCGTTAGAGACTACGCTTATCTATCAAATTCAGTGATAGCTAACTCAAGGTTTTGCGCGTCAATGTACGAGGATCTGGGAGTTGAAGTTGACGGTGTGATTTCTCCTCCTTTAGATTGCAGTCTCTTCAAACCCATAACCTCAGAGCCGTCACAAGACTATGTACTGACCTACTTCGGGGTCTACAATAAGGAAACGAAGTTTGCAGTTATCAAGCATGTAGCCGACACTGGTGTAGCAATCAAAGCTTTTGGTTACAAGGCATCTGGCATCCCAGCCTACATCGCCAGACATCCCAACATCCAGTTCTTAGGCGCAGTCTCTAAAGAGGAGCTGGTGAATCTTTACTCTAACGCTCTCTACGTACTTTTCACGTTCGCCCATGAACCATTCGGGTACATACCTATCGAAAGCATGGCCTGTGGGACACCAGTACTTACTTACAATATACAGGGACCTAGTGAATCCGTTGTGAATGGGTCGACAGGCTGGCTTGTAAATAGCGATAAAGAGCTGGTGGAACTCGCTTCGAGGATTTGGAAGGATGGTTATCCCCAAGAGATGAGGAAGAATTGTATAAAGAGAGCCTCGCTGTTTGACGTAAAAAAAATCTCAGAGAAGTGGCTCAAACTATTAAAGGAATAACCGGAATAAACTCCCCGTGTTCTATGCACCTTCTGCTTTTAGGGTCTCCAAAACGCGGCGATATAGGGCAACATGTTCTTCTGTCACAGTGCTCCAGTGTCTGCCCTTAAATTTTTCTTTAAGGTTTCTTCCAAGACGGTTTCTGAGTTCATTGTTCTCCATTAATAAGACAAGTGCTTGAGCCAGCTCCGTTGAATCGGATGGCGCTACAGCAATGTAGTGTTCTCCATTTTGCAATTCGCTTTGAAACTTTGGTACTCTGCTGCAGATAACTGGTTTCCCGTAGTCAGCAACTGCAGCCAATGCCCCACTCGCCTCGACATAATATGGCTCTGTAGATTGTAGCACAATTATATCACTTCTCCAAATGAGCTGCTGCAAACTTGTTTCATCAACGAAACCAGTGAAAAACACCTGTTTCTGAAGTTTCGGTGTTAGAAATTGCTTGAAGCCTTCAGGGTATCCTGTCTTGTCATGGGCATGGCTTCCTCCAACGATCACAAGTTTTGCGTCTGGACATTTTTCAAGGAATTTTTCGAATGCCTCAATTAAAGACTCAATTCCCTTACCTTTCCTTAAGAACCCAAGAGACAAAATGCGGATTTTTTCACCTTTTTGAGAAAACTCGGGTTTCTTAGAGGCTTTCTTCACTCCATGTGGGATTACAGCTATCTTTTCTTCCTTTGCACCATACTCTGTTTGGAGAATTTCTTTCATCAAACAGTTATGCACAATCACCTTATCTGAAAAGTGTACGATACACCCTGAAACGAACAGAACAGCCATCCGCGCCAAGAAATTAACCAAAGAATTGGCGAAGATATGGACGTCTTTTCGTATCACCGTGTGCATGGTGACAACACATGGTTTACGGCTCAACCGGAAAAAACATAACAAAACTGGAAAAAGGAGAGCAGAGACTAAACTACCATACAGCAACCATCCATGCTGCAAATGAACAACATGAAATCTAGTTTTGAATACGGCACGGAAAATGCGCATAGGATACCAAAGACCCCTTTTCCAACATCTCAAAACAGCTCCGTCTTTTTCTTCAAAAAATTTAGATAACTCATGCTGCTTCGGAATGTTCGCAACAACTTCTACGTCCACCAATTTAGCTATCTGCGTATACAATTCAGCGGAGTATAATGCCACCCCATCCCTATGTGGAGGCCAAGTGGTGACAGCACAAACCTTCAAAGTTACACGCCGCCTGACACCTGTAAAACATTCATAGAATAAAAAGTCACATCCGTAGAATTTGTTACAGAAGCAGTGAACTCTACAAAGGTTGGTTGTTCAATTGTAAAATTGAACGTGAAAACTTGCCACCTGTTCGCTCCAGTGAAATCGCTACCATTAATCTCCTTAGTGACTATTTTAGAATGTTCCGGTTCATTCAAAGCCCCTAAGGTGATGGCTTCATCTGGGGCGGTGGACGATACTTTCAGCACCACCATAACGTTATAGCTTCCTGGAGGAAGAACTTTCTCTGGGACCTCAAAGAATAACGGCGTTGGGTCAGTAACATTGTGAACCAACACATCTGCCTCGGTAACAGAGTCGCCAAAAGCGACATTTTCCTGAACAATTGTTCCAGTTGCAATTCGTACACTGCAGGAAGTGTATGTGAAGTTTACGCCTTCAAAATGCTTTACCGACCCCGTATAGCCTTTTTTGTAGAGTACTACACCATTCGTGTTGACAACTATCCCGTATTCGTCACCAATTTCCGCATCACACCACCTTGGAGCCATATGTGCTGGTCGAGGAAGCGTAACGGTGTACCACCAAGAATAGACGTTAATCAAAACATAGTCCACCTTACTCTTGAAATATGGATAAACTTCGAGCCTGTTGCACAGATGGGGAAACACTTCCGGCATAACAGAAGCAGAGGCGTTTGCAGGAATCTCATTCAGCGCCATTCGCGTAGACTTGTCGGCTTTTGTAACCAAAAAGTATTCGTCGGTTGGAAGTAACAGTGTACTGAGGACTAAACTCGCGAACATTAGAAAAACAATCTTTCTTAATACGTCTCGGCTGCTGAGGTTAACTAACTTTTTGATTCCGTTGACTGCTGCAACGAAAAGAAATGGTGAAACGAACGCGGGATACTGAGTTCCAATAGCGTAATACAGCGGATTAACTGAGAGTAGGCTGGCCATTAACCATGGCAAGGTCATTATAAGAGTTAATGGGTCTAAGAAGGAGAGGAATGAAAGCGGGCCGAATAAAGCTGTTATGTAAAAAAATTTGCTTGGTCCATCATTTAAAAGCACCTGAATTGTCTGCAATGGGTTTGTCAGCACATTTGTTACTATCTCACCCGGGCTGGTGCCGAATTCGCCCCACTCCCATTTTGTGCTTAAAGCATTCGGGTTAAAATTTGTGATAACTGCACTAGCTAGTGTAAACCAGAGAATACCGCTCAGTAAAAGTATGATGGAGAATATGGCGTTTTTTGTCAGTTTTCTTGATCGTAAACCATTAATGATTTCTTCTCTATGTAAAAGGAAAAAGTAAACAGCCATAGCCATGACAATCAAAGGAACAAACTCGTTAACCATCAAGGCTAGTGCAACAAAAATGTAAGAGTGAAACAGCTTTCCCTTCTTCAGATAATGAATTGCAAAAAGGAATAGTGCAGGCAAGAATACTTCAACATCAAAGTTTGAAAGTGGAGTAGTTATTGGAGGGTAAACCAGGTATATAGTTGCAAGAAAAAATGTTACACCACGGTTGTTTAGTTGCTGTTCACGGAGAATCCAGTAAAGAGGAATTAAACCTATCGAAATGGCAATTGGTCTAAGTATGAGCAGTGTAACAGGGTTTTGGTATATGGCATAAACGGGTGCTAACAAAAAAAGGAATGGCGAAAAATGTATGCCGAAAAGGCTTCCAGAGGGGTTACCCGTCAACTCAGCCGTATAATACAATATTTTTCCGTGGTTCAGCGTAGTGTATAAACTTTGAGAATAAATTCCGAGGTCCCAAGTATTTGTACCAAATGCATAATGCCGCGATATAGCTAAACTGGAAACGATAACGACGTATACAACTGCAATTAAAAAAAGTATGAAATAATCGGATCGTATTACTGTCTTAATCCGACGCATATCAATTCTGCCTCTAAGTAGCATTGTCTTATCTACCACTGCTTTCCTAACAACCCTAATCTTATATTACGCATGTGAACGCGCGCGCAAATACCAAGCCTGAGTAAAATCCACAGTCGCCACCTTAACAACTCAGTAATACACATTCACAGTTATTTTATAATACTTTTGATGGCATGGCGGGTCTAGGAACCTCATCCAGCTCTAAAACACCCCAAAAAACCAAAAGCTTTTCCCGCCAAACTCCAGTACGAATCGTAGAAAGTTTAATAAACTTTGAACTAGAACACATTAAGCATTCAGCAACATGGGCTGATGAAAATAATTGAATAAAGCAGGAATGGATACTAATCCGCGTGTGGCGATAATCCTTCCAACATACTGTGAAGCCGAAAACATCGCAGATATCATCCACGCAATCGAAAATCTAAAGCTTAATTCTACTATATTGGTCATAGACGATTCAAGTCCTGATGAAACCAAAAATATTGTCGGGAAGTTAAGAGAAAAGTACAAAAACATTTTTTTATTAAAAAGGCCCCACAAGATGGGGCTCGGAACAGCAATTACAGATGGCTTCCGTTTTCTTCTATCTCTACCAAAACCGCCTAGCTACATAATCACGATGGATGCAGACTTCTCACACGCCCCCCAAGATATTCCAAGACTACTGAAGCTTAGCGAAAAGGGCAGCGATCTTGTCATCGGAAGCAGGTACTGCAAGGAAGGAGAAGTTAAAGGCTGGAAACTCACTCGACTACTGATAAGTAAAGTAGCCAACAAAATAACAGGCAAGATAATTAATCTTCAACTAAGCGATTTCACAAGCGGCTTCAGATGCTATTCCAAAGGATACATCACAAAGGCACTTCCAAAGCTTCACAGCGAAACATACGAAATCCAAATCGAAACACTCCGACAAGCAAAACTTCAAAACTCAAAAATATGCGAAATATCCATAGTCTTCGAAAACAGAAAGAAAGGAAAATCAAAGCTAACTCTAACAGAAATTGCGGCTTTTTCTAAATACATTCTGAAAGTGTTATGGGAACGACTTTGCGATAGAGAAAACTAAGTGTACTTGGCACATGTTATTTTGCTACTTAATTCCTGACTTTTCTCACATTTTGAGGACTTGATTCAGTGTGAATGTTCCTGTTGCTTTCTTAGGAAGTGGAAGAGGTATTCTTGTGCGTACCCTGCATATCTCCCAAAGTATTCTCTTCCAAAGGAGCTGATGGTTTCATATTCCTTTGGCGTGATCGAGGTTTTTCTGGAACGATGCAGAAGCATGTTGTAACCCTAGAGTTTGACCATAAATCTTTATGGTTTGGTGCTTCGCTGATTTGGCGCGTGAATTTCAATTCGTCACCATTGCAGGGTTATTACAATGTTGCCACTAGGTCAAAGAAAGGTATCAAAAAAAGAGAGGGGAGATTGAGGGAAATCGCAAGCGTTATCGTGTGCAGTTTATCTTTCCAGTTTTTCTTAGCTTCAACTTTCTTTTCTAGGACGCTTCCGGAGAAAGTGGTTGCAAACAAGCACCGAGACAGACGATAATAACACCATGACTCCGATGGTTAAGCCCTCTGGTATCGGATCCGGCGAATACCCACTGATCAATCCCCACTCATCTGGAACGTTTACGTCACTGCTTGGTGCCCAGTCTTGAACTCCTGCTGCGCTATTGCTTGCGTCGTAAACTGCAACTCTTAATCCAGTTGGTGGTGCGTTAGGTATCAGTGCGACCGTCTTTATGAAAGTGAATTCTAGAATCCAGTGGGGAGTACTATCGATCGGAGAAGCACTTATCGAGTTAGCCCATGTTAATCCGATATCGGAAGGTGTATTTGTAGTCTGAACCCAGCTTTCTCCATCCCCCGTATAAATTACTACATCCGTGTGTCCTACAATGTCCACCCTGTAATCACCGGACGCAGGGGCAGTGCCTCCACCATTGCTGTCATCAAAGCAAAATTGCCAGTAGTCTCCAGTGTCATTGGTGTCGTCATTGAAAATTTCGACAAGGAACTCACAGGAATATATAGTAATTTCCGCATAATACCAGAAAGTAACGTTGTCAGAAATTGGGACCGTTAGGGCGTCGTTCCATTCATCTTCAGTAGTCCAAACCCCATCAACAGTGGCGGGTGTTATACCTCCCGTATACTCTATGATTGAGTAGTCTGGGTTGCCCGCCATGGTGGTTCCAGCGGTTATCAGCAAGAGTAGACTGCAAAGCATGAGTATGCAGAAAGTTGTCACAATGGTTTTTTTCATTATTAATAATCACCCATTTTAATACTGCTTAGTGGTTTGTTCATATTGCCTTAAAAAATTATCTGTCTAATAACATGAATAATGCCTTTTACGTGTACTTTTGATGTTGATAGCGGTGACTGTATTTCAGACAGATCATTCAATCACAGCGAATAGTAATGGATAATGAAGATACATATTTCAATTCGTCGCCGTTGCAACGTTAGTACAATGTTGCCACTGGGTCAAAGAAAGGTATCAAAAAAAGAGAGGGGAATTGAGGGATCGCGCAAGCATTATTGTGTGCAGTTTATCTTTTCAGTTTTACTGAGCTTCAACTTTCTTTTCTAGGACGCTTCCGGAGATAGTGGTAGCCAACAAGCACTGTAACAGACGACAGTAACACCATGACTCCGAAAGTTAAGCCTTCTGGGATTGGTTCCATGGTGTAGTTTTCGATTCCCCAAGTATCTGGGACGTCTGCGTCGGTGGGC
>Ga0114930_10005681_pt1 | contig 10205 bp, 11 predicted proteins | sample AnhtaG_FD_87300 | JGI IMG/M metagenome (GOLD analysis project Ga0114930, IMG submission 87300) | Deep subsurface microbial communities from Anholt, Denmark to uncover new lineages of life (NeLLi) - Anholt_01485 metaG | ecosystem: Environmental > Aquatic > Marine > Oceanic > Sediment | place... | reverse complement strand
TTTGGTTCCCGGATGGGGTGAATACTATGTCGGCCACAAGAAAAAGGCCCGGTTCTTTTTTACCGTTGAAGTCTTAAGCTGGATCGGGTTCATTGGCTTTACCACCTATGGCAACTGGAAAGAGGATGACTTCATCCGCTTTGCCAACGAGCGGGCCGGAGCCGACCTGAACGGAAAGGACGACTGGTTTCTGGATATGGTTGGGTTTTATGAGGACATTGATGAATACAACTCATTTGGCCGCGTGTATGATCCCGACCGTCCCTATCTTGATGATAATGTTTCAAACCACTGGCGCTGGCAAAATCCCAGCGACAAGAAGCTGTATCGGCACCTGAAAAACCGAAGCCGCGAGGCGTATCGTCGCGCTGATTTCATGATTGGCCTGGCGATCCTCAATAGAGTGGTGTCGGTCATTGATGCCGTCCGCGACGCCAAACGGTCGCGGCATACCTTCGATGCATCTTTCGGTAACACTGGCGAGATTCGCTATCGGTTCGACGTGGACCCTTTCAGCAGCCGCCGGCAGATCAGCCTTACCCTCTTTACTCCCTTCTAAGCACCACCGGATGAGCTCACTGCTGCGACAGCTCGTTCTGGTGCTCGTTTTCCTGGCCTCATGCGGACGTCCCCCGAGACCGGAGCCACCACAGAGCGAGTTTTTGAAAACCCCCATCGCCCTGCTGGTGGAGAAAGAGATTTCCGGCCAAGTACTGGGGAAGCCACTGCTGCGGCCCTTTGGCCTGGCGACCGACGCTCGTGGTGCCGTCTACGTGTGCGATGCCGGTAACAATCGGATCGTCAAGTTCCATCCTGATCTGACACCCGATGTGGAGATTGGCGGCTTTGGAACAGACGAGGGAGCTTTTAACCGGCCTTCTTTTATTGTCGTTGATTACGACCTCAATCTGTTAGTATCAGATGAGGGCAATCGGCGCATCTGCCGCTACAACTCACGGCTCCAGTTTGTTGAGGAGCTGGCCTTTTATGACGACGAGGACCCCTTGAAGTTTGGATACCCTTCTGGTGTGAGCCTGACCGACTATGGCGAAGTGTGGGTGGCCGACCGCGAAAGAAACCGAATTGCCGTGTTCAACAACGTTGGCACCTTTGACCGCTTCATAGGGGAGTTCGGCTATGCCGGGGGACAGCTTCTCAGTCCGGAAAAGATTGTGAAAAACCGAAGAGGCGGCTTCATTGTGTGCGACGCCGGCAACGGTCGACTGGTTGTGTACGATGAATATGGAAACTTCCTGCGCGAGACAAGCGATAATGCCCTCGACTACCCCATCTCGGCGGCAAGTGACAATCGTGGTGTGTGGATTCTCGACGGCACCAAGGGCAAGATCTACATGTTTGACAGCCGGGGCCGAAAGGTTTTCCAGACCGGCCCTACCCTCGCGGGAAATGGCCGGGCTTTGAAAGAACCGTCGGACATGGTGATACTTCCCGACGGGCGTCTAATGATTTCCGACAGCGGCAACAACCGGCTGCTTGTCTGCCGAATACTGTTCGAGGAACGCTAGTGTTGTGTCCCAGGAATATATGCGCATAGCCCTGTGCCCGTCGGGTCTTCAGACCCGACGGAAAAGCCAGTGTCACACGGGGCGATCTGAAGATCACCCTTTTGGGATAACCTCTGGACATCTGCCGCCCACGAAAGGCGTTATATTTGGTATTAACCGCCGGTTCTAACGATACTCCCCCACTCCATAACGCTCTATCTTCGAATGGACATGAGAACTTCCGACAAGATGGAATCCCTGTTCCGCGCGGTCACTTCCAACAGTGTTGTCTCGCGCCACCCTTTGATCTCGGCAATAATGCCGCCGCCCCTAAGCGCTATGGTTGCAATCAGGGTTTTTTGCGAATTCAGGATTTCTCTCAGAAGAGTCCGAAACTTGTCGGAGAAACACTCCATTTTGCCAATTTCATCAATGATGACCAATCCGGTCGCAGGGCTTAGAAAATCAATCGCGTCAAAGAAAGTCTCGAAGCCGGCAATATCAACGCCGTATTTCCCCACCCTGAATGGACCTTTTATGCCGACATGGGAAAGAATCTGCCTTCTCCCGTCAAGAGTGACCAGCTCAAATCCCTTTCGAACACCGCCCTCTCTTATTTCATCCGTGTAAAAACCTACTGGATGGGAGGGCTTTAATGCTTCAGAAAGCTTCTTGATGAGCGTTGTCTTGCCAACACCTGGACGCCCGGTGAGAAGAAGGTTCTTTCTCGCTAGTTCCATGCTCACGCTTGAGTTTGATTCTTAAGCAGAACCACCAATATCCAATTGCTCAACAATTATGGCATTTTTGTTAACGCCATTCTCCAGCGAACTTCAAAAGAAAAATCGGATAATTCACTTTGTCGCGCAAGCCTCCATTACCTAATTCCATATACCTGACCCTTGACAGAAGCTTTTGGCAGGCTGTTGAAAAACGGCTCAGGTGTCATTGCGAGATCGCCTGAGGCGGACGTGGCAAACGATTTCCTGACTCAGGGGTAAGACACGGGAAAAACAAAAGTGGCGCCCCGCAGAATTGAACTGCGGACACACGGATTTTCAGTCCGTTGCTCTACCAACTGAGCTAGGGCGCCAACTTACACCAGCGACTTAGTTGAGGAATCTATCCGGTTATCGGCCAATGTCAACCGAAATTCACTGCTTCTTGAAGACGTATTGCTTTGTTCGCCGCGAGAAAAGAGCGTACAGCGCAAGGCCGGAGAGGATAATAAGAATGATATTCTCGTACCGGGAAAAGCCGAATATAGCCAGCAGGATGACAAGACTGTTGATAGCCACCAGTCCGTACCATCCCCAGGTTTTCAATTCTTTATATGCAAAGGCAACTGAGATCAGGACGACGCCGATAAGACAGAAGATGATAGGCTGTCCCAGCTCGGCATAATTGCGATCAAGGACACCCAGGATAACCTTTACGCTCCCGTATATCAAAAACACGGCTGAGAATATGAAAGCGTACCAACTGGCCAGCTTGTACGTCAGAGGGCGGTTGTCTTTTCGTTTAGGCATTGACATGATCCTTTCGTGTTTCCCTTAGCTCTTTTCACCCAACAGGCCGGCGCCAATGAATCCGGCATAGTTACCCAGCGCGGCCTTCACCACGCTCAGCTTCTCCACGGCCGAATCGAGGGCGCGCTTTTTTATCTCAGCCGACACGGCCTCCAAAAAGCCGGCTCCCCCTTCGATCACTCCTCCCCCAATTACTACGACTTCCGGGTTCAAAAGGTTCACGACCCCGGCCAGGCCGATGCCGAGATAGCCGGCGGTTTCTTTGAGTACATCCCTGGCAATTTTGTCGCCCTTTTTCGCCGCTGCAAATACCTTTCTAACGGTGAGATTGGTTAGGTCACCTTCGAGAACCTCTTCAAATATAGGTGACATCTTTTTCTTTAGCCTTACCCTGGCACGCTCAATGATTGCCTGTGAACAACAGTAGGCTTCAATTGTGCCGGGTATGCCGGCATGGGTGAGCGAAGCGTCAAAGTTTATGGTCATGTGTCCCAACTCCCCGGCGGAATAGGTCGCCCCGCGCCATAGTTTGCCATCGATGATTACCGCCCCTCCCACACCAGTTCCGACCGTGACGAACACCGCCGATCCAACCCCCGTGGCCGCGCCGAACTTCGCCTCGGCCAGAGCAACGGTGTTGACGTCATTGTCGACCCACACCGGCATATTTAGCCGCTCGCTGAGAATCCTGCCAATTTCCACTCCCTGCCAGCCATCGATATTGGGGCAGGGGCCAATCACCGTACCGGTACGGCAGTCAACTGCTCCGGGTGTGCCCACGCCCAGCCACTTGACACCGTAGTCCTCCTCAGCAGCGATGTACAGCAGTTGTTCCCCAATGTTGCCGACCAGATGCATCAGCGGTGTGGAACCTTTTTCGGCGAGCGTGGGTCGGTGCTCTTTGTGAAGGATTTTCCCCGAGGAATCAAACAGGCCAAACTTTATGTTCGTCCCGCCTATATCAATGCCGGCGTATACGGAGCTATCGGACATCTGCGCTGCTACCCATGTTCAGTCAATCTTTTCCGGTTCAACCTACTGGCACCCAACGGACAAAGCTTTAGAATAATACGTGCGCTGCCTTAGCATGTCAAGGCTAAAAAGTCGCTGAAGTCAGCTCGTAAAGGGAGTTGAGAATTTCCCAAAGGGCTGGCAGGAGGAAGAAAGGAGCGAGCCTTTTGCCTCTGCCGATAAAACCGTGGTCATAACGCCCTCAGTATTTACAACACAGTTCTGGTTGGTGCACGTCCTGAGATTGTCTCAAAAGTCGTGTCGAATTGCCAGATGTTAGAGCCAGCCACGATCAATAACACAAACGGGTGCCACCTCCAAACTTGCAGGCTGTGTCATAAGTTGGTTTCGTCGGGCTCAACTCTTGGATAACATAGTTACTTGCCGACGACGAAGTCGGCCGTCAAAGGCCCGGCCCTGACGGGAGTTGTGACCTGACGAGCGTCTCCCAAGAGCTTGTGCCGCAACCGAGTGGATTTCCGGTCGGGTCACACCTCGCCCGGAGGCGAGCCAAGACCCAACCGAACAAACGGATTGCGACACAGCCTGTTGTTTTGGAGGTGCTTCTCCTCACTGCCATGTAACAGTTTCTTACACAATTACAAGAACCACTGTCACTAAGAACATCCCCCAAACATGTTTGAGGATGCCACCCTTTAATACATGTGATTCTCTTGGTCTTTGTAGACGCTTATGTGTTGAGACGACAAATAGTACCTTTGGGGACAACCTCTCCTCGGGCGCCAACCTCCACTGGATCGTAGCAGTAGTGCATTGAGTTACGCCTGCATCCAGACTATCTTCAAGGCGTAAGCAGGGTCATCTTTTTTCTTTGATAAACTATGATGACCTTATTAATTGTGTTCGAACTCGCAACAGGTCTCGATAGGAAGTTACTGGTGCAAAAGAACATATACGTTGTCATCGGTTGCGACTCCGACCCGGATAGAGCCAATCTTATCGGCAACTTGACGGCTAATACTTTGAGCTGGCGGGGAATGCTGGAAGGGGTACCAAGAGCCAGAGAAAGATTGCAGCAGATACACGATTCTGATGGCAGAATGCCCGTCTTTACATGGTGCCTTCGGGTCGATTACCAGATCAAAAGATTTTACGGAACATATAACTATTTTCTCAAGGAACACAAAGACTTCCTGCTGGATTTGGAAAAAGAGGGAGATGAGCTTGGCTGGCACCCGCATTTTTGGAACTACGACGAAGCTCTCGATATTTGGTACCAGGATTGTTTCAACATTGAGTGGCAGGTTCAGATGCTTAAAGAGGCTCATGCCGCCTATCTCGAAATCTTTCCCGGCCGGGCCAGATCGGTACGTATGGGTTGGGACTACCATAACAATCATACCTTTGCCACTCTCCAAGAATTGGGAGTCGAGGTCGATTTCAGCGGCATTCCAGGGCTGCAAATACAGCCCCAAAATGAACGCATTCGCTCGGCGAACTTCTTTGATTGGTCGCTTTCTCCCAACCGGCCATACTACCCCGCCAAAGCTGATTACAGACGTGAGGCAAAACAAGGGGAGCCGGCCTTCTCCCTGCTGGAATCGCCAAGTTTTGTTTGTAAATCTTTCATATGGGGAATAATCAGCGGTCTGGTCCTCGCCAAGAAAATGAGAGACCCCATGCCGTTCCTTCGCTCACTCAGGAAGCCCACTTATTGGATTAACATAACCGGGAAACCTTCTTATTTCAAGCCCTTGATTGCCCAGGTGGAAAGGACCTTGAGAGCAACTAATAAAATAGTCTTCGTTACCTACTTTCACCCGGATGAGTTAATCGATAATAACAGCCCGCTGTATTCCCTGGATTATATGGAAGACAATATCCGGCTGTTGGTGAAGACGGCGAAGCGATTGGGTGCGAATACAAAGTTCATAAGAGCCGGGGAAATCAAAGAATACACATAGTTCTGGACTTACTTACGAATGTCCAGGCAAAATAGTGCGGTTCTTGAAGGATGGGTTCGAGCCGATAATACACCTGAAGGTTTAGGCTCATATCGATTTCGGTCGGTACCGGGGGAGTCGCTCACGAGATAGGCATCGCCATGTCAGTTATATTTGTGATTTGCTGGCCGCTCCACCTCGAGAATTCGCTTGCAAGATGCCCTCAAACAGTATAGTTTAGTATAGGTGTAAAGAACGGCTGGAGAAAAAACAGCCAGGCTACAGAGCTTAGCGGCAAAACCCAGGCTATAGATGCTGAGCGGGGCAACGGTACCCGCAGTCCCGGGGGTTGCTGAAACAAATGGAATAAATTGCCCCCGTAGCTCATCCGGATAGAGCATCTGCCTTCTAAGCAGAGGGTAGCAGGTTCGAGTCCTGCCGGGGGTGCTTTGTTGGACGAATAGGTAAATTCTCCAAGAAAACGAAGGGTTTACTGTATGTGGCACTTATAGTTTGCCCACTCAGCACGTAGTTCGAAGCTATCAACCTTAGAATGCGTGCCTTGTCTTCAGTGTCCGAGCGTAAGTACAAAGGGAATAACCTGTTAGAGAGTTCGAGGATTTTGCACCCGTCTTCATAGAATCTCGAATTGATGCCTTGTCCTTGCTCGATTGCCAGGTCGGTATCTATCAACTGGCTCTTGTATTCGTTCTCTTTGGCCTTGTACATGTCATCATCGATACCGCCATCAATCCTCAGATCATAGAGACCACTCAACCGTCTTTCTATTCTTGCCTTCTGAGACAGCAGCGCAGTCATCTTCTGGTCATGGATCTCGACCTGATTGCTTCCGGATTCGGCCAAGACATCCTTAATCCATGAGGCTATCTCTTCTGATATCGTTACTCGTCTTACTGAATCCTCAAACAACATCGCAAGGCGATCCTCCCGGATGTAGCTGTTATCGTCTCGATGTCTCCCTTTCGAAAAAGTGCAATGGTAATAGGTGTATTCCCCTTTCTTCTTTTCTCCTAAGACCTTGCAGCCGCACTTCTCGCATCTCAGAAGATTATTGAAGGCGAATCCGTTGCGGTTGACTCGGAACGAATGCCCTTTTCCAGATAAGATGCACTGCACTTGATCGAATTGCTGTTTCCTGATTATTAGCTCGTGTATGCCGCGATAGAGCTTTCCTTTCCAGACAAATGAACCATAGTAAAAGGGATTCTTAAGAAGGTGAGCCAGAGATGATTTCGTGACTATAACCCCGTTTCTTGATCTCAGACCTTCCCTTTCCATTCTTCCCGCAAGGGTCCTAAGGGAATAATTGCCTGAAGCCATATCTCTGAAGGCCAATTTGACAAACGGTGCTCTTTCAGGATCGATCTCGATCAGGCCAGTTGTCTTATTGTTTAGATAACCGATAGGGGCTGCCGAAGGGTACTCACCTTGTTCCGCCTTTTCCAACATTCCCATTTTGGCTTTGCGGGAGATGTCGTTAGACATCTTCTTTGCAACCGCAACCTCAATATCAAACATGAATTCGTCATCTGAACCTGAATCTTTGCTAATAGTCTTATTGGTTCTTGAGAAATGTACTGTCTTATCGAATTCCTTGATCAGAGTAAAAACCTTGAGTTTATCAAAGTCGTTTCGAGTCATGCGGTCGGTTACGTCAAAAATGACGTGTTCGATTTCAGGATGTCTCTTGGAGTGGTCTATCAACTGGTTGAATGCGATTCTCTCCTGCTTCCAGGCTGATTCTGAAACCTTCCACATTCGGACAATCTTGAGGCCACGCTTCTGAGCATACTCCTTGCCAAGCTTTTCCTGAGCATCCAGAGAATAGCCGTCCTTCTCTTGCTCCTTGCTCGATACACGAACATATAATAGCGCCTGCCTCATTTGCCCCTTCTTAATAGCTTCTCGATGTGATAAGCTTGAATCTTGTTTGGTTTGGACTTGCCATTCAGCCATCTATTCACCGTCGAAAACGAAACGCCCAGCATCTCGGCAATTCTCTGTTGAGAGACCTTATTCTCTAACCGGTACTTCTCTAATCTCCGCACTAAATCCATTTGGACCTCAATTGCATATTATAGTGTTTTATTAATAGAGTCAATAACTATTTCCCCTCTTCCAAGACTTTTCGTACGAGGATATCGAGTTTTTTGTTTATTACTGCATTCTCATTTCGTCTTGCATTGGCTGCACTCAGACCCCCTATGATTTCCCCCTGCTTGAATTCTTCGATTTGGCCATAGCTTGTGAAGGTTGTAAGTACCTGTTCATGACCGAGATTCTGGCTCCATGCCTTGAAATCTTCAGGGGTCTGGCAAACACGCTCGCCAAACCGCACAAGAGTAGTCCTGAAGGTATGGGGAGTGAAATACTCCAATCCAGCAGAAGTGAAGACGTCTTTGAAAATCTTCCTTATCTGATTAGCCGACTGCCAATGGATGGGCTCAATCCCATCAGCCTGGAATTCCAGTATAGCATTGTGCGTTATTCTCGTCCTGGGAAAGACGGGATCGTTATCCGTGAAGAGCTTCACCTTGTAGAGGTAGGTAATCCAATCGACTACGATTTCTTTGAAGTCGTCTCCAACCGGGAAGAAGTAAGTGTGGATCGTTTTGCTGAACTTAGTTTTGACCTCATCGGCTCTCTGTTCAACAAGTTCCTGGTCTAACCAGGCGTGCTTCAGTTTCAGAGAGGCAATTGCACTATCTCTCATGCCCGTCAATAGGGTAAAGGCTATCAGAGCTCGATTTCTCCTCCCGATCTCGCTGTCAGCAGACATAGACACCAGAACAGCCCTGATTTGCTCTATGGTCGGATACTTTCTAAAGGACTTTCCCTTCGCGACCCTTAACTCCTTTTCACTCAGATTGAAATACTCAATCTGGTTTAGGTCGATTCTCCTGTATCCTCTCTGGTATGCCAACCACTTGAAGAAGTCCTTGAGGTGACTCAAGGTTGATGAAACGGTGGCTTTGCTCAGTGGTCTTCCGCTCTTCGTGGACTTGGTATGTGATATGTGCTTCTTAAACCCAATGGCCTTATGCTTGTTAAAGATCCGGAAGTCGTCAAACGCCGTATATCGCTCATACCGATCAATCGCTTTTCGGATATTGTCAATTGTGCTGTCACTTTTCCGGTTAGCCTCCTTCTGCCATTCAAAGTAATCACGCTTTATTCTCGCATTCCTGGGATGGTACTTGATCATGTCAAAGGCTCCTCTCTCAAGTCAACATTATCGATAGGGAGGTCAGACCCTGTTAAGTCCTTGTTACGAGTCTTTAGTACTGTGAAGATATTCCTGATTTGATTGAGCCTTTTCATAGAGATGATCTTGTTAGTCTTTGTTCCACAATCAGAGCATAACCCATTCAGTAGGCCAGCCTTTCCATTAAGAATGCGCAGTATGACTTCGTCATTCTTGACCTTCTTTGGATATCCACAACGACAACAGTACAGCTCATCCGACTTACACTTCCTCTTTCTTCTACTCTGCCTATTCTTCAAGAATTCCTCGAGGTGAGCACCCAAGACAAGAAAAGGCCGTCTATTATCGATTCTGGGAAGACCGACTTTCAGCCAAGATAAGACCGTTCCCTTGTGGATACCGAATAGATCAGCGATGTCTCTGGTAGAGTAGCAGACCGTCTTCTTGATTAGGTTTGTATTATAAGTCCGCCTGCGCCTCACCATACTTCTCCTCTAATTCCTCAAGCAACTCAATGAGGGCTACTGTATTGTCTATGATCTCAAAGGCATCTTGGGCAGTTAACTCAACCTCAGAATGGGATTGCCAAGTCTGAATGGTCTTTTCCAGTAGGTCTTGTGAGTATCTTGCCACAGAATGCAATCTCTCTTTGCTTCTAATCTAAGAGAGTGGTATTCCACCGTGAGACACCTAAGTGCCCTACTGGAAAGAGAATAAACTTTTGGAAGAGCTTGGTGATATCACCAAAGGGACGGGCCTATAGGGGAACCAGATTCAATCTGATTTTGTAATGGCCGATCTCACGAACGGGAAAGAACGGGTCTTTGTCGATCTGGAAATACTCCATAAGCCGCTTCTTTAGGAGGCTGTTGAAAAACTCGGAATGCAACATGCAATGGCACCTTTTCTTTACGCAGCGTCATTCCCGCGAAAGCGGGAATCCAGGAGTATCAGGTGGTTACTGGATGCCCGTTTTCACGGGCATGACGAATCCAACCCATTTCGAGTGTGATGAAAGACTTTTTCAACA
>Ga0114930_10005680_pt1 | contig 10206 bp, 3 predicted proteins | sample AnhtaG_FD_87300 | JGI IMG/M metagenome (GOLD analysis project Ga0114930, IMG submission 87300) | Deep subsurface microbial communities from Anholt, Denmark to uncover new lineages of life (NeLLi) - Anholt_01485 metaG | ecosystem: Environmental > Aquatic > Marine > Oceanic > Sediment | place... | reverse complement strand
CCGGTCGGCAAAGTCAAGCCCTTTTTCCAATGCGAATCTGCTCAAGAAACCACAGACCCCCTCAAGCCCAACAACAACCGAGATTTACAACCCCCTCAAAAACCCAATTGCGGAATCGCTGGGGCGACGGAGGGCGAGCAAGAGACCGAAGGCGCCGCCTTGCAGGCGCGCGCCGGGGAGTTGTGTCCCTCAGGGCAGTACGGCTTCGTGGGACGCGACTACGACCTCCTGCGCATCGAACGGGCGTTGCGGGACCCGCAGCAGCCGGGCGCGCTGATCACCGGCATGGGCGGTGTGGGCAAGACGGAGTTGGCCTACGGTTTTGCGCGGTGGTTCGTCGAGACCGGCGGCTGCCCGGGCGGCCTGTTCGCCACGGACTTCAAGAAAAAGGCGGATTTCGAGCAGGTGGCCGCGAGCATCGTGGGGCGGGCCGGTGATTTCTCGCGGCTGCCGGACGCCGAGCAATGGGACGTACTGGTAGGCCGCTTGCGCGCGAATGCCTGCCTGTTGGTTTGGGACAACTTCGAGAACGTGAACGGCTACCCGGAAGGCGACGCTCCCCTGGCGCCGGAGGAAGAGCGGAACAAGCTGATCCGGTTTGCTCGCGCTCTGCGCGGTGGGAAGAGCCGCATACTGATCACGACACGCAAGGAGCACGAGGGCTGGTTGGGCGTGGCCTTCGAGCCTCTTGAAGTCGGGGGCCTCAATCAGGGGGACGCAGGCCAAATGGCGCAGCAGGTGTTGCGCTCCGTGGGCCGGCGCCCGGAGGAATTCAGAGAGGACCCGAGCTACGCCCGGCTGATCGATTTGCTCCGGGGCCATCCGCGATCGCTCGAGATCGTGCTGCCGCAGTTGCGGCGGCGGCGGCCCGCGGACGTCATCGAGGCGCTGCAGCATGGTACTGATGCCGAGGGCCGGGCACTCGAGGATGCCTCGATGGCCTACGCGTTCTCGGCCTTGTCCGAACGTGCGCGACGCCACCTGCCTTTCCTGGGGCTCTTCGCCTCTTATGTGCGTGCGGGTGTGTTGGCGAACTTCGTCAGTGCCATCGACGCGTACCGGGAATTGCTGGGCGAAGCCTTGGACGGGCAGGCCTGGCAGGCCGTGCTGGGGGAGGCCGCAGGGAACGGTATCATTCGGTCGCTGAGCGCGGACCTGTTTGAACTCCACCCGACCTTGACGCCGTTCCTTCGCCGCCAACTGGGGGACGCCCTGGGAACGGACGGACTCGAGCGCCTGAACGCGGAGTTCCTGCGGTTCTATGCGGCGTGGGCGGCCCACTACGACGAACCGGCAAGACGTGGCGAGCAGGACGCGTTCCTCGCGGTGCACATCGAGGAAGGCAACCTGCTCCGCGCGCTCCGCCTCGGCGAGGCCGCCGAAGCATGGGCGGCGGTTCAGGCCATCGTGCAAACGCTGGACAAGTTCTACTCGGCGAGAGGGAGGTCCGGCGAATGGCGCGCGCTGCGCGAGCGTTTGCTCGGGCGCATTGGGCGGGCGCCGGCCAAAGACGCGGAGGGCGAACTCGCCAACCTGTGGATGTTTCTGCTGGGCGAAGAAGCCAACGATGCGATAGACCGCGATCAACTCGACGCGGCGGAAAAGGCCTGCAGCGCGGTCTTGGACTATCTGAGCGCGTTGGAAGACCCTTCCGTCGACCCGAAGATCGCTGTCGTCTACCACCAGTTGGGCATGGTGGCGGAGGGGCGTCAACGGTTTGACAAGGCCGAGGACTGGTACCGCAAGGCCCTCGAGATCTTCGAGCGGCTCGGGCTGGAGCGAGAGGCGGCCGGGAATTACCACCAGTTGGGCAGAGTGGCGCAGGATCGTCAACGGTTCGACGAGGCCGAGGACTGGTACCGCAAGGCCCTCGAGATCTCCGAGCGGCTCGGGCTGGAGCGAGACGCGGCCTCGGTGTACCACCAGTTGGGCAGAGTGGCGGAGGAGCGTCAACGGTTCGACGAGGCCGAGGACTGGTACCGCAAGGCCCTCGAGATCTCCGAGCGGCTCGGGCTGGAGCGAGACGCGGCCTCGGTGTACCACCAGTTGGGCAGAGTGGCGCAGGAGCGTCAACGGTTCGACGAGGCCGAGGACTGGTACCGCAAGGCCCTCGAGATACGAGAGCGGCTCGCGCTGGAGCGAGACGCGGGCTCGGATTACCACCAGTTGGGCATGGTGGCGCAGGCGCGTGAACGGTTGGACGAGGCCGAGGACTGGTACCGCAGGGCCCTCGAGATCTACGAGCGGCTCGGGCATCCGCCGCTGATGGTCAACACGCTTGCCCAAATGGGTTTGCTGCGGATGGCGCAGGAGCGTCCGGGTGAGGCGGTGGCGTCGTTCGGGCAGGCACTGGCCATTGCGGGCGAATACGAGATGCGCGTTGGGGGGCAGATCCTCGCAGATCTGGCGCGGCTCCTCGAGGCTATGGGCGAAGACGCGTTCGCGCAGGCATGGCGCTCGGCCTTTGAGCAGGCGGACGCGCCTATCGAGTTGCTTCGGCGTGTGTTGGGCCAACTGCAGGACGCGGGAGACGCGCCATGAGCGATCCGATGCCTGAGACTGAGGATGAACGCCGGGAGAAGCTGCACTGGGAGCAGTGGAAGACTTCGGTGGAAACCGAGGAGCGCGTTGCGCACAGCTTTGATCGGTGGATGATCACGCTTTCGGCGGGCGCGCTCGGATTGTCGATCACGTTCATCCAGCAGATGGCCCCGAATCCTGTACACACGTGGCTGTTGTGTCTGGCCTGGGGCGGGTTCATAGTGTCGCTGCTGTGTATGCTGTTCTCGCTTCTGACGAGCCAGGCCGGGTTCCGGCGGCAACGGGAGATTCTGGAGAACGACAAGCTCAGGGAGTCGGAAGGTGTCGAGGACGGCGCCGATGGTGAGGGCAATGGCGGCGCCGGTGGGGAAGCAGAATGCAACAGGCCGGCGAAGGTGACGAACTACTTGAATTGGATCTCGCTCGCGTCGTTTGTCGTGGGCGTTGTCTTCATGGCGTGCTTCAGTGTGAAGAACTTGGAAGGAGGGGATTTGATGGGATCCGGCAAAGACGAGGGGCATGCAAAACAGGCCGCACCCAAGAAGGCGGGCGTTGTGACACCGAAGCCGTTTGGACCGGTTGCGCCAAAGCGCCCTGTCAGTCCGAAACCTGGGCCGAAGCCGCCGTCACCTGCTAAGAAGAAGTAGGGTTGTGCTTCCCGGACCGGGTTTGGATCTGCACGCGCCGCGGGTCTGCACCGGCCGCACTCCATAGGGTGCCAGATACGCAGCGGTTGCTGTTCCCCGGCGAGGGCCTCAGCGGTTGAGCAGGCCCTCGATGACGTCCTGAATGACGCCGACCGTCGCGTCCTCGGCTTGCTTGCCCTTCTCCTCGACGCGCTGGATGCGCTGCCCCCGGACCACGGGGTCGTAGGGCGAGCCGCGCACGGTGAGCATGAGGCCGGTCAGCTTGGAGGTGGCGTCGCCGAGCACGGGGATGTGCTGCATGATGCCGCGCATGCCTTCGAGAAAGCTGACGTTGACGTCCACGTTGGACACGTCATGAGGGAAGTCTATGGTGCCGGCGGCCTCCATGGTGTAGGAGGGCCGCGCCAGTGTGACGCCCTCGAGCGTCATGAACCCCTTCTCCATGGACAGCGACCCGTGGCACGTATCGTAGGACAGGCCCTCGTCTTTGAGCGCCGGGGCGCGCAGGCGGAACACCTCGGTGGCGCGCAGCACCGTCAGGAGCTTGGTCGCGAAGCCCAGCCGTCCGAAGGAGCCCTTTTCGGCGGCGAACACGGCCTGGCCGGTGGCGCCCGCCAGGGTCTGTTGCGCGTCGCCCAGGGGAACGTCGAATTGCGCGCGCCCGCTCAAGGTCCCGTGGAAGCCGCGGGGCTCGGCGAAGAGCACCTCGTCGATAATGCGCGCGTCAACGCCGTCCAGTTCCAGGTCGAGTCGCATCCGCCCGCCGGGCGGCGGCCAGAGCCCCGTCAACTCGATCCTGCCGGTGGCCGCGCCCGTGTAGGGCCGGCACCGCAGGTCGCGCACGCGAATGGCTTCCCGGTCCGCCGATACATGGGCCTGGACGCGATCCAGGCGTCCGCGCCGGAAGAACAAGGTCCCGACGTCCACGTCGAGTTCGCCGGCGAGCCCCTCGGGCGGCGTGAACCCGGCGGGCGCGCTCTCCTCGGGTGTCGGCGCGGCCGGTATGGCGGCCGTCATAGCCCGAAGCGCGTTCAAATCGACTTGCTTGCCGGTCAGCCGCCCTCGCCATTGCCCCCCGAGCAGCGCGCCGGTGACGTGGAAATCCGAGTTGGCCCCACGTAGCGCGAGGTCCCGGCACGTCCACTGGCCGTCCGCGTAGGCCAGGTCGCCCGTAATAGCGTCGACCGCGAGTTCCGGGCTGAGCGCGAAGGCGACCTGATCGAACTCGAGGCCCAGCGTGGTCGGGTTGGTGGCCACGTGGCCGCGCAGACGGCCCTGAGCGGCCGCTCCGTCCGGGAGCAGTCCCGTCACGCGCCGCACGTCAACGTCGAGATGATCGGCGATCAGGCGGTCGCCCTCGATGAGCAACGGAAGCGTCATGCCGGCATACGCGATGGTCGCGGCGCTCGGTTTCCACCCGGCCTCGGTGACCCGGCCGTCTACTTGGACCGACAGGGGATCGCCGGCCCGCTTGCGCAGGTAGGGTCCCAGTGCAATCGAACACGCGGCCAGGTCGGCCTGCACCAGGAACGTGGGCTGCCCCGCCGACCGCTCTAAGCCGACCGTGGCCACGCCCTCCGCCTTGAGTGTCGGCGGCAGCACGCCCCCCACCACGCCCAGGGGGACTTCGGCCGTGGCCTCTGCCGCGCCGAGACCCCAGCCCGCGTCGCGCCGGAGCAGCTCCGCAAAGACCTCGAGCTTGGGCGCGCCGCGCCGTACGGCCTTGATGGTGGCGCGCTCGACCGGCGGCGTCGAGAACCCGAGGTCCACGTCAAACGCCGACGCGCCAAAGGCATCGAGCGCCGGCCCTGCCAGCCGCTTGTGCTCCTCGGCAGTGAGCAAGGCGGCGCCCGCGCGCGCCGCGTCGCACGAGACCGAACCGTGCCACATCCGGGACGCGAAGGTGTAGGTGCCGGCGCATTCGACGAGGCCGAGTTTCGCGGATTCCGCACGGCATTCCAGCTCGACCGCGTCGGGACGCGCCGCAAACCGCCCCGAACCCGAAGTCAACCGGTCGGAAAACACCGAGGTCGTCACCGAAGCCTGTGCCTCCTTCACGCTCCCCTCGACAACCAGGTCCGCCGGCACGCCCTTGCCCGGCACAAACGTGCCGACCAGGCGGTCCACGTCCACCGCGCCGCCCAGATCGCCTACGACGCCCTTGGGAATGAGTGCAGCCCATTGCGGGTGTTCAAGTTGGGCCGAGCCGCGAAGCTCGATCGCAAATTCATTCTGCTCCCAATCCGGTTGGACCGTGGCCTGCGCAATCGAGAAGCCGTCGCCACGCAGGTCGCTCAGCCCGATAACGCCCGCTTCGTAGGTCACGTTGCCAGTGATATCACTCACGGCAACCGCCTCGGACACACCCGGCAGCGCGATCCTTGCCTGCCCCTCCTCGACCGTCCCGTCCAGTGCCAAGTCCGCGGGAATCCCCCCGCCTTTCCCGAATGTACCGGCTATCCGCCGGAACGTGAGCACGCCGCCGAGATCCTCGAGCGCGTCCGACCGGACAAACACGTTCGTCAGCGCCGAAGGGATCGCCGCGGTCCCTGCCAGGTCCACGGCCACCTGGCCCGTCTCGAGGTCCGGCGTTAACGTGCCCGACATGGAAACGCCCTCGGCCTCGAAGCGCCCCAGCCGCACCACGCCCTCTTCCACCGCCGCCTCCCCGCGAATGCCAGTGAGCATCGGCGTGCCGTCGGCCAGGCGCGCGTCAAAACCGGAGAACGTGGCTTCCCCGCCGGGAAAGCGCCACTGCCCGTCCTCGGTCGTGCCCACGAGGGCGTCGCGGAGCCCGATCCGCGCGTCGTCCTGCGCCGCCAAACGCACGGGATCCTGCGGCAACAGCGTGGCGATCATGCCGGCCGCGTCGCCCCGGGCCTCGGCTTCCGCGATCCGGCACGCCAGCAGACCGTCCGGCTTGCGCGTGAGGTCCCCCTTGAGCGTCATGCCCGGCGACTTCCACGCGATGTTGTTGACAATCACCGACCCGCTGTCCCACCACGCGTCGGCCCTAAACGTCCCGGTTAGGCTGGCCACATCGGCGACCTCCACGGCGCCCGCCACCTCGGCCGCGATGCGATCCAGGTTGGACCCGTCGACGCTCGCCGTGAGGTCGGCCCGCGCGGCCGGGACCCACGGGCGGTCCAGCAGGGCCCGAACGTCAACGCCTTGCAGTTCCACAGTCCCGCGCACGGACGGCCCGGCGCTCGGTTCAACGGTGAGCGAACATTCCAGCCGCGCATCCGCTCCCAGGGCCGTCGGGCGGGCCGACACGCGAACCGGGATCGACCCGGACAGCACGTCTCGGGCCTCGGCGTCGAATACCAGCAACGGTTCCTGCGACTCGTCCAGGAACAGCTTGGCGCCACGCGCGCGCACGAGGCCCACATTCAAGGTCAGCCCCATCGTGGCCCCCGCGCTCGGCGCTGAGAACGCGAGCCCCTCGAAGCGCTCGACGAGCCTGTCCGGGTCTTTGGGCGTCGTGATGCTCAGGCCGGACACGGTGACGGCCGCCACCTCGACCTGTCGATTCAGGAGGGCCTTGGGGCGTATGACGGCCAGGACCCGCGGCGCCGACGCCCGGAAATCGCCTTCGCCCACGACCACCCCGTGCGCCACGACGCGCGGCGACGGCAACAGGTCCAGGTCGAGGGCGTCGATGCTCGCGGGCAGCCCGATGCTGTGTTCGAGTAGGGCGGCCACGGCCGGCCGGTACCGGTCCACGTCGATGATGCGTTCCGCGACTTGCCACGCGGCCACGGCCACGCACACCACTACGATCAGCGCAATGGCCCCACGCAGGCCTCGACCACGCTTCCTGGGTTGCTGCGCTTCAGTCATGAGTTGGTCGTTCGTCGCGGACGGTTGTCTCGCGCTTTCGTCTGTCCGGACTGCACTCGCGTTCCTTTATTCATACACCGGCGCCGATACGACGAAGTAGGCCAGATAGGCCGCCACGCCCCAACAGGCCACGGCCCCACACATGATCGCGCGCGGCGCCCGCCCGCGTGCGAGCCGGTCAAACCCCGCAGCGATCAGGACCGCGTAACACGGGATCAGCCCGAGCGTGTAGGAGGCTTTCACGACGCAGTACATCGGGGCCACAAGGAACCCGTACAGCATGGCCGCGAGGTAGAGACCCAGACAACCAACGCAAAACAGCAGGCCGTTCGCCGCGGCCCGGGCCGGCCGCCGGGCCGTCACGGCCACGCCGACAACAAGGGCCGCCATGAGCGGCAGGGCCAGCCACGCGCCACTCAGCACAAACCCGTAATTCCATGGCGGGACATAGTCGTACACGGCTATGCCGGACAGGTCGCCGTCCAACCACAGCGTCGAGTAGACGCCGTCCCAGAAGCTCGCCGTACAGGCGTACACCGGATAGGCCAGGGCCTCGCCGAAGGCGCAGAACTGCCCCGGCGTGCGGAATCCAGGGCACTGCCACCACTCGAGGCCCCGCAACGACTCCCAACCGCCCAGGAAGGGCGTCCCGAGCTCGACCCAGTTGCGTACGTAGTACCAGCCTGCGACGAGGAACGCGGCCCCAAAGACCATGCCCAGGGCCGCGGCCGCTCGCATGAAGCGGCGATTCGCCGGGCCGGCTTGCGTGAGGCTGGCCGATACCAGAAGCAGGGCGAGGGGCGGGGCCATCAGCAGCGCCGTCACCTTCGACAACACGGCGAGACCGAGCAGCAAACCCAGCAGGAGCACGTGCCGGTTCGTCAGGCCCTTTGCCGGGTCGCGATGCAGCCCAAGCGCCACCACGACCACGAGGCCCACGAGGCAGCCGGTCAAGGGTTCGTTGCCAATGTACTGCGACATGTACAGGTTCATCGGCAGGAGACCGCCGACGAAGGCCCCGAGGGCCTGGAGGTCCTCGCGCTCGGGCCAAACGTGGCGCACCGCGCGGTAGGCCAACTCGATCTGCACCATGCCGCACAGCAGGGGGATGACCCGCAGGGCGCGGCCCATGGTTTCCAACGAGAACAGGGACGTGGTAACCGCGAAAATCGGCGCCGAAACCAAGTGGAACAGCGGCGCCTGGAACATGGTCCAGCCTTCGTTCGCCAGCGGAAGGCGTCGGTTGTCCGCGATGTATTGGATGTAGTCCATATGGCCTTCGAAATCGAAGCCGAGGAATAGCGGCACCTTGCCGATGTTGTTGGCCGCGAGCACTACCCACGCCGCCAGCAGCGTCCAACGGACCGATCGGGCCGTCACCCGCAACGGCACGCGATCCCACCCCAGCGCCAGGACAAACACGGCCAGGAACAGCGGCGACCAGACGTACCATTTAGCGGCGAAGGCCCTATCCGCGCGTGGGAACTGCCGCGACAACTCGGACACCCACCGCCGGCCGGCCGGCACGGCCTGGGCCCAGGTCTGGCCGTCATTGCTCGCCTCCCATGCCGCATCCGTGTGGAGTCCGAGCGCCTGGCAGTACGCAAGCGCACAGGGAGGCCCGGCCCGGTTCTCGACCATGATGACGAGCTTATGCGGGCCCGGGGTCAGGTACTCGGCGAGGTCGACCTGGTGCCGCCGCTTCCAGAGCGCGTGGTCGGCCGCGGTGGCGTAGACGCGCTGGTCGTCGATCTCGATGTTGGCGGCGCGAAGCGCCCGGAACGTGAGCACGGCGCGCTTCGGCGGCTGCTCCACGACGAAGCGGGTGCGAAAACCCGCAACCGACTCCCCCCGTTGCTGGCCCTTGAGGTTGAACGGCTCGTCAAACCGGATCCACTGCGCACCGCCTTCGGAGATCAGAAACGGGACCTCGGGGTCGCGCAGGACGGCCCGCACGGCCATCCCGATCCCCACCGCCAACAACCCGACGACAACGATCGCACCCCCGATCCACAAGCGCCTACGCGTTCCCGCGCCGTCTGGGCCTATCGAAGCCATCGTGCGCGTATCGTATCACAGCACTACATCCGACCTCAGAGCCCCCGCGCCGAAAAGTGCTCTTGTCTTCATCTTCATCTTCGTCTTCATCTTCGTCTTCGTCTTAATCCCATCACGTCTGCATGTCATTGCGAGCGAAGCGAAGCAATCCCCTGGGCCATCGTGTATGAGACGCCACTGGCGTTGACCCAGGGGATTGCTTCGCTTCGCTCGCAATGACACGGACGGTGTAGCGTTGCTGCGAGAGACCAGGGCTGCGGCAGACACTCCGCAGAGGTCAGGCCATGATGTCCTTGTCCACGACTTCGCCAGGGCGTGTGATGACGCCGGGCCACAGCTTCCGGCCCGGGTAGATGGAGGTGTGAACGGCGGTATGGACGTCGTCGCCGATGACGGCGCCGAGTTTTCGGCGGCCGGTGTCGATCAGTTTACCGTTGACTACCGACTTGTGGTTGGCGCCGTCGTGGCGGAAGTTGGCGGTGACGGTCCCGCACCCGATGTTGGCGCGATCTCCGACTACGGTATCGCCGAGGTAGCTCAGGTGGCTGGCAAACACGCACTCCATCAGGATCGAGTTCTTGATCTCGACGCTCTGGCCGACGCGGCACCCGTTGCCGATCGTCGTCGCCGGCCGGATGAAGCAGTTGGGCCCGATCGTGCAGTCCTCGCCGATGCACACCGGCCCCTCGATCACGGCACCCGGGCGGATCACCGTGCCCGTGCCCACGCTTACGGGGCCGTTCAGGTGCGCCGCGGGGCTGACCTCGCCTTCGATCTCCGGCTGGAAGTGGTGCTCGAGCAGGTACGCGTTCACGTCGAGCATGTGCCACGGATACCCGATGGGAAGCCAGTAGCCCGTGGCCTCGACCACGCGAAAATCGCCTTGCTTCGCCAGCGTTTGGATCGCCGACGTAATCTCGATCTCGCCGCGCTGCGACGGCTCGGTGTGTTGCAGGACGTCGAACACGGCCGGCGTGAGTTTGTACGCCCCGATGTTGGCGACATGGGAAAACACCTCGCTGGGCTTCTCGACGAGCCGCACCACGCGGTCGCCGTCCGTGACTTCGTAGATGCCGTAGAGGCGTGGGTCGTCGACCGTCTTGACGAGGGCGGCCTG
>Ga0114930_10005676_pt1 | contig 10209 bp, 9 predicted proteins | sample AnhtaG_FD_87300 | JGI IMG/M metagenome (GOLD analysis project Ga0114930, IMG submission 87300) | Deep subsurface microbial communities from Anholt, Denmark to uncover new lineages of life (NeLLi) - Anholt_01485 metaG | ecosystem: Environmental > Aquatic > Marine > Oceanic > Sediment | place... | reverse complement strand
TTTCGCTTTGCATAACAATATCTACAACGCCTTGTATTTATTAAAACTAGTCCAGTTCTTAATATCTGTAAATGGCACTGGAAAGTAGTCTAATACATTTTAACCGGACACTAGTGAGTAAGAAAATAAAAACAATTATATAAAGTATAAAAATTCTAACAACTTTGCAAGAATATTTTTCCTATCGAAGGCCATCGATGCCTCGGACGAATCTCTCGCGTCCGAGCAGAGCATTTATCAGAGTACCAACCCTCGCGAACCGCTTCTACCGGAATACCGAAGACTTCGCAAGAAAGTCTTTTCTTCCGTTTTATCATCTTCCATAAAACAAATCCCATTAAAAAACGACAATCTCAAGTCGTCGTTTGCTTATCACTTTCAATCATCTTCTACTCGGCAACCACTCGTAATGAAATATCAAGAGCCCTTGCCGAATGAGTCAAAGCGCCCACGGAAATATAATCCACGCCCGTTTCTGCGATGGTTCGCACATTCTCCAACGAGACGTTACCCGAAGCTTCAATTTCCATCCTACCATCTATCTCACCCACAGCCTTCCGCATCGTCTCCACGTCCATGTTGTCGAGCATGATACGATGAACAGAAAGGCGAAGGACTTCGCGTACCTCCTCCAAGGTTCGCGCCTCTACCTCAATCTTCACACTCTGTTTCATTCCTTTAAGACACTCCAGACACCGCTCGACAGCCTGCGTAACCCCACCTGCCGCATCGATGTGATTGTCTTTGATAAGAACCATATCGTACAAACCGAAACGATGGTTCTCTCCCCCACCCTGCCGGACAGCATATTTTTCCAACAGGCGAAGCTGCGGCGTTGTCTTCCGAGTGTCCAGGATTTTCACCCCAGTTCCTCGAACGGCATGAACGAATTGAGCGGTCAGTGTAGCAATTCCTGAAAGCCTCTGGAGAAAATTAAGAGCTGTTCGCTCGGCCCGAAGAATATTCGCCAACACACCTTCTATACTCCCCAGAACCGTATCAGACTGAACGACTATTCCATCATGAACTCGAACATGGTAAGAAAGAGTGCCATCGACTTTTTGAAAGACCCGTTGAGCCACAGGAAGTCCTGCCACAACCCCCCGCTCCCGAACGACGAGCTCCCCTCTGCCCGTTGCGTCTGGAGAAACCGTACAGCCTGTCGTAAGGTCCCCTACTTCCCCAAAATCTTCCTTCAGTGTTTCCTCAATCAGGAGGTCGATTTTTTCCCACGGTAGTTCTGGTATCATTGATAGTTTTCTCTAACGGTTTATCACGAATTCTTTGTGGGTAACTATTTCTTTGTGTAACACCAAACTCACCCGCGCCGGACGAATGAGCACTGTAGTTTGAAATGAGAAATAGCTTTGAAGAACCACCAAAACGTTCAAGAGAGCACCACCCCCGGCGTCGGGTGCAGTTGGTGTTATGCCATTTATTAACAATATGTTAAATCTTTAAATTCTAAGTATCGATTTACTATAATAATTACTCCGAAAAAAGAAAGTAAAGGTCTTTCTCCAGCGCAGATGATATTTTTTCAGGTTTTTTATCCCTGTAGATTTTCAATAATCTCCGGTACAAATCCTCATTATAAATATTGCTTCCACAGACATTATCACAATAGTATAAATTTCATCAAAGATCCAACACTCAATCCCAGGTAGTTACCGATGGCATATCCCAAAAGTCCTACAGCCACGCCCGGCAGGATACGGTCGCCATATCCGCGGGCGCTTGCCAAGGCCATAGCCGAGGCCGATCCGCCGATATTCGCCTGTGAGGCAATGGCCAGGGTTCCCATGTCGATTCGGACAAGCCGACCAATTCCGAATATGATCAGACCATGAATGATGAGCCCTCCCAGCGCAAAATAAAAAACTGCGGGACCAACATCAATTATATTTGAAATAACAGATTTTGCGCCATTGCTGGCAAGAAATAATAGTAATAAATAGTTACCCAACATCGCATTCCCAGACAGCTTTTTAACAAATGGCATTTGACCTAAGAAAAGAATGATAGATGTTAACCATAATATCTTAGGAATGGCTGCAATCCAGGTTTCAATCTGCTCCGATAACCAAATGCTCCCAAAGGTTATGCAAAGCAAAATAGCTATATGGAATAAGTTAACCGGTTTTCCGCTGCTGAAAAGCGCATGTTCCAGGGTAAACGTCTGTTTTTGATCAGTGTTAGATGTTTGGTTGGTTTCAATATTAACGGGTTCAGACTTTGCAGAAAAAATTACAGGAACAGCAAGACATACCAAAAGCCAGGTTGAGGCAAGCGCGACATCGGCAGCAAGCGCAGCAGTAAAAAGATCATTACTGGTGTTAAATGCCTGCCCCATTGCGGCAAAATTCATACCTCCACCCGTATAGGTAGCGGCAAACTGACCGCTCAATTTCCAGGTCTCGGGTCCGATACTGGATGATAAAATCAAGGCCATTAGAATTGATCCAATCGCTGAACCTGCCGCGCCGATGCAGAAAGCTTTGAGCATGAGCGGGCCGGCCTTTTTTACTGTACCGATTTCAACACTCAACAAAATCAGAACTACGGCAGCACTGACTCCAGAGCTTGCCAGAAAATTATAGACTTTTGATTCACCCGGTAGAAATCCTAAATTAGATAACAGCATGCCAAGAAGAATTCCAATTAATGCCGCCCCAATCTTTTTAAACGGTTTATATCGATCCACCAACCAAACTGACAGAAGAACAATTGCTGAAAGGATAAAAAAGACCGCAACTGTTGTATCTATCATACACTCTCCAAAATTACTCAAGGTTATAAACAAACAGGATAAATTCGATTACGATGTCGGATACATTCGTACCACTGGTTCCATCTTCCCTCATTTCGGAATCAGTACATTCTTTTTTTATCCAGAATGTTTTTCATGTCCGAAATTCTCCCATCAAGATAGCACTGCAAGTTGTGGTAAAAAATATCTGTGATCTTGCTATTTTCATTTGTCACAGTACTGGCCGAATGGGGGCTGACGAGCACATTGGGCATATCCCACAGGGGACTATCCTTGTGTAATGGTTCCTTCTGAAATACATCCAGTAATGCGGAACCGATTTTTCCCGAACGCAGGGCTTCAATCATTACCTCTTCATCGATTACCTGTCCCCGGCCGATATTGATTAAAATGACGCCATCCTTGAATGCTGCAATGGCCTTTTTATCAATCATGTTCCTGGTTTCAGGCGTATCGGGTACAATGATCACAAAGGCATCTGCTTCGCGCAGCATATCATGAAGCCGGTTGAGTGGATAAAACATATCTAAATTCAATTTTGCGCCATCTTCTACGCCATACATGATATCCGTGCCTATGACCCGCATATCAAACGCCTGGCCAATTTTAGCTATATGTCGCCCGACCCGGCCCATGCCGAGAATAGCCAGCGTTTTGTCTTCCAATCCTTCGCCGCAATACCGTTCCCAATGATGTTTCTCTTGTTCTTCTTTAAGGAAAGACAAACGTTTAACATGAATTAACATCCCCATAAAAACAAATTCCACCAACGCATGTGAATGAACGCCGCCGGCCGTTGTCACCAGCAGCTCAGAATCCTGAAAACCCAAATCCTTCACCAATCTGCCTACGCCGGAACTGGTGGTTTGCACCCACTTGACATCGGGCGCATAATCCATACCTCCCGTACCATCGGGAGATTTTGGTGGAAAGTCGAACAATATGTCCGCCTTTGCAAGATGCTGTTTCCATCGTTCATCTAACTTCGATGGTCTGCGAAAACCTTCCGGACCTTTATGATCGGCAATATAGCGGGTAGGCGGCCACAACTCCGGGTCACATATAACCTCAAGTCTGTTACGATCTACATTACGGATTTTTTCAATATATTCTGATTCAAGAGGGGTAGAAATAAATACTGATAATTTTTGTGCCTGGGATACCACAGTTACCTCATCCTTTCAATTAGCAAAATGAGAGAAATTTCGGCAAAATAATCACGCCTTTATTTTGTTAATTTAAATTTAGTTTCCCAAATCCCCCAGTCTCCACCAAACGGCTTAAGTCCAAGGTCTTGAGGATTTGTAGGAGGAGGGCTAATCGCTTCATAGATTTGCATCGCATGGGCCTGGGCGCGGGTAAATTGTGTAGTTGCTTTTGAGAAAAGTAAAACCGCTTCCCTGCCTTTTGAAAGGATGGCTTTGTTCAAACAACTTTGCCCCCTGTAGAATTCAGTGTTAGCCTCATTGTACATTCGCTTCAATTCAGCATATCCCTGAAAGGAATAGTCCAGTTTCATAAAGCTTTGATGAGCTTTATTAAAGGCCACTTCGGCATCTTTCATTGCCGCTTTGCAGACCATCTTAGGCTCGGAAGCCAGCGTCAATTTATAGAAAGTTTTGGTGCTGTTGATGTATTTATCGATCGAGTACCGACCTCTGGGATCTGTCGTTGCAGGGATATACTTCCCCGCCGATCCTGTACAGATATAGGCATAGCCTTTATCACTGTCATCAGGAACAATCACAGCAACACGGGAATTGGAGGGTCGTAGTATCTTGGTCTCCCAACCATCCTTTGGTGGGTACGGGGGACCATCGCCAGGAAAACGCAGAATCATTTTAATGAACTCAACATCAATATGCCCATGGTAATTACTCAGCATATCCCATAAAAGCTGGTTACGAGGAGGGGCAGTAATCGTTCCGTAGCCGCCATGTCCGCCTGTAAATTGATCGGTATCCTTGGTTACTTTCATCTTATCGATCAGAACATTGTTGGTTGAGAACAAAAAATCTCGTTCGCCAAAGTCCCCGGGTTTTCGAACTGCTTGGATGGCTGTGGTTTTTTCAATGACATAGGCGTTGCCCCGGGTATCAACAAAATGAAAATTCTCAGGGATATTAATCTTCATCTTCATAATCATATCCCTGGCTTCTGTCGCATTGTTTGCATACCGGGCTATGTGAGGCAAGGAACAGGACCAGGAGATGCCATAGCCAAAATCTTCGTTTCTGGGAGAACCTCCACCGCCGCTGTTGCCGAAGAAGATGCCCTTGTTGTTCATCAGAAAGTGATTACCTAGTTCTCCGGCCGAGGAACCGTACATGTATGGATTGCCGTCTTCCGGGAAAGCAACCACCATTAGTTGATACAGTGCGCCGCCCACATCATGGGTATCCATACCGATCAGGCGTCCATCCCTGGTGGCGCTGCCCCAGGCAGAACAAACCGAACAGCCCTTTTCCAAAACCTCATTTTTGGCTTCATTCGGAAAATCAGCCACACCCATTTTAGGCAGCCGGCAGTTTAAAATTAATACATCTTCATAGCTGACATCATTCCCTGCGTCTTTGGCGCCGTCTGCCATGCCGCGGATAATATCAATGCACTCCGGCGCATATTGTTTGATATAATACTGAATGGCCTTGACGCCTTCTTCAATATATTTCGGCGTTGTACTTCCGACCAGGGCGGCCATTACCTTGTCCCGTCTTTTCTCTACCAGGTGTCCTGCCAGCACCCCATACTGATAGCCCATTTCATAGTTACTGCCCTGTAGAATCACCACCGGATGAATATCGGGTGGCAGTACATCCATCAATGAATCTTGTGCCGATACTACATCGGGCAATGAAACCGCTATGAACAGCCATAAAAAATGTTTAAAAATTTGTAACCTCATTATTAATCCCTCCTTTGATTTAAAAACCTCTTCGTATTTCCAACTTATATTGAATTAACTCTAAATCATTGTACATTTCAAATTTACAAGATTGTCGAGAAAGCCACCCCCGCGGAGTCGAGCACTCCACGCAAAGCAAAGCGGCATGTGGAGTGCGAGTTTACTAATAAACTCCATCAGTTGGCCCTAACGATCGAGATCACCCGCCGAGAATGGCGGCAAGTGACGTTGATTCACGCAACATCCCGACCGTCGTTCCCGGTTGGGTGCATCGACTGGTTAGGCCGCCATCTGTGACCGTTTAAATTGTCTGTAAAGATATAGTATTCGCCTGACACTTGGTTGATTTAAGATCACCGGACAGCACTGAGCATTTATTTATTCTTCTTTTCTCTTTTTAATCTTCGTTTTTCCTTTGGATCAAGCTGGGCCTTTTTCTGTTGTTCCCTTTTGCCTTTATCCTTTTTTCCCTTATCACTCATATCTGTTTCTCCTTGCTTGAAAATGACTTGCGCCGGACTGTGGCACCGAAAACCCGTCTTCGGTCGTAAAGGCTAGCACATGAGATCGTTTGGCATCACCGCCAAACGCTTGCAGCATGCCCCGAATTTCATCGAAGAACCCGTCAGCAACTTCGTCAGCCGGATTCGAAACAGACTCGCACACCTTGTTGGCGGTGTCCAGCCTGTTGGCGTCACGCTCGCCGATTTCTCGTCCATCCCCAAGCACTACCTGGCATGCGGCCTAACTTTGATTATAACCTGATTTTACACAGGTTGATTTTTGTACCCTGAATTCACCGTTCCGTGTAAAATTCAGGTTGATAATATTGTTATACTAACCTTCTTTTGTTACTTGGGTTTCAAGGTTTCCAATAACTGTTTCAAGATATTTTTGCATGCTCATTGCAAGGATCTCGATTTCATCAAAATTAAATACCACCTTTGTTTTTAACTTAATTTCAGGCTTTAAATCCCTAGGTTTTGCGTCAGCTATCTGTTTCATCATTTTGTTATCAACGATTGACCCGGAATGAACAATAATGTGGCGGCATGCTTGACCTAAAATTATATCATTAACAGTTTTATTTTTTCTTATATCAATATTCAAAAAATCGCGAAAGGCACGATTAATACTTTTCATATCTTGAAAACTAATGCCTTTCTTAGTAATTATAATTTCTCCAATTTGATCACGTAAGTTAAAATTGTAATCTGATAATTCCTTTGGCGAAAATTTAAATTCTTCAGTAAATGCTTTTTGGTCAATCAAATCACTAATATTAGAAGTAACAGAATAATTAAAAATATCAGATACTGTTGATCCAAAATATGAAACAAGCAAAACAACACATTGATTGAAAATTTCTTGGTATTGCCCTCGCATGGAATCGTGCTTACGAATGGTCTTAAGTTGTTTTAGAGTTCCAGAAGCGAGTAAACTTTCATTTTTAAATTTTACATTTAGCCGGGCTTGAAGATCTTCTATTGATTTAATTGAATAATCCAAGACAACTCTGTCAAAATTTGCAAGCCGATTCACAGAGCTGACATTTTCTTTAAACTGATCTAGGATTTTCTTTGCTTCATTCATAATGATTTAGTTAGTATAACGGTCACTGCTAAGCGGCGACGCCGAATTGCCCTAACATGCTACTCATGCCTCGATTGGCGGCGTCCGCTTGAGCAGATTGTTAGCTATTTTTCTTACTTTTATCACCATATTTCCGATTTTCCGTTAATGAAGGACAGTGATTGGATCGGTAAATAATTTTGAATTCGGAATTAGTATCTTATTACCCTCGGCATCAAGTTCTGTATATCGCATGTCGATAGAAACAACAACACCCTCGTAACCTGATATCTTTATACGGTTTCCTATCTCGAACGGTCTATATAATAATATAAGGACGCCAGAAAGAAGATTGGAAATAGTATCTTTCAGAGCGAAACCAATTGCGAAACCAGTCAACCCTATACCGGCTACAAGCGCGGATACATTAACACCTAAAGTTCCGAGAGCAGTAATAATACCAAAGATAATGAATGCAATACTGCTTGTACGAGCAAGTAGCGAAGTGAGATTTCTATCAAGTTTCAGTCGCTCTGCATTTTTAGTGATTATTCTCTTTATTATTTTTGCAAGGATAAAGAAAACGAGGAAAACTATTATAACGCCGCCTACTCTCGGTGCCCAGAGAGTAGTTTGCTCAATCATAGTTTGCACGATATTTCCCATAAATTAATAGTCTCTGGTTTTAACTCGCCAAAAAATAGCTAACGACATGGCTCAGTTGCCGAACCGCTTACAATAAAACTGACACAGTGCACATAGCCTTAAATCTTCCCACCGAATTTCAATTGAAGCACTGCGGTTTATTCAGCTCCACGCAATGGTTAGCTGTATTACTTAAATAATATATGAATATATGATATTAATATTACCTAAATATCAGTTATCAATACTCATAAGATATTCAATAGTAATTACTTTTAAACTGTCAGTTGTGATATAACCAATCAATTTCACACTACCATCTATGAAATAAATTGTATCATCTATATTGTAGTTCATTATGTAATCACAAATATCGCTATTAAAATCTACATGCTGACCTAACGAACAATAAGAACCAATATTTTCATTTTTTGATATTGGTAAAGTATATACAGAATCTAAAAGTTCTTGATAAAGATTAACTCTGGCAGCTCGATATGCACTAGCTCTTTGTGCTGCTAGGGGTAGATTAAGATTTGGAAGACCTATACTTTCTGAATATAATGTATCGGGCCATGTACTCAAATAATAATCGATGTCTAAGTTAGATTTAAAGATTGATTTATCTTTTGTACAAAAAGTCAGCAATATGAAAATGATTATCAAGCATCCGAAAATTATAGTAGTATTTTTTCTCATAGTAGTACCTTTAGATATTTTCCTAATAAATTTAACAATTGATTACAATATTCACATATATTTTATACAGCTAACGATTTGCATAACTTGCCGCAGGAATTAAATGCACTGAACTTAAATTTTAAACCAAAACTTTCGAGAATGCTCTGAACTTGAAAATCACGCCTTAACCCTGCGGTCAAGTTGATGCATTTGTTAGCTGGTTAATTATATAATTATTATCCAATTACAAAGGGAAGCAACTTGATCGTCATTTGTTAGATTAGCAGCGTTTGTTAAAATACCTGATTTTAATTGAGAGTATATTTCTTCTGACATACTATTTTCAATTGCTGCACCGACAAAAAATGTAATTGGAGTTAAAAATTTATTAGCGAAAGCTTCTCTTATCCTATTCAACGCAGAATTTGCAGTTTTCCAATGCTCATCTGCCCCTGCGGGATCAATACCACCTTTTAGCTCACCAAAAGCAAGATAATTTTCAGGGACTAAATGTGCAGAATCTTTTGAATATTTCACTTCTTCTGGTTCGCATTTCAAGAGGCTAAGATCAACATTCTTTTTAACTAATGGTATGTTTCTGTTAAATATTAATGTTCGAACTCCATTTGAATTTATCCAACTTATGCCTTTTAAACGAAGTTCAATATCTATATCATCCTCTGATTTAGGAACCCATTTTTTACTTTTAGTATGTAGCCATTTATAAGAAATTTTTGATAAATTTAAAGATGAGATTATTGCTCTTGCAAGTTTCCTTTCTCCAAGTGTTCCACCTAAGTTTCTCATTGATCCACCGAGTTGATCCCCCCTTGTTAGCAAAAATCTAAATACAAGTTCTTCTACAAAGTCATTTCCTGCTGGCTCTAAGAAATTTTCGATTAATCCTTTTATAGCTTTTAACTTATCATTTTCTTGCAAATGCTTTTCTGCTTTATCAGAGATGCCTGCTGCTGTAAGAAGAGATGAACGAATGGAATTAATTGTAAGTAGTTTTTGAGGTTCGCTTACTTTTGAAGCTTCTGCTTTTAAAGCTCTTGCTTCTGCAATGAAAGGTGTTGCTTTCCTATTTTTTTCTAATGCGAGTGCTACAAAACCTGCTCGAGTTGCTTCATACGTTGTTACTAAATCTTTACTTGATTTTAAATGATTCAGGTAAGCTTTATTTTTGCTCATTCAGGTTTTCTCCAGACGTAAACACATTTTCTTAATTCAGATCTACCGTGGTTTCCCATTTGTTGACTGCTATTCCCTTTCCCCACAGGTAAAGTCCATATTTTTTCTAATTCAAATCCGAAATTAACTGCAAAATTTGATAATATTAAATCAACTGGTATTTCTTGACCACCATATCTTACATTGTCGTTGACCATTACAGAATAGCCACCTTTTTTTAATACACGATACATTTCAAAAATAATGAAAGCCATTTCGAGAAAATAATTTCTAACCATACGAGGAATATTTGAATTGTTTAGAAGTTTTTGATCGTTCAATAATTTTAAAACATTATTGACTTCTTGCATGGTTTCATTAGATTCATAAATAGAAACCACCTTATTAAATACATCAGTTCTATTCAATTTCTCATAAATATTTTTTAAAATTTTTATTTTTT
>Ga0114930_10005675_pt1 | contig 10211 bp, 8 predicted proteins | sample AnhtaG_FD_87300 | JGI IMG/M metagenome (GOLD analysis project Ga0114930, IMG submission 87300) | Deep subsurface microbial communities from Anholt, Denmark to uncover new lineages of life (NeLLi) - Anholt_01485 metaG | ecosystem: Environmental > Aquatic > Marine > Oceanic > Sediment | place... | reverse complement strand
GGGCTCGGGGTACATAACTGGTTCCGCATTATCTCGGAATTGGACTCCTTTGACACATGCCTTGCAAAGCCAAGTCTGGGCCAGGGGTCTGGGCCAGGGTAACATCTATCGTTTTTTAAAACTTGTCCACGAGTTGAGTATGGTGTCTTATTTTTACATCAACATTACCTATACGGGCTTCGTCACCGCTCGGCTGAGCCCCTTGGCTCAGCGCCTCGGCTGAGCTCGTCGCAGGCTCGCCGCAAGCCCTAACCGTTACCGAAATACCGAAAAAAAATAAGGTGGACTGAGTTATGCAAGGGTCTCATGGTGAATGAAGGATTTTTTAAATATGCTAAGATATCTATATGCTACTTCTCGATGACCATGGTGCCAGCAATCTTATCTCCTAATCTTATCCCTTTCTCATCGGAGAAGATCTTAATAATTTCAATGATAACCAGGATAAAAACAGCTATTCCGAGAAGGATATCGATGATCCAGCCAATAATGGGTATAAAGAGGAAAAAGAACATGAGAGGACCGAGAGCAAACATCCAGTTTCTTCTTGCAGAGGTGGCATAATCTATTTTAGATGCAGGCTCTTCAGTTTTGACTACAGATAATTTCAATAATTTCTTCCCAATACTTTTATACTCAAGAGCTTCGATAGGCAGAGCATCTCGTAGGAGCATATAAAGGGCGCCGATAATTCCCCCCACAATAGGGATAAACCCAACAATCATTGAAGCTACAGCATCGATGATAAACGCTATTATCCGTTTAACTGGATCGGTTTTTGTTAATGTGAAATCCTTGGCGGCTGTTTCATCAGTTTCAGGTTCCTCTGTTTTTTCTTGAACTTTCTTTTCTTCGTCGTTCATGATCTATCCTCCTATTCTATTTAAAAAATTTTGAAAAATAATTATAGAGCAATTTATTTTTAATTTCCAGTAGATATTTCGAGTACGCTCAAAAAACAAAACCAAAATAGAGACTCCTTGTTGACTAATCAATGCTTCTATCAATGGCTGAAGAAACCACGGATTTCATTTTCTTTGACAATTATAGGCATTCTATTAAAATAACCTAACTGTTCAGGTAGCCACCAAGGCACCAAGCCCGCCCTGGCGCGACGGCTTCGTAGAGTTCTCAGGTTGACGAAAGCCAGGTCTGGGCCAGGGACACAAAGAATAGATATGAGTTTTACCCCCCTTATCTGATAAGGAAAGACGCATTGCGAAAAAAACAGTAGATTAGTTTTAATAAGCCTAAGGCTCATTAATGTGCCCCTCATCAAATAACGATATTAAAAGAATAATCCTGTAATCTTAGTGCCTTGGTGTCTTTGTGGCTGAATAGTTACAAAATAACTGTTACATTTGAATAAAAACTATGGAGGTAAGAATAATCGAACCCATCAGCCGGATTTCTGGCAACATTGTGGATATAGTAAACAGGAATATCTTTCCTGGGACAATAGAATTTCTAAATGGAAAAATATCAAGGATCATAGCAGAGAATAAGGACTATTCAACTTATCTCATACCTGGATTCATTGACGCCCACATTCATATTGAAAGTAGCATGCTTACACCTTCTGAGTTTGGGAGGGTCGCTGTTATTCACGGAACAGTGGGAGCTGTTTGCGACCCCCATGAGATTGCCAATGTAATGGGGGTGGATGGGGTCAGGTATATGATGGAAGATGGTGCATCTGTTCCATTTAAGTTTTTCTGGGGGGCTTCCTCCTGTGTGCCGGCTACTCCTTTTGAGACATCTGGAGCAAGGATAGATGCCGATCAGGTTGAACTACTTCTAAAGATGGATAGGGTGAAATGTCTAAGCGAGATGATGAATTTTCCAGGGGTCCTAAATAACGATCCGGATGTTATTGCCAAGATAAACATGGCAAAATTTTATAAGAAGGTGATTGATGGCCATGCCCCTGGTCTCAGGGGAGAGGAATCAGAAAAATACATCCTCTCTGGAATCTCAACGGATCATGAGTGTTTCTCTAAATCTGAGGCCCTTGAAAAGATCCAATTAGGCATGAAAATTCAGATAAGGGAGGGTTCTGCTGCTAAAAATTTTGATGAACTGATCCCCATAACTAAAGATTATCCAAATATGTGCATGTTTTGCAGCGATGACAAACATCCGGATGATTTAAAGATTGGTCATATTAATCTAATGGTAAAAAGGGCCATTCATTATGGCATTGATAAGATGAATGTCTTGAAAATGGCATCTCTTAATCCTATCAAACATTACCGATTAGATATAGGTTTGTTGCAAGTAGGTGATTCGGCTGATTTTTTAGCAATTGATAATTTCTCAAACCTCAACATCTTAAAAACCTTTATCAATGGCAGGCTCGTTGCTGAAAATGGAAAGACATTAATAGGCGAGGCAAGGAAAAGGATAGTTAATAACTTTAACACCAAAGAAAAGCGAGTTCAGGATTTTGCCCTTAAAAATAAAACGGGGAAGATAAATATAATAGAGGCGGTTGATGGCCAGCTAATCACCAAACTGATGTTAGACAAACCAAAGGTGGTTGATAATTACATTGTTTCAGATCCTGAAAGAGACATACTTAAAATAGCTGTTATAAACAGATACAATGACACACAGCCATCAATAGGTTTTATAAAAAATTTTGGTCTCAAGAGAGGTGCCATAGGCTCAGGTGTTGCCCATGATTCGCACAATATTGTCTCGGTCGGTGTGGATGATAAAGATATTTGCAGGGCTGTAAATATTATCATTAAAAACAAGGGGGGAATTAGCGCAGTTTGTGGGGATACAGAAAAGGACCTGCCCTTACCTGTAGCTGGGATTATGAGTGATTTGAGCTATATTGAGGTATCCGAAAGATATGCTGAAATGGACAAATTTGCCAAAGAGCTAGGCTCAAGCCTCAGGGCACCTTTTATGACCCTCTCATTTATGGCCTTGCTGGTTATCCCGGAGATCAAGCTGAGTGATAAGGGATTGTTCGATGTGTCAAGATTTGCGTTTATGGATCTATTTACTTCTTCTTAAACATCTTCTATATTCGGAATCTATATCAAAACGATAAGTCACTCAAGAAAACAAAGATTACGTTATTTTTCCGTTTTTAACAAGATGTTCTGGATCTTTTCAATCTGGCGTCCCAAAGCGCTTCTGCTCAAGCCTAGCAATCTGGATGCCTTGGTTTTATTTCCATTGGTCTTTTCCAATGCCTGTAAGATGATCTGTTTCTTTAGATCGGAGGTAATGTTCGCAATAACCTGGTTAAAGTCGAGCCCGTCATCTGGCAATTGAATCCATGATCCCGTGACGGATGAGGACTTTGTGGATGTCTCCTTAGCCTTCGAGAGTATTTCCACAGGTAAATGTTCTGGCAAGATCTTACTAACATCGTTGACGATCATGATTCTTTCAATCACATTCTTAAGTTCCCTTACATTTCCAGGCCACGGGTATTGAATTAAAAGGGACTCCACCTCCGGGGATAGACCTGCCACCATTTTTTTGTATTCCTTATTAAATTTGGCAATAAAAAATTTTGTAAGAAGAGCAGCATCTCTCTCGCGCTCTCTCAGAGGAGGGAGAAAAATTGGCATTACATTCAGACGATAATAGAGGTCTTCTCTAAACATTCCTTCTGAGATCAAAGTCTCTAAATTACGATTAGTAGAGGCGATAATCTTGAAATCTGCATGTACTTTTTTCAAGCTGCCCAGGCGCCTAAAGCTTTTTTCTTCCAAAACCCGCAGAATCTTTTTTTGAAGAATCAGGTCCATATCACCAATCTCATCAAAGAAGATGGTGCCATTGTCAGCCTCTTCTAATAATCCTGGTTTAGACCGATTTGCATCAGTAAAGGCACCTTTCTCATAACCGAATAGCTCGCTTTCAAGAAGGGTGGCTGGCATCGAGGCACAATCAATCTCAATGAAAGCCCCCGATGCCCTTTTGCTCATGTTATGAATCGCCCTGGCGATCAATTCCTTTCCTGTCCCGCTTTCCCCTCTTATAAGCACTGTGGGAGCATCATGCCGAACTATTTTCTTAACAAGATTATAGACCTCTTTCATCTTAGGGCTTTGCCAGATAATGTTTTCAAATCCATATTCTTTCCTCTGGGTTCTTATAAGTCGTTGTATCTCTCGATTAAGCTTGAGTTTATCTAAAGCAAGCTTCAGGATAAGTTTTATGAAATCTGCCTTGAAAGGTTTTTTGATGTAATCATATGCACCGATCTTGATGGCCTCTACAGCGGACTCCACAGATGCATAACCTGTAATGATTATTACTAAGAGATCCTCGTCGATTTCTTTGATTTTTTTAAGAACCTCAATACCATTGATATCAGGCAGTCTCAAATCCAGAAGGACAAGGTCAAGATCGACCTTTTCCACGAGAGTTAAGGCTTTCTTTCCATTCTCTGCGAGAAAGACCTCGTAACCCTCTTCTGTTGCTGCCTGTTTCAAAGAGGCCCTAATGAGCTCTTCATCATCGACGATTAGCACTCGTTGCATCTATCCCCTCCATTGAGAAAGATTTTACGTAAGTTATCACAGTGTTATGAAACTGAGCATTGTGCTGGCCAAGGAATTAGGTCTTTTCTGAAGTGACTGGCGGGAGGCCGCCGTCCTTTTCGCGTCTTATCAGTGGGGAAAACCGCAGCCCCTGCTCTGCCGGAGCGGGGGAATGCGGAGGGGGTAAGAATCCCCTGCTGATAAGTCGCTGAAAAGACCAGGCCGGGAGCCTCGGAACGTAAGAAAAGGCCTCATTCCTCTATTACCCCGTGACCAGTTACGATTTTACCATCATTCAGCCATTTGTCAATAAAGGCCCAAATAAGAAATCGGCCTGCTTCCTCCTGGAGCAGGCCGATTTGAAATTCTCAACAAGATTGAATGACTTTTGATTTATTAAATTACTTTTTTGGTTTTTCTCTGTAAGGCTTGCGGACCTTTACCTCCACAGGCTTTCCCGGTATATAGGGGGGATACATGGCCTCTTCACTGGCCACTTCTTTGTACATCCACGGAGCACGGTCGAAAAGCAGATCGAGGCCGAAGAAATATTGTGTCCGCGCCTTGAGGATTTCTCCATTGATGTCCAATCCATGAGCAATAACGAGGCCCTCTTCTTGTCCAATCTCCGCAATAACAATTCCGCTGGGATTGATGATGCGGCTATGGCCCCAAAATACCCATCCAGCCTTAGCATCTTTGCCTACATTATCAGAAGCAACATACCAGACCTGATTTTCTGCTGCCCGCACCTTATCGAACATGCCGCACATATAGCCTGCATATTCTTTTTCTGTCACCCCGTTAACGGTCAGGGCACCTGACATAGGCCAGGCCGTGGTGTGTAATATGATATCTGCCCCTTTTATAGCATAGGTCCTGGCGACCTCTGGAAAGGCCTTATCATAGCAGATGCTCATCCCAACCTTTCCAACAGCAGTATCGTAGACGTTGAAGGCACTACCTTTGACATATAGGTGATACTCTGACCCGGGTTGATGGACCTTGCGGTAAATTCCAATAACTCCCTGAGGGCCTACCAATGCATTCGAATTAAACATTACCGCCTTTCCACCACCATATTTTCCTGCCTTCTCTGTCATACCGAATGCAATATACATATTGTACTTTGCGGCCAGTTCTGCAATTGCGTCTGTGGAAGGACCAGGTATGGTCTCTGCATTTTCCATTTGATACTGAAATAGCTCATGCTCTATAGTAAAACTTGGCCTTGCCATGTAGACATAGCCCTGAAGAAACTGTTCGGGAAAGACAAGAAGATCAACGCCTTTTTTTGCCGCTATCTTAATCACCTTCTTCATCTTTTCTAAATTCTTGGCTTTATCCCAAACAGCGTTGAGATTAGCTGCCGCAAGTGTTACACCAGGGGCAGACTTATCGCCAGCCTCAACTATTTTAAATTCTGCTGGGGGTGGAACTTCCTTTTTTGTTTTCCCAAATAATGTGGGGCTGAGAATAAGGGATAGAGAAAAACTCAAAGCAATCATTATGATGAAAATAGGATACCTTTTTATCATCTTAGAATCTCCTTTCTTTTTATAGGGTTTTAGGTAGGCCTTCCCAATATAAACGGAATCCCCTCCTTTCTTGGATAAATTGGCCTTTGAGAAACTCTGATATGCAATTTTTATACCAGCATTGAAAAGGGGAAACTTATTGAATTTATTAGTAAATTATAACTAAGGGATATATTGAATCGTGCGGATTGCGGACAGGTTATTTCTTATTTTTAATGAAGAAAGGAGGGATTTGATTCCAATTTAAAAGAAATTCAATATGTTCCGACTGTTCATTTTTCGGGCATCAACTGTCCTATATATGAGCAGTCCTTTATTCCTCAACCCAAACCGTTGTAAAATCATACCATTCGGATGGAGCATGAATAAACCCTTTGACTTTTCTGTTCATAACGACTGGCGCAAGGTCATTCACAATTGGGACGTATGATGCGTCCTTTGTAATGAGAGCATTTGCTTTCCTGTATAATCCTATTCTTTTTTGCTCATTATGTTCAACTCTTGCTTCATCCAGAAGTTCATCAACTTTTGAGTTCTTATAATATCCGCTGTTTCTCCCATTCGGTCCCCAGTTTTTAGAATGGGCTACAATCTCCAGCCAGTAATCTGAGCTCATTCCCCAGGATATTTGATTGGCTTCAACACCATCATGAATCCCCTTTGCCCATAGTCCGATGTAACGAACCCATTCATGGAAATCAAGCTTACAGTCGATTCCTACTTTTGCCAAATCTTGCTTGATCCATTCAGCCATCTGAATTGGAATCAATTGACCTGAGCCTGCTGTTGATGTCTGAAAGGTCATTTTGAAACCATTAGGATATCCCGCTTCCAGGATGAGCCTCTTTGCTTTTCTAGGATTATACTCATAGTCAAAAAAATCTGGATCATAAGATGGACAACCAGGTGCCTGAAGACCATGGGCAACCTTGGCAGTTACCCGCAGAAGCTTTTTTGCCATCCTTTCCTTGTCAACAGCCATATTGATGGCCTTCCGGATACGGGGATCTTGCATTTTTCGATCTTTCATATTGAGGTATATGAACCAGATATGGGGGACTGCCCCCTGAATAACCTTAAATCCTGCTTTCTTGAGGATCTCGATAGTATCTGGGGGAGGCACAAATATCATATCTACTTCCCCCATCTGAAGTTCCGCAACTCGAGTTGCGGGTTCAGGGATCGGTTTGAAAATAAGTTTATCCAAAAAGGGCATCTTACCACAATAATCATAATTTTTTTCAAGAATCACTTCTCCCTTTTTCCCTCTTTCAATAAATTTAAAGGGGCCAGTCCCAATAGGGTGATCCTTGATTCCCTCATTCCCATATCTTCTCCAGGAAGATGGACTCAGCATCTTTGCAGAACCAAGGCCTCCTTCGGTCAGCTGGGCCAGGAAATCTGAAAATGGTTCAGATAAGTGAATTCGCACTGTCAGAGGATTCACTGTCTCAACTGCCTTCAGGTATCTCCAGATAAAGATTGAATAATGGGCAGCCTTAAGATCGTATTGTGGAGCATTTGGATTTGTCATGCGTTCAATGTTGAATTTGACCGCTTCTGCATCAAAAGGGGTATCATCGTGAAACCTCACTCCTTCGCGAAGATGAAAGGTATAAATAAGCCCGTCAGATGAAATTTCCCATGATTTCGCTAAACACGGGATGATGGGAGAATATGCCACATTATCCTGAGTGAGATCTTTATCCACTAAGCCTTCAAAAATATGCCTAACAACACGGTAAGTCATCCATCCTCCATGTCTATGAGGATCTAATACATCGATTTCTGATTCAATTCCTACTGAAAGGATGCCCCCCTTTCTCGTTTGAGACGTTGGAAGATGAATTATGAATTTTGATCCCTTTCCTTGTTCGCTTTCCATGGAAATTCTTCCACCGTGCTCCATGATAATGCTGTGAGTTATTGAAAGCCCTAACCCGGAGCCCGCTGGCTTAGTAGTAAAAAAAGGATCGAAAATTTTGTTGTGATCCTGAACTGGAATTCCCACCCCGGAATCCTCAATACTTACCTCTACGAATTTACTCTGATCAATTTTCTTTCTTTTTCTGCCTGAATATCCCCGGGTATGAATCTTTAATGCCCCACCCTCTTTCATCGCATCGAGGGAATTGATCATGAGATTTAAAAAGGCCTGCTCAAGCTTTTTAGTATCCAACATAATCTCAGGAAGATCCTGTGAGTATTCCCTAAAAACCTTGATTCCCTGATCCTTGCATCTTTTTTTAATCCAAAGGAAGGCATCCTCAAGAATGGTATTGACATTATGATAAGAAAAATCAAAGCGATTGACCTTTGCAAAATCCATCAGGCCTGAAACAATTCGGTCTAATCTATCAACTTCCTTAATGGCCCTTTTGATAAGCCCTCTTCGTTCTCCATCCTCTTTAACGTAATCATGAAGATCATCAAGAACATAACTGATACCTGAAAGAGGATTTCTAACCTCATGGGCGATTCCAGCTGCTAACTGACCGAGGGAGGCCAGCTTTGAAATCCTTTGGATCTGCTCCTCGGTTTTTTTCCTTTCAGTGATGTCCTGAAGAATGATAATAGACCCCTGTTGCCGACCTATATCATCTCTAATGGGTGAATTTATTAAATTAAGATATATTGGCTCTCCTTCTTTTGTATGGAATATAACCTCCTTATTAGGCATCTGCTTTTCAAGAACAGGGATTATTTCAGGTTGATTAATAAAAGCATCCCTGAAATTTTTTTGTCTAACCTTATCCAATGAAAATCCCAGAATTCTTTCAGCGGCATTATTGAATAAAAGAATCCTTCCCTCTATGTCTAAAGTGATAATCCCATTTGGTGAAGAGCTTAATATATTATCAAACCGCTTAAGGCTTTGCTGGAGCATTTTCAGCAACTTTGCATTCTCAATGGCAATACCTATTTGGAGGCCAACGGCTTTCAAGAGTTGTATAATATTTTTATTAAAGTGATCTTCTTTAGGAGAATATATATTCATGGATCCAGCAATCTTTCCTACTGATTTTAGGGGAATACTGGCTAAGGATTTCAGGTCTGGCCTTGCTTCATAGATCTCAGCAAGCCAGGGGCTGGTGGAGATGTCATTGACAACAATAGGTTCACCTGTTAAGGCTACAAGGCCGGAGAATTTTTCTCCCAATTTGATCTTTTTCAGTTTCCTTACTGCCTTTAGAGGAAGACCACGATATGCTTTTAGGATAAGAGTATCCGATTGCTCATCGATAATACGGATGGTTCCGGCATCCAAACCTTCAAGTTTCAAAACCGTATCCAGAGCGATCTGAAGAATTCGATCAAGGTCGAGGTATTGGTTAACGGCCTCTGAGATAGCAACAATAGAATCAAGAGAATTGTTGGTTGCTCCTATTCTTTTTTGAATTTTTTTAGGATAATTTATATCCATATGAAGAGTCTTCCTATTGCCATAGTTCCAAATAATTTTCAGCATGTTATAGAGGCCGCAAGAATAAAAGCTGAATACCCCCTATCTTTTACTGATTGTTTTGCTGTGGCCTCTGCCCGCCGGGAGGGGGCAAGATTGATAACAGGTGATCCGGAATTCAACAAAGTAGAGCATCTGATTGATATAGATTGGATTAAATAATTATTTTGTCAATCCCGCCCAAAATCATCCTCAAGCCGCTCAATATCATCCTCCCCAAAATAGTCCCCTTGCTGTATTTCGATAAAGACCAGGTTTTTTGTTCCCGTGTTTTTAATCCTGTGAGCTGCACCCAAAGGAATATCAACAGACTCACCTTTTTTTAGAGGAATCTCTTTGTCGTTAAGGGTGACAAGGGCCTCACCATTGACAATATGCCAGTGTTCTGACCTACGCCTGTGCCTCTGGAAACTCAATCTTTTACCAGGATATACAACAATTCGTTTCACCTTATGATCAGGCTCATCGGAAAGCACAATATAAAATCCCCAGGGTCGATGGTCTTCCTGGTTTTTCTTTTCAGTTGTGTTGTTCATGCCCAATTAGTCTAATGCCCTCCAGATTTATAATTATTACTCAGCAAATGACCCCGACGCTTCGCTTCAGGGTTATAAATGAAAGAAACTATACGTTGAGCATGGAGATGTCTTTTTTTACCATGCCCCTGGCCCAGACCTGGCTTGCAAGACATGAGTTTGT
>Ga0114930_10005674_pt1 | contig 10212 bp, 9 predicted proteins | sample AnhtaG_FD_87300 | JGI IMG/M metagenome (GOLD analysis project Ga0114930, IMG submission 87300) | Deep subsurface microbial communities from Anholt, Denmark to uncover new lineages of life (NeLLi) - Anholt_01485 metaG | ecosystem: Environmental > Aquatic > Marine > Oceanic > Sediment | place... | reverse complement strand
TATTTTTATGATTAGAAATTTGATGAAGAATTTCTAAAGAATCTTAAATATCGTCCAGACCAATTATTATACATTACAAATGAAAATATTATCATTGCAAATTAAAGAATAAGAAATGATTTAAATGGAAAATTTGATTTAATAATCGGAAATCCACCATGGTATACATATAGGGATGTAGATTCTATAGAATTACAAGAAAAATTAAAGATTTTAGCAGAGAGATTAGAAATCAAACCACGCCCAAAAAATATCTTAAATCTGGAAATATCTACTTTATTCTTTTTTAAAGCAAAGAAATCTTATATGAAAAATAAAGCAAAAATCTTTTTTGTAATTACTAAGGGAGTAATTACAGGGTCTCATGCCTCTAGATTTCGTAATTTTAAAGGTTTTGGAGATATAAGGATTTGGGTATTCGATAAAAAAATCGAAAAGATATTTAATATTGATTTTATTTGCCTTTACGCGCAAAAATCACAAATTTTAGAGAAACCTTCTCTTTATGAAATTCCAGCATACCATTTTGCTTTAGAGTATAATGATATAAATATGAATACTTACAATATGATAAATTTAAAATTGAAAAAGGAAGAAATTCTTGTACCGTTCTCAATTGAGCAAAAAGGAGAGAAAGTTTTTATTAAAAAATTAATTTCAAAAGAGAAATTGGGTGATCTACTACCATTAAAAGAAAGTTACTATAAAGATCTTTTCCATAAAGGTGCTGATTTAAATCCAAGAAATTTAATATTTGTAAAATTTCAAAATGTTAATGATTTATTAGTGAAAATCAACCCTGATGAAAGGATTTTTAAAAGAGCTAAAGCTCCATGGAACAAAAAAGAATTTGAGGACGAAATCATCGAAAAAAAATATTTATTTAAAGTATTAAAAAGTACAGAATTAGTTAAATTTCATGTATATGATTATTATAATGTATTTTTACCCCTTTTGAAAAATGATTTGAGCTTTAGCTACGTTAATTTAAATAAAAATTCTAAGGAATTTTATGATAAGATTAATAATTTATACCTAAGATATAAAAAAGAGACTACCACTCATAATTCTTTGATGGAAAACTTGAATCGTTGGTCAAAATTGATCAATTCACGACAAACATCAAAAATCAAAGTAGTATATAATAATTCAGGTTCAATAATAAGCTCAGCAGTAATACAAGGAGATTTCTTAATAACTGGTGATTTAAGTTTTTATGATACCACCAATCTTAATGAAGCTTATTACTTATCAGCTATCTTAAATTCAAACATATTAACAGAGCAAATTAAAATCATGAAAAGCTCAAGGCATATATTTAAACTTCCATTCAACTTGTCCATTAAAAAATATGATTTAAAAAATCCTACTCATCAACAGTTAACAAAATTAGGGAGAATGGGAGAAGAAATTGCAATTTCTACAATTAAAAATACTCTTAAAAAGAATAAAGATAAATTATCGAAATATAAAATTCAAAATATTTTAAATAAAGAGTTAAAGCCTGTTTTAATTCAAATTGATGAGCTTTTAATTAAAGAATTGAAACTGTAATGTATTCATTTTTTAAAAATATAATGCTTTAACTTTTTGTTACCCATGGGTTCTTACTTTCTTTAAAAGGAATTTAGATTAATTTTTAAATTTATAATATTATTTTTGAGTTATGAAATGTTTTGATGAACTAAAATAAAAGTATGAATTTATTTTTATCACATATTTACACCCCATTTGAATATGAAAAATTATATTTTCAAGATTTTGATTGCAGGAAATGCTAGCGTTGGAAAAACTTCACTCTTAAGAAGGTACGTAGATGGTTTTTTCGACGATAGTACAATTATGACAGTTGGCGTAGAGTTCTTTATCAAAGAAATCATATTCGATGACGTTCACTGTTCATTGCAACTTTGGGATTTAGGAGGTCAAAAAAGATTCAGATATCTCCTTGAGGATTATGTCATGGGGGCTCGAGGAGCACTCCTACTATTTGATTTAACTATAATGCCAAAAATCGGTGATATACTTGAATGGGTTAATATCGCTAGACTTCATGATATAAATTTACCAATCATATTAGTTGGGTCTAAAAACGATTTAGAAGATTTAATGGCTATAGATGATGAAAGTGCTCTTCATATCAAGAACGCTTTTAATATGATTGATTACATAAAAACATCGGCTAAATCGGGTTATAATGTCGAATTACCTTTTGAAATTTTAGCTAGAAAATTAATTGATGTTAGTAGATATTAAGCTAAAAATAATACTTTACAAAATCATGAAGGATGAAATTGTCATACTTGGATCTGGTGGAGGAAGGCATCATATCCGAACTCAGCATCGCGCTACAGGTGGTTTCCTATTAAAATTTGGTGGAATACAGACTCATATAGACCCGGGACCTGGTGCGATCGTTAGACTCACTCAATATAAGGAGGATCCTGTTAAAACTGAGCTGTTTGTCGTAACTCATGCACATGTTGATCATTACAATGATATTAGCGCAATAATAGAAAGTTCAAGAGAAATATTACATGATAAGAATTATAACTACTATAAAAAGGGAATACTAATTACCACTCCTGAGGTGATTAATTTAATCTTAGAATATCACCTGAATATGCTTGAACAAATCGTGAAATTTAAAGCAGGTGATAAGCTGAATTACAAAGGTGTTGAAATTGTTGGAACTAAGGCTGTTCACTCACCCGTTAATGAAGGCTTTGGCATAAAATTTAATCTCAAAGAATATTCTTTAGCTTATACTAGCGATACTATGGTATTTGAAGATTTTTCCGATCAATTTTCAGGTGTAAACATCCTTATTCTCAATCTTTTACGTCCTGATTCTATAACTTGTAAAAGGCATCTATGTACTGATGAGGTTATTCCTTATTTAAATAAAATCGATCCACCATTAGATAGTCTAATTATAACTCATTTTGGGTCCTACATGGATGGTCCACGGTCAAATAGAAATTTTGTCCCAAGTCAGGTAAACAAATTGCAGGAACAAACAAATATCAAGAAAATAATTGCAGCTGAAGATGGGTTAAAATTAAAAATAGATGAGTTAATAATCTAATCTACAAATTCTTCTTCTTAATTCTTAAAAGAATTGCTATCATCTAAGAAAAGTATATTTTAAAAGAAAAGGCAAGGGAAAATAGAAATCCGCGCCAAATTAATAAAATCAGGGAGAGAATTAAACTCAAGAGAGTTTAATAGAGGGCATAATCAGAGCCGAGAAATCCGGACTCTTGAAATCCAATGTTTACGCAGATTATCTAGTTAAATTTCCCTTCCTACATTTAATTAGGATTTCTAATTTAAAAATCAACTGATTATATTTTATATTTGTTCTTATATAACGTAATATGAATATACACAAAAAGAAATAGTTTTTATAACAAATAATATTCCAAAACTATTATCGCCATTAGTTCAAATTACAATAAAATCTAATTTAATCTCTTTAATATCTTGATTTTTATTTTGAGTTATATAGAGATTTAATTGTTATGATATAAATGTAATAAAAATTTCAAAATATTATTCAACGGAAATCCAGTGGCGACAAACGATACATTGAAGGATTTGTTGAAATTCAATTTCATTAGAATTGTTAGTACGAATTTTTCTCGTGATCATTACATTGCCGCACTTATTACATATAGTTAGATCTTTTGGTTTCAATTTAGGTGCGGACACGTATCATACCACAGTTAACTGATTATTCTAATTAAAAATTCAATTATAAAATTTACCTAATAAGATATAGTTTTGCTGATAAAACAACCCTTATTTAGAATATTAATAACTTTTTAATTATTTAAATATGTTTTTTAGTAAAAATTTTTGGATTTCCGTACATATTAAGTTTTAAATTATACTGTAAATGAGTCAAAATGAAGATTATACGTAAATTCAAACTATTTGACTTGTTTAAATTGAAAACTCCTTATTTTCTTCTATATTATTCGTATTTTTTAAAACGGTTATAAGAATTGCAACAAAAATCAACCCACAACCTACCCAACCAAATGCTGATAGGATTTCATTTCCAATAAGGAATCCAAATAATGCAGCAAAAACAGGTTCAAGAGAAAAAATAATTGCTGTTTGAGTGGGCCCTATATGTTGTTGACTCCAATTTTGAAATAGGATTGCAAATGTCATAACCCCAATTCCCATATAAGCCATTACATACCAAAAATCAGGAGAATATGAGAATGACCCATAAGATTCTTGAATCAAAAATGAACAGATAAACCCTGTAGAACATATCACGACAATTTGAACAATCGAATAATTATAGATATCTACAAGCCGAACGAATTTATCATTATAAATAATATAAAATGCCCAAAAAAATGCACAAATTAAGACTATTAAATCGCCAATAATTATTCCTGATTCACCCTCTAATAATATAAAAGCCATACCTCCGACTGATAGAGCTACAGCAACCCAAATTCTTTTATTTAATGGTCTCTTAAATCCTAGCCATGCAATAAAAGGTACAACAATAACACTCAAGCCAGTAATAAAGCCTGTTTTCCCTGCTGTTGTCGTTTGAAGCCCAATTGTTTGAATCGCAAAACCAAAAAAATAAAGCATTCCCGTTCCCAAACCCATTAAAAGAATCCTCTTATTAAGGTATTTTAGGTGAGGGAAGAATGGTATAAATCCTATAAGAGCAATTGCGAATCTTAGGCCAATATAAAAAAAGATAGGAACATCTTCAGTAATGTTTTTCGTGATAATAAAAGATGTACCCCATAATATTGTAGTCAGGATCAATAAAAATATCGCGATTTTACTTCGTTCAGACGACATCTTAGATTTTGTACTTTCTGCCATAATGTATTTAATTAAGCTTTAGGTAATTGTTGAAAACAAAATAAGAATATAAATTATTCTGAATATCTTCTTTATTTGAAAGTTAAAGTAAAATATTATGTATCTTCTTCCATTTCTCTTGAAAGAGGATAATTTATCATAAGATCTTACTTAAGCTCGGGAGAATTTAACTAATCGAAGTATGGATAAAATGAAAAAAAAGTATAATTGAAGTAAAGAAAACACGAGGAAACTTTTTTGATTTTTTTAATTAAATGAATGCTTCTGAGAGGATTTACTATTGGTTATTGATTTTCATAAAGGGAAGATCCTGCTTTCATAAAACGATTCAGGTGCCGCATTGAAGCAATTTTTTTTCCTGTCTCTTTTTCTTCTAAAAAAGTATCAATCCAGTAGTACTCTGTCTTGCTACTTACACCAACACAGGCAATTTTTCCAGTTGCTATATATGGAATTCCAACCATTGCTGGTCCTGCAATATTTTTCACTTCAGTAGCTCCGTAAAAAGGCACAGCATTACTTCTTGCGGTATCTAATGTGTTAGAACCTAGAGCCATAACACCAAACATGGCAGTAGGTGATAATATAGAATTCCCCCATGGTGATTTTCCTTTATAATAATCTAGATGATCTGTTATAGCTTTTAATCCTTGATCTGCAACATCTTGAGTTACTAATACACCTTGTGATATAAGATCATCTCCTACCTTAAATCCCGATAAAATACGTAGATCCTCATGTTTACTGTTTTTAAGTTCTAAAGCACGTATGTAAGATAAATCCTCTGGTTCTCCCACTGCTAATGTTCCCGTAGCAACTACTTTTCCATCCCGCATCTCTATCCGAGCTTCAACCTGAATGTCTTGAGCACCCTCAGGTGGCATCTTAACAACTGCCCTTACTTCTTCTTTATCAGTTGTAGCAAATGTATAATACAGACTTAACGATCCTTTCTCAAACCATCTATCTCCAAACATCTTGAGAGCTACAGGTGCAAACAAACTTAAGTGGATCGTTCCCGGAATCGTGCCCCCACGCATGCCAACTTTTTTCGCTACGCTATCATCGTGAATTGATGTTGTTAAACCCCTCCATAGGTTTTCTGGTGCTCTCCAACCACCATACATCCATCCTTCTTTAATTGTTATATCATCCATCATATTCATCATCTTTTTATCATATGATAAATACCCTAAAAAGTTTTTTGAAAAATAGTGTTCATATTGAATAGTTAAGAAATTTTAAAGTTAGACTTGAGATTAAACGATTCAGAGTTATGAGGTCCAGAATAATCTAAATCATTATTGATAATCTGTTTCCACCCCACAAAATTTGTTACAAAATTTGTTATGCATCAAAAATATACATTTTTAGTATATTCTATGCGCCCCATGCATAATTACTATATTTAATATTTATATTGGAGATATTCATATTAAAAATAATTGTATAATTTACACAAAATATGCGCATAGAGCATATTTTAGAAAAAATTAGGTGATATTATGAGCAAAACATATACAGAAATTAATGAAAAAATTAAAAATGGGGATGTAGTGGTATTAACTGCTGAAGAAATGGTAAAATATGTAGAAGATAATGGAGTTAAAGTTGCTGCTGAGGAGATCGATGTTGTAACAACTGGAACTTTCGGTCCGATGTGTTCTAGCGGAGCTTTTTTAAATTTTGGACATTCTGATCCTCCTATTAAGTTTGAGCATTTATGGTTAAATGATGTACATGCATATCATGGAAATGCTGCTGTTGATTGTTATATTGGGTGCACTAGAATGTCAGATGTAAAGCGCTTTGAATATGGTGGTGGTCATGTGATTGAGGATCTTGTTGCAGGGAAGCCTATACGATTAAGAGGCAATTCATATACAACGGATTGTTATCCCCTCGCAGAAGTAGATACACAATTTACAATAGATGATATGAATCAAGCAATTTTATGTAACCCGAGAAATGCATATCAAAGATATGTTTGTGCTGTGAATAGCTCTGATAAAACATTATATACATATATGGGCAAATTATTACCTCATTATGGAAATGCTCATTATGCGGGAGCAGGATGCTTAAGTCCATTAAGTAACGATCCGGATTATGAAACTATAGGAATTGGAACTAGAATATTCTTAGGTGGGGGAATTGGATACGTAATTGGCGAAGGTACTCAACATAGCCCCACTAATCAATTTGGAACATTATTTGTCAAAGGTGATTTAAAACAAATGAGTGCTGAATATTTACGAGGTGTATCTTATGAAAATTACGGTACATCTTTATTTGTTGGTCTTGGAATACCAATCCCTATCTTAAATGAAGGCTTAGCTAAAAAAACTGCAATTAGTGATGAGGAACTCTTTACTGATATCGTAGATTATGGAATACCAAGGAGAGATCGCCCAAAACTGAGACGAATTAACTATAAAGATTTAAGAAGTGAATATATAGAATTGGATGGTAAAAAAGTAAAATGTTCATCGTTATCTTCATTTTATCATTCTCGTAAAATAGCAAATACTCTCAAAAAATGGATTCAAGATGGAAAATTCTATTTAAATCCTCCTGCCGAAACATTACAAACAGATACAATCTTTAAACCAATGAAACAAACTATAAAATTAAAATTTGTAAAGGATTTGAAGAAAAAAGCAGAAATCTGTTATGAGGATTGTGATATTAAAGTGGTTGCCCAAAAAATAATTAGTGGAAATGTTAACCATATTGTAATCACTGATAGAGAAAATAACTTAAAAGGGATTGTAACAAGTTTCGATATTACTAAGGCAATTGCGAACGAAAAAAATGATTTAAATTCAATTATTACTAAACGTGTGGTTACAACATTTAATGATGAGCCAATAGGAAATGCTGCAAGAAAAATGAGACAAAATAATATTTCTGCGTTACCTGTTATTGATAAAAACAAAAAAGTAGTCGGAATAATCACATCGGAGGAGTTGATGTAAAAGATGACGATTATTAACATATCTATCCCCTTCGGATTAGTTAAAGATATTGATGATTATTCGAAAATTGTCAATGACATACTAAAATACGATATTACTTTTAATATATTAAAATTTTCTACAGGTTCAGCAGGAATAAATGTGTTATTGGATATTCCTGAAGAAAAAGTGAAAACTATAACTGAGTCACTTATAAAAGGTAACATTATTGTAAATAAAAAGGGTCGAGTAATAGTTGATATTGAGAGGTGCTGTGACTGCGGAGCCTGTATCTCTCTATGTCCGACAGATGCTTTACATTTTAATAACGAAGAAAGGTTAGAATTCTCATACGAAAGCTGTATAGGCTGTCTTTTATGCCTAGATAGTTGCCCGAGGTATGCAATAGAAGAAATGTAAAAGAATTAGTTTATTCACATATACTGACTTAATATATTTGTGGTAAAGAATAGATTGTGTTTTGTTACAAAACAAAGTATTTGTGTAAAATTAGAAAGGTTTAAATACTTATTTTTTCTTTTTGTATACGAATATCTAAGTTTTATAACAAATTATTTTAGAAATTATAATACAAAAGGAAGTGATAAATTTTTATGGAGGGAATAACCGCTACCGTTTCTTATCGTAAAAGAAAAGAGGTAACACAGAAAGAATTGGATGATTTTCTTGGTTTCTGTGAAGAATTTTTTTGGATTGACCATTTTGATAAACTTATATATTAAAGAGAAATAAGTTTTCGAGAAACAGAAAAGCTTTTCATAATTCCTCCATTGTTACTTCCCACTAATTATTTTAATTAATTCTGTGTTATAATACAAAATATTCTTCTACTTTCAAATCATCCAAATCAATTGAAAATTTATAAAGGTTGTTCTTACAAAGTTGCTAAAATTGAAAATTTAGATTTTAAGTTTCAACTTAAAAAGTATTGAGAAAAAGATTAAAAAAGAATAATCTATATTTAATTTGCAAATCAAAATTCTAAAATTAGAAGATAGAGGATTTAAAACAATGAAAATTATTGAGATTGAAGGCATTGGAGAAAAATATGCTAAAACATTAGAGAATGCAGGTTATGCGAATGTAGAGGATTTAATACCTTTAAAATGGAGAGAAGTTAAAGAACTTGCTGAAAAAACAAGAATTTCGCTCAAGATGCTTGAGAAATGGCAGGATCAAGCAGAAATTATGGTGATCAAGGGTGTCGGTCCTGAATATTCTGAAGTCTTAAACAAGGTTGGCATTGATTCCACTCGAGAACTTGCTTATAGAAATCCAAAAAACACTCTAGATAAAATAATTGCATTCGATAAAGAACAACCTGACGTTATAAGAAAAATTCCGAAAGTTGAGGATCTTAAAGGCTGGATTAGCGAAGCAAAAAGTATGCATGAAGAAAAGAAAACTAAAACAAAACCTAAAGAAACTCCGATTATTGATATCGAAGGAATTGGTTCAAAATATAGTAAAACAATGGAAAAATCAGGTTATTTAAATGTAGAATCTTTAATTGGATTAGATAGAAACGGGATAAAAGAGATGGCGGAGAAAACAAAGATTTCAGAAAAATTACTTGATAAATGGGCAGAACATGCCGATTTAATGAGAATTGGTGGTGTTGGTCCTGAATATGCTGAAGTGCTTAATGAAATTGGAATTGATTCAGTTAAAGAGTTTGCTCAACGAAACCCTAGTAATACATTAGATCGGATAATGACGTTAGATAAAGAAAAACCTGATGTATTTAGAAGACCTCCAACATTAAAAATGGTGGAAGAATGGGTCGAAGAAGCCAAAAAAATTAAATAAATCTTTTTTTTTATATTTCATGCTTTACGAGTAGTCTTAACTATCGCATCGATTATTTTAATTAATCCTGTGTTATAATATCAAAAATCTTCTCTATTCGAGGATTTTTTCTGCGAAGGGTAATGCATCGCTCCTCTTCGCACCCCCTCAATATTGCTATGAGCTCATTCAAATGGATGACTGGGATACTTAACTTTTTTCCGTACCATTTTTCGATGTTTTCTCGAAAAATTGGTTTTTCCAAAGTATATAAACAGGTTGGACAGGGGGTTACCATAAAGTCAGCGCCTACTGTTTCTGCACTCTTTAATTTGTTGAAAGTTATTTTAAGTGCCTCTCGGGGGTTTATTAATAGTTGGGAGGCACCCCAACCACAACAACTTTCTTTTTCTTGATATTCTACAGGATTTCCACCAAATAATTTTATCAAATCATCTAATTTAGTTTTATCCTTTAAATAGGGTTCGATAGTTCTTTTATCTCTCGATAAATTTAAGTAGTGGCACCCATAATGAATAGCTACCTTGAGATTTTTTAAATCAAACTTTAAAGAGTTAAG
>Ga0114930_10005673_pt1 | contig 10213 bp, 7 predicted proteins | sample AnhtaG_FD_87300 | JGI IMG/M metagenome (GOLD analysis project Ga0114930, IMG submission 87300) | Deep subsurface microbial communities from Anholt, Denmark to uncover new lineages of life (NeLLi) - Anholt_01485 metaG | ecosystem: Environmental > Aquatic > Marine > Oceanic > Sediment | place... | reverse complement strand
TGAACGAGGTTAATACATTGATAGACCGGGCTGCGGGGCTCGGGGCTCAATGCTTGAATCTGACGATTCCACCGCTGGCCCGAAGCCGCGGTGACGAGGGGTTCACATCCTATCAGGCGGCGCTGAACTACGCTTACGAGCTGCTTTATCACGCACGATTCGAGGCTGAAGCTGCGGGCGTGGCCGTCGCACTGGAGGCCGGCGCGAACGGCTGCCTGCTTTCCCCGGTTGAACTCCGCCAGATCATTGACGCTGCCAATTCATGGGCTGCCGGTGCGTGCATTGATGTGGCCTGCATCCGGCGGATCGGCTCGCCCGCAGACTGGCTCAGAACACTTACCGCTCGGGTCCATGCTGTGCGTGTGGATTACACTCGCCCTGCGGACCAACCGGCTTCAACGAGGCCCGATGACTCCATTGATTTCGCTGCGATCGCCGAGGCCCTCGACGACATCCGGTATGATCGCATCGTGATCGCAGCCGGCCTCGGTGACCCGGCTAAGATTCGCACGGAGCTGACCAAGCTCGGCTGCCCTATCCCCGACAAGACCCGCGAGATGATTTGAGCTACGCCGGCCTACCGATTCCAGTCCACACGAGCCGCTGGCTTCAGCCTGCGCGGCTGCTGCGCAAGCGGCGGGATCGCTGTTTGCCTGGACCCGTGCGGCACAACCGCGGCGAAGGATCAACCTGTTTGCCCTGCACGGCTCTGAGTATTACATTACACGTGGTTACGGTTGAAGTCTGAGAGATACTCCAGTCTATTTGTCGGTAAGGAGTGCGAGGAGATGACCATAACGTGCCGATTCCATGTCGCTCGCTGTGCCGGTTTGCTAATCTTGGCCTTTTGGCTGGCATGCCCGGGCTGCCGTAAGAATGAACCCGGTTTCGAGGTGATCACCCTTGAAGGCAAGATCGAACAGATCGACCGAACCACTGACGAAACCGGCGAGATTACCGTTCTCTACTACAGTGAGAAGCATAAGCAGGATATGCTGGGCGCCGGCCTGGTCACCCGGGAAACGGAGATAATGATCAACGGGGCGATGGCCAAGCTCAAAGACCTCCGAGAGGGCGACCGAGTTCGTGGCGAGGTCCGCGTCGAGGGAAAAGGCAAGCAGAAGCGCCAGATCGCCCTGAAAATCTACGTTGACCGTCCCACATCCAACATTGGCGACTAGCCAAGCAACACCGTCGGGCACAAATACGCTGTGCCGAGAATAACGCTGTGCCGAGAATCCCTTCTCGGTACCTGCCATAGGACCGAGAAGGGATTCTCGGCCCAGCAAGCAGCACCGATAGGCAAAAGAGGGAAGGAACCGCTCGGCCGACACTTGCCGGCTGCTTAGGCCGCTCAATCAGAATCGCTCAGGAGGGCCACATTCCGGGGGCGATATGGATTCACCGGCCGGAGAATCGCCCCTTGGTTACTTCGTTCGCCGCTTGATCCAGCCAGCGCCGACGCCGATCAGGATGAGCAGTGCGGAGCCCGGCTCGGGGATAACCGCACCGAACGCGCTGTCGTCACTTGTGCCGTTCACGAATTTGGCCGCCGCCAGGGTCGGATGCTCACCGGGCGGCACTTTACTGAACTCGGTCGTGAAATCCGTCTCCACGAAGGGCCCACTCCCGATGACGTCAAACGTGAAGCTCAGAGAATCTCCGGGAGCGATTTCGCCCGGGTCGTTACCCGGATCACTGATAATGGCGAAGTCAAATGTCCCGAAGCCGTCAGCACTCTCGTTTGGAGAAAGTGTCCAACCCGACACGGGTGGTACGGGCTGCAAACCCGTGATGTTGGAGGTCGCGTTGAAATAGAGGGCGTCAATATCAAAGCCGCCGACCTCAGGCGTATCGTTCGTCACCGTAAGGGTAAGCTCATCCCCATAAACGGCGAACAGCAGCGTTGCGTCCAATACCTCGGCGCTGGTTTCGTCGCTGCTCAGGTCGCTGAGCGTGAGCACCGTTCCAGCCTCCGCCGGACGGCCGAATAGCCCAACAAGCAGCACGGCCGCCGCCACGAACGTGGTTTTCGAGAATCGCATTTCCTTTCCCCGCCGGCATAGTTGTGCATGCCGTTGTCTTGTGGATGTTGACCTCTGTCATCGATGATATCGCATTTTGACGGCATTTCAAGCAAATGAGTTGCCACATCCTATCGGTCCATGGCCAGGGCGTGGAGGTTACGCGTTGTGCTATGGTGACGATTTATTTCCGCAGGGTCGGGGTGATCGTCATGCGGAGTTCCTTGTTGTCTCTTCGTACGACGATCTCGACCGGCTGATCGGGCTTAAGGGCTCTTAAAACTACCGCATAGTCCTCCAGGCCGCCGATCTTGTGCCCTGCGAACTCAACGATGATGTCACCGCCGATAAGACCTGCCTTCTGGGCGGGGCTTTCTCCCTGTACGCCGCTGATCTTCATGCCGCCTACGTCACCGGCTGCAAAATCGGGAATGGTACCGGTGAAAATCCGCCGGCCGCGCTGGGCACCTCTGTCCGGGGTAGCGCGCTTGACACTCGCATGGCTGAGGCGATCCGGGCTGCCGGCCAGCTCGGTGACCAGATGCCGGCTGAACCGGGCGACATGTTCCATACCGGCATAATTGAGAGTGTCAGCGTCATCGGCGGGGCGGTTGAATTCATCGTGAACATCGGTGAAGAAGGACACAACCGGAATCCCGGCGGGATAAAACTCATGCGTGTCCGTCGGCAGGTAGGGGTCCTTCTGAATCACTAATGCCAGCGGCTGGCGGATGTTGACCTTCTCGATCAACTTGGGCCAACCCGGTGATGACCCGATGCCCTGAAGGATGAGCCGGCCGTCGCGCAGCCGGCCCACCATGTCGAAGTTGACGTAGGCGGCAATCTGACCCAGCGGGCAGGGCGCGTGGCGAGCGAAGTATGTCGAGCCTATGACACCAATCTCCTCACCGGACCAGCACGCAAAGATCAAACCCCGCTGCTGGCCGACGCCCTCGGCCTTCTTTCGTGTCTCAGCCGAAAAGGCCGCTAACTCCAGTACAGTCGAGACACCGGAGGCGTTGTCGTCAGCTCCGTTATGGATCCGGCCTTCCTCACCAGCGGAAGCGCGCGAGCCGCCTCCTTCGCCGCGACCTATGTGGTCGTAGTGGGCGCCGATCAGCACGTACTCATCGGCAATTCGTCCTTCACCCGTCGGAGGCAGAAGGCCCACAACGTTGCGGCACTTGCCTTCCTTACGGGCCAGGTGTGTCGTCAGCTCGACACGGGTGGTGAGTCGAAGGCCGCTGAAATGATCCGGAATCTTGCCGTCATCCAGCATACTCTGAAGCTCGTGGAGCTTCATACCCGTCCCGTCAAGCAAGCGCTGCGCAACCGCCGTGGAGATGGAGGCGGCGACTATACCCGCGTCGCTGTCGCTTCGGGCCAGAGGGAAGAGCGAACCGGCGCCCGGTGTATTCGGCCCTGTGACCTGCAGAAAGCCGACGGCCCCATGTTTCAGGGCCTGCTTGGCCTTGTAGCGCGGGCTACTGTAATGCATCCAGCGGATTCGCTCGTCGGTGTCCAAGTCGGCTGGAACGTCATCGAAGGCCAGCACGATCTTGTTCTCGACGTTCAGGCCTTCGTAAGAGTCATATTTCGGCTTGCCGGGCTCCTCGGGAATCAGCAGGCCATAGCCGACACAGGCCACATCACCACTCACCATTGCGTTCGTGGCAAAGGACATGGGGCGGTAGTCTTTGTCCACTTTGAGCAACTCAGTGGCCGACCCGGCGGAGGAGATGACAGCCAACCGGTTCTTATCAGGGATCAGCTCGATGCCGGCCGGGAAGGGGAACTCCTGGAAATAGGTGCCGTTATCGCCCAGCGGCTCGAGGCCTGCTTCTCTAAACCGGGCAGCGATGTATTTGGCCGCTTGCCGCGTCCCCGCGGTACCAGTCATCCGACCTTCGAGTTCGTCGGACGCGAGGTAAACCACGTGTTCGTACATGTCATCCGAGGTGATGGCCGGCTCCAGACCGGGCTTGACTTCTCGTGGACCGGAGTTCGGCCAGGAAGTCATCAGGGGTTCACCAAAGTTCGGTTCAGGCTCCGGCGTCCCGCGAGGGGGAGCGGCATTTAGTGCTGCCAGAGCGGCTTGGTGATCCCAGTCGCCGATGAACAACTGGCCCTTGTGTGACTCCATCGTGGCCCGGTTGGTCGTCCAGCAAAGCTGCTTTCCGTCCGGGCTGAAGACGGGCAATCCGTCGAACCCGTCGGTATAGGTGACGCGCACCGGCTGCTTTTCGCCCATAGCATCGACGATGAACGTCTCGAAGTTCTGGAAGCCGAGCTTGTTGGATGTAAAGATGGCATACCGGCAGGAAGGGTGCATGAACGGCGACCAGGACATGGATTTGAAATCCGTGAGGCGGCACCTGTCAGTCCCGTCTATTTTTACCGTGTAGATGTCGGCGATAAGCCCGCTCTCCTCGAAGTGACGCCAGATGACCCGCTCGCCGTCGGCGGTGAAAAAAGGCCCGCCGTCGTAGCCGGGCCAGTTCGTGAGCCGGTGCTGATTGGAACCGTCGGCGTTCATGATGTAGAGCTCGGCGAAATATGACGGTTGCTCTTCCCAAAGCCTTCGCTCCTTGTCACCGAGTCTGTCCAGCGGGTAGGCGTCGCGCAACGAGCAGAACACGACTAATTTGCCGTCCGGCGAGTAGGCCCCTTCGGCGTCATAACCGAAAGTGTCGATCAGACGGCGCATGTGTCGGCCTCGTTGATCGCAGGAGAAGATGTCGAAATATTCATCGTAATCCCACGGGGCACGCCTTGCCGAAGAGTTCTTGCGCTCCTCGTATTCGCGGCGTTGCTTGTCACCGGCCTGCGGGTCAAGGTGGGTCGAGGCGAAGAGCACTTCATTCGTTCCCGGCCTGAAGTAGGCACAAGTAGTCCGCCCGACCCCTGGTGAGATCAGGCGGCTATGACCCGTTACCAGGTCGAACGTGTATATCTGGAAGAAGGGATTGTCCGGGTAGCGTTCGGTCTGAAAGATCAGCTTGGTTCCATCGGGTGAGAAGTAGCCTTCGCCCGCGCGCCGTCCTTCAAAAGTAAGTTGCCGGACGCGTGAAAGGAACCGATCGCCCTGGGCGGCCCGGGCCTGATCCGGCCATCCGATAAGCGCAGGCAACACTACGAGCGAGGAAAACCATGCAGCCACAAAGCCTCTTTGATATTGCATCATTCAGCGATCCCATGCTATGAAACTCGGTGCAGCCAGTGATTCCCTGGCACGAACCCCAGTGCAGCCAGTCAGCCCGAACATCAGGAGCAGTCGGCTCTCAACTCCCGGCAATCAGTTGTCGGTTATCACCCGCGAAATGTCAACGACCATCTCAGAGCCGGGCGCGGCGAGTTGATAGCCGGAGCTGTTGAGGCGGCTTTCCGCCCTGCCGCCCGTGTCCGCCACGGCTTTGCAACAACCTCGCCCCACTACCAACCAGCCCACAGCTTGCCAAAGCCGGACTCCCGTGCCTAATTGTCCGTCCCATTACGAGAGGTCGCCCACCCCACCGCCATCGGCTCTTCCGCCGGTGTTATGGCCAGCGCCCGGGAAGTGCGCCGCACGACCGTGGCTGAAAACTGACGGCTGACGGCTGAAAGCTGAGAGCGTCTCTACCACGGCCTGGGGTGCATCCCAATTCGGGTGGCATGGGCAAACTTGTTTGCCCGTGAGAGCGGTTTGCACGGGCAAGATACCGCTTGCCCATGCCACCCGGTAAGCTTCTGCCACCTTTTTCGCAATGCAACCCACGGTCTGAGCCATCCGAATCGTTCCTTGACTGTCAGCTCGGCCGCTGATAGGCTTCTTGCGCGGTCTTCGTACAGGTCCGCGGCGACAAAACGGTAGGGTCCAACGTACTCTTTGCGTCCGACCGGGTACGCAGGGAATGACCCAATCCGGGGGTCTAGAGACCGCTTGGCCGTTGACTGGCGTACTCTGCGGAAATGACCGATGTGGTTCAGTGGGCCCGCGCTGGTCGCTCCGAGCTGTAAGCCGGCCCCTTCCGGTTGTGTCGAGGGTCGTCTACGGCCACATTGACCAAGTGGCAGTCGTCGTCAGGATTGTCGCCTAGGTGGCCGTGCGAGGCTGAAAGCAGCGGCAACTTGTTCTTTCACAAGTAGTTGGAGAGGTGGGTGAGTGGCTGAAACCAACGGTTTGCTAAACCGTCAGACGGGTTTACGCCTGTCTCGCGGGTTCGAATCCCGCCCTCTCCGATGACCCCGCAAATAGCACGTTTTTCCCGCGTTTTGCGGGATTTTTCGTGCGTCGAAGGGTGGCAAACTGTCTGAGAAACGCCGTCAAATGGTTCTATGACACGGCTGACAGACATTCAGCAACATTTGATGCGCGTCGATGGTGGAGTGGCAGCGAGTACAAGAATCACCCGCTCCCTGACTACTTACACACGTACTTGCCCTGCAAGTAAGATGTGCGCTCGTCGTCGCAGGAACGCCCTGTTGCCTGCTCGGTTGCATGGATTGGGGGCATCACTGGATACGGGGGGACCCAGACTACCATACTTGGTGGGGACCGACATCGCTCGGTAGCCCGAGCATCGGCATGCAGATGTTCATAGGGTCAACCTATTTCCCAAACACGAAGAGATGCCAATGACCCTGATATGGCTTCGACGGTCCCTGCATACTCGTGGTAGGGATGGTCGAGCATGATCCGGCAAATCGTCGAAGAGAATATCGAGGCACCGGTCGGTGCGCTGCGCACCTACGCGATTATCGTGCTGGTGACCGCAACGCTGATCCGTCTTCTAACCCAACGCTTCGGGTTCTTGGAGAGCATGTGCCTGTGTGGCCTCGCGCCGCTTCTGGTGGTGTATTGCCACTACCATGTCGGTTCCGAAAACGAGCACCTCCGGCGACGGTTCAGAACCTACCTGTCAGCCCTCACAGCCATCGGGTGCGCAATACTCCTGAGCCACGGAGGTGTCCGACCACGCTCGCTTGACCTGGGCTACGGTCTCGTTTTAGGCATAGGCGGTGGAATGGCGACGCACCTGATCGGATTGATCGTGGGCGCCGTCGCGGACTTGTTCTTGGATCGGGTTCGGCAATTCGCCAATCCACAAGAGTGTCGGGCATGCGGGTATGATCTCACGGGAAACACGAGCGGGATATGTCCCGAATGTGGCACCTCTGTCCCGCTGCATTTGCGTGGTCGGACGGTACTCACGAACGAACGAAGCACGCCCGAGCAATAGCTGCAGCGGGATCCGGCCCTGTACGTAGATGGGGCGAACCTGTACGAGTACGTCCGTTCGCGCCCAGCGGTTTTTGTGGACCCACAGTCGGGTAGGTCGGGTCAGTAGACCCGACGCTTGATAATACGACTACAAGAACCGCCTTACGAATGTAACGTACGAAGGCGGAGTGTGGCCCCGAGCTGACGCCGGTTACTACTTTACCGGTGATCCCGGACACGCACCAAAAAGAATGTACAAACTACTTGAGTTTTCTTGGATCTTCTGGAGACCATAGAGCTAGAATGGCAAGTAATCGACCATCCACAGAGCGGGTGGCTTTTGGAAGCCCCTTGAGGGGGGCGAAGGGGGCGGCCTTCCGGCAATGCACAATGATCGTTCTCGTGCATCTGCTGGACCGCCTCTGGAGCGGAATCAGAGAGTGTATCCGCGTGTTTCCTCCACCCTGCGGTATAGCCGCACTTGGCAGGAGGAAAAGAAAAGGGCAGGGCCCAGAATACACTACGCATAGGTCGAACCTTTACGGTCACACGGCCAGAGGTCGTGGGTCCAGGAGGCACTGAGGCAGCGCAATTAGCAATGCTGCGTGTTTGAAAAGCAGTGAGAAAGCAGCGTACTCTAGTGTGCAAGAACATAGTGAGCGCCATCGCAGCCCTTCTACCGCTCGCTCGCAGTGTCAGCGTCTGGTGCGGCGGGTCACTGATTCAGATTGTCCCCGGATTGCTCCGGGGAGATATTCGCCTTTTGTTGCGCGGTGCGCTTGTGGGCTTCAGCATCGATGTGATTATGGTATTGACTTACTTTTTTGTGCCCACCTTTTATCGCGACCCCAGAGATGGGCTTTGCGGGTTGGACATGGTTTCACTTGCTCCGGGTTGCATGGACACAACGCATGGTGAGCGGCTTGCAACGCCAATGGTCGCTTACGTTATGCACAATACTATCGCGTGGGTCTTGCACGCCCTTATCCTTATGCGCCTAATGCCAAATGACCAGTTCAGGAGGCGTCCACTGAGTACTTGTTGTGGAGTATCGGGGCATTTATGGCGTCTGTTTGCATTGTGTGCTGGTTCTATGAACGTACCCCCAGACCATGGGTTGGCTTGATGGGTGTAAGTGGCAGTATATACCTTGCTACCGTCATCCTACTCATGCAGTACACGGAAGTGGGTGAGATGGAGTGCATTAAGTGCGGCTACGACCTCACGGGTAATGTCTCGGGCGTTTGCCCGGAATGCGGGAGTAGAGCGGAGACAGTAACCGGGAAGATTCCGCGCGACGAGGAATCGATGGCATGACCAGCCAGTTACGGACCTGGTAGCGACCGCGCCAAGCTTGGCCGTCGGGGGGCCGAGATGGGCATCTACGAGGGGGTGGCGAATGAGCACGGAGGCTCGCTGCGCTGCGAGGCCACGAAGTGAAAAACGCTTCCAATTTGCTCACCGCGTTCATCGGCGTTCTCGCAGCATCATCGGTACCCAGCATTCAGTCGCCCGGGACGTGAGATGCGGCATTCGCCGTGGGGGACTTGCCGTAGACGTATAGAATACGATTGAGCTTCTCGTCCTCCAGCTCGAGGTCGTAGCAATATCGTTCGTCGAGTTGCAGGTGGAGTCTCGCGGCTGCCAGGTCGGCGGCGTCCTGCTCATCTTGATCCATCGAGGTGGTTTTGTAGGCCACCAGCCACCCACCTGGTGCCACGTGTCTGGCGGTTTGCTCCAGTGATTTCGCCAGGGCGGTCAACGCCCGAAATACCACGAGACTGAACCCGGGATCTGACCGCTGTCGACTCGAGGATGAAGGATGAAGGACGAAGGATGAGAGTCTCCAGTGCTGCGAATGGGCGTGCTCGCAGCGGAGGTTGTCTATCCCGATTGCGGCGGCGGTGCGGCGAAGAAAATCGACTTTCTTACCAGTTGCGTCAATTGCGGTTACCGACCAGTCCGGCCGCATGACCGCCAGGGGCAGGGCGGGAAAGCCCGCCCCGGTCCCGACATCGAGAACGGTCTTGACAGAGATCCTTCGTCTCTCGACCCACATCAGCGGGGCGAGCGAATCTGCATAGTGCTTGACGGCCGCTTCGACCGGGTCGGTGATCCGGGTGAGGTTCATAACGCGGTTCGTCCGGACGACGGCTTCGAAATGGGCTCGAAGCTGATTGAGCTGTTGCGGCGTGATCGGCATATTCCAGCGATCGAGCGCCTCTGTCAGTGTGGTATCAAAGGCATCTCCCGGGCCGTGCATTCATCTATGATGCGCGACTGTGCAGGACCTTGCCAGTGGGCGGGGCCTTTAATCCTTGAGGCTGACTGGTGCCTTAGTTGCGATTGACCGTAGACCCCTGAGCCGCGGAAGGAACTTGTCCTGACAGAGTTGCGAGCCCGCACGGCGTCGCGTTCACTGAGTCAGCGCCAATGGCAATCGGTAGTCCGCGCAGACTTCAAGTCTGCGGCTCGGGAGTGGGAAATCGGTCAGTTCGAGTAATCAGCAAACGTGAGGTGAACCTGGCTGCGCGCCTCGAGATTCGGTTCTCGAAGGCCGATCCGTGCGATCCAGGATCTCGCGGTAGAGGCGCTCGTGGCGATCCAGGAAGGCTTGCAGGGTCCAATGGGTTTCGGCGTGTCGGCCGGCGGCTGAGCCAATCTCAGCCAGCCCGGCTGTGTTCCGTAGAAGTTGACGGGCGGCATGCGTCAGATGGTCCGTGTCACCGGTCGGCACGAGGAAACCTGTTTGGTCGTGTGCGATCTGCTCATTTACGCCGTCAATGTCGAAGGCCAACACCGCCGTCCCGCAGGCCATCGCTTCCTGGACCACGCAGGGGAAGTTCTCGGCCAGCGACGTGAAGATGAACAGATCGGCGGCCGCGTAACATCGGGCGACTTCAGTGCGGTCGGTGAGATAGCCGAGGGCTCGGACTTCGTGCATCGAAAGGGCCTGGACGACGGCTTCAACATCGCCGCTGCCGACGAG
>Ga0114930_10005672_pt1 | contig 10213 bp, 9 predicted proteins | sample AnhtaG_FD_87300 | JGI IMG/M metagenome (GOLD analysis project Ga0114930, IMG submission 87300) | Deep subsurface microbial communities from Anholt, Denmark to uncover new lineages of life (NeLLi) - Anholt_01485 metaG | ecosystem: Environmental > Aquatic > Marine > Oceanic > Sediment | place... | reverse complement strand
GAGACCAAGACGGCTATCCTTGTCAGGACATAATTCAGGCGCTGGGTGGTAAGCTCTACCCGTCTGGCATCACCTTTATTGGCGACATGAATTATCTCGGCTACCCTTTTATCCGCCAGACTGGCATACAGCTCTGCCTTACCCAGAGACGAGGGGGTAAACACTAACCGCACCTGCTCCGAGGCTATCTTCACCGGATACAAAGGCTCATCGGGCATACTCCCAGCGGCGGCTGCCACCGTGCCACCACCCCCAACCAGCAGTAGGGCCAGAGCTATCGCCACTACTGTCGCCCAGCGTGGCAGCCAGCTAAACAAAGGTCTTTTAGACTCTAATGCCTGGAGTGCCGAGTGGAACTGGTATCGGGCTTTGGCTCTAAACTCGGAGCGAGGCTCAATAGCTGATGCCCGCTTAGTTGCCAGAGCTGTCTCCAATAGTGGTCTAAGCTCAGCTGCCTGCTCTGGGTAGCGCTGAAAACACTGCTCCAGCGTTTCACCCTTAGCCAGCAGCCGCTCCAGACATTCATCCAGAATGTCGTCAAATTTTCTATTTTTGTTCATCAACCTACGTTACCAATAGTGCTTGTATATAGTATAACGAAGGAAGTCATAAAAAGATAGTTCTGGAGATTGTTTATCAACCTCACCCCCTTTAAGATTTTACTCAGTAACCCCATCCCCCTTTATCCCCCTTCCCCTTGATAAGGGGAAGGGGGATGGGTTACATAAGAGAGGTTTCGCCTCTCTTTGACTCTCCTTTCAGCACCTCTCTCCTTCAAGGAGAGGGAGAAGTGAGGATTTTGAAGGGGCAAAGCCCCTTCAAACTACCCTTAGTAAACGAGTTCGTTCTGGTCTAAATCAAAGCCGGGTATCCATTAGAAAATAGAGTGTGTTACAATTTAGTATGCCATAATGATTGCCAAATTAAAACTATTGGACGCTTACTACAGATGGTAATTGAGCTCGCTGCATTAGGAGAGAGAACCTTAATCGGAGATTATCTTTAAGGAGATAGGATGTGCCTTGCTATGTGCGGCTGATGCGCCAAGAAGACATTGACCAGGTCGCCAGGATTGACCGTGAAGCCTTTCCCTCCATGTGGCCGCTGGTCAACTATCAGCATGAGCTACAACACCCATTAGCTCACTACATCGTAGCCTGCCATGAAGAGAGGGCAGCTGCGGAGTCTGAGGTAGAAGTTACTCCGCAGAAAGGCCTCTCTCGGCTTAAATCCAGAGTGAGGCAGTGGTTTAGCTATGGCCGTTTCTTCAGCAGTGAAATGCCATCCTCAGGCAAGCAATACATTAGCGGCTTTGCTGGCTTCTGGATTATGGCTGATGAAGCCCATCTCATCAATCTGGCAGTGCGGGAGACACATCGCCACCGGGGGATAGGGGAGCTACTACTTATAGCCACTATAGACCTCGCCTCCCAGCTAAATGCCCGTATCATTACCCTGGAGGTACGAGCCTCCAACACCGCGGCGGTGAACCTATATGGCAAGTATGGTTTTATCCAGATAGGGCTACGTCGTGCCTACTACGTAGATAATAAAGAAGATGCGATATTGATGTCCACCGAGAATATCACCTCAGCCTCATTTCAGGCACATCTTCAGCAGCTAAAGCAATCTCACTCCCGAAAGTGGGGAAGGCCACTATATCAAATTGCCCTCTAGCGTATTGGTATCTTCTCAACTCAGCCAGGAGCACACAAAAGTAGGCTGGTTGATAAAAAGTAGATGTATATCAGGAAAACAAACAACCCCGCCGTCCTGGGTCATCAAGGTTTTGTTTGGTAGGAGCCCCCCTTGACAAATAATTGTTAATGATGCTAAATAATAATTAGCAGTCTTAGGCTTAGACTGCTAAGAGGGGAAATGGAGAGATGTTAACTCCCAGAGCTGAGACAATACTTAAGTCAATAGTGAGACAATATATTGCTAAGGCGATGCCGGTACCGTCACAGAGTGTCTTCAATGACTATGAGCTAGGAGTAAGTCCGGCTACCATCCGCCATGAGATGGCTCGTCTGGAGCAGGACGGTTATACTATCCGCCCTCACCCTTCAGCCGGCAGCGTGCCTTCAGATAAGGGCTACCGCTATTATGTGGAGTCCATAACTGAGGCTATCCTCCCCTTAGCCGAACAGCGGCTGATAAGTCACCTCTTTCACCAGGTGAAGAGGGAACAGGAGGAGTGGTTACCTCTGGCGGCAACAGTTATGGCTCGACTGGCCCAAAATGTAGCCGTGGTTACCCGGCCTAAGCCGGTGGACTGTCAATTTAAACACTTAGAGTTAGTTGCCCTACAAGACTCACAAATACTAGTAGTGCTTATCCTTCGTGGAGCTAGGGTGAAGCAACAGCTAGTAACCTTTGAGCCGGCTATGTCTCAACCCGGGTTAACGGCTATGGCCAACAAACTAAATGAGGCTTATTCTGGTTTGACCAGCTCTCAGATTTTAGCTAAAGACATAAAGCTTTCTCCTGCCGAACAACAGCTGGCCGATTGTCTGGTAAAGATAATACAGGCTGAAGATGCGCCAGAGTATGAGGAACCGTATCTTGATGGCTGGCACTTTACCCTTAACCAACCGGAATTTGCCCATACCAGCCGGATGCTAGACCTAATGGAACTAGTTGAGCACAGAAGCCTGCTCAGGACCATCTTTCCTCAGGAGTTGGGTATTCATGAGGTGCGAGTAATTATTGGTAAGGAGAATAGGGCAGAGGCTATCCACAACTGTAGTGTGGTCATCAGTCGATATGGTCTACCTGAAGAAGCCGCCGGTACTATCGGTGTGGTCGGACCCACCCGAATGCCCTATGCCCACACTATCTCCACGGTAAGCTATCTATCCTCAGTCCTGGGTAAAATGGTGGCTGAGTTGTATGGGAGAGAAACACCCACCGTTGATGCTAATTGACAAAATAAATGACCGGGGGGTACCAACTAAAAACCAAAGGGAGTAATGTAGAATAAAGTGATTCCAAGAGAGTCAGATGATAGTCAAGCTAGTGAGGTAGAGCCAGAGGTCACCGAGGTCGAGGATACAGCCTCATTAAAGCAGGCTCTAGCTGAGACAAAGGCAAAGGCAGAAGCTAATCTGGCTAACTGGCAAAGGGCCCAGGCCGACTTCATCAACTACAAACGGCGCACCGAGCTGGAGAAGGAGGAAATTAACCAGTTTGCCAAAGCTACGCTTATACTTGACCTTCTGCCGGCTCTTGATGATTTGGAGCGAGCCTTCGCTGCTATTCCACCTCGTCTAACCAAACTTAGCTGGGTAGACGGTATTAGGCTAATTGGCCGCAAGCTTGAAACAATTCTGGAAGCACAAGGACTATCAGAAATTAAGGCTGTGGGAGAACCTTTCGACCCTCATCTACACGAAGCGGTAAGGCAGGATAAAGGTAAAGAGGGCATAGTGGTTGAGGAAGTACAAAAGGGTTACAAGTTCCATGATAGAGTTATTCGCCCATCTAAAGTAGTCGTGGGCAATGGAGAAGAGGAACACGAGAAGGAGGAATAAACTATGGGAAGAGTCATAGGAATTGATTTAGGCACAACTTTTAGTGAGGTGGCGGTTATGGAAGCAGGCGAGCCAGTGGTTATTACTAGCGCCGAGGGGAGCCGTCTTGTCCCTTCAGTGGTAGCTATAAGTAAAAGCGGTGAGCGTCTGGTGGGACAGGTAGCCAAGCGTCAGGCGATAGTTAATCCTGAGAACACTATCTATAGCATCAAGCGCTTTATGGGGCGTAAATGGGGAGAACCTCCAGGGCGCGAACTACCGGTAGAGGAGGATGCCAAGCGCAAGACTTATAAGGTAACCAAGGCACCTAATAATGATGTGCGTGTGGTTATGGGTGGTAAAGAATATAGCCCCCCCGAAATTTCAGCGATGATTCTCCAAAAACTTAGGACAGATGCTGAGGCTTACCTTGGGGAGAAGGTTACCGAGGCGGTAATCACCGTGCCTGCTTACTTCAATGATAGTCAACGGCAGGCAACCAAGGATGCCGGTAAAATAGCTGGACTGGAGGTATTACGAATAATCAATGAGCCAACGGCTGCCTCTCTAGCCTATGGATTGGATAAGAAGCAGGATGAGACTATTGCCGTCTATGACCTTGGTGGCGGCACCTTTGACGTATCCATACTGGAGCTGGGCGAAGGCACCTTTCAGGTCAAGTCAACTAATGGTGATACCCACCTTGGGGGCGATGATTTTGACCAAAGAATTATGGACTGGCTATGCGATGAGTTCAAGCGAGACCAGGGAATAGACCTGAGGCAGGACAAGATGGCTTTACAACGGCTGAAGGAAGCCGCCGAAAAGGCTAAAAGTGAGCTATCGACCGTCCAGCAGACTGAAGTAAATCTTCCCTTCATCACTGCTGATGCTAGTGGGCCTAAACACCTTAGCATCACTCTTACTCGGGCTAAACTGGAGCAATTGGTAATGGACCTAGTGGAAAAGACTCTCGGTCCGTGTAAGCAGGCACTGGCTGATGCCGAAAAGACAGCAACCCAGATTGATGAGGTGATTCTGGTCGGTGGACAGACCAGAATGCCACTGGTTCAGGAGAAAGTAAAGCAGTTCTTCGGTAAAGAACCCCATAAAGGGGTCAACCCGGACGAGGTGGTAGCTGTAGGTGCCGCTATTCAGGCCGGCGTACTCAAGGGCGAGGTGAAAGACATTCTCCTGCTTGATGTTACTCCGCTTACCCTGGGTATAGAGACTCTTGGCAGTGTGGCGACTCCACTTATCCCCCGCAATACCACCATCCCCACCTCCAAGAGCCAGATCTTTAGCACGGCGGCTGATAACCAGCCCAGCGTGGAGATTCACGTCCTCCAGGGGGAGAGACCGATGGCGGCTGATAATCGGACACTAGGTCGGTTTATGCTCGATGGTATCCTGCCGGCACCCCGGGGCGTGCCCCAGATTGAAGTCAGCTTTGACATTGATGCCAATGGCATCCTCAGTGTTAAGGCTCATGATAAGGGCACCGGACGTGAGCAAAAAATTATCATTACTGCCTCCAGTGGGCTGAGCAAGGAAGAGGTAGAGCGGATGCAGCGAGAGGCGGAAATGCACGCCGCTGAGGATACTAAACGCCGCGAGGAGATTGAAACCCGCAATACCGCTGATACCCTGGCTTATACCGCCGAAAAGACGCTAAGGGAGCACAAGGATAAGATACCTTCAGACCTGAACCAAGAGGTGGAAAGCAAAATAGCCACGGTGCGCTCGGCATTGCAGGGAACTGATATAGAAAGTGTTCGCCGGGCAACGCAGGAGCTATCTGAGGCGATGCAAAAAATAGGGGCTGCCATTTATCAACAGCCACCACCACCCCCACCAGGTGAGGCACCGCCGGGTGGCGAGCCACCTCCAGGCAAAGAGGATGAAGGTACCGTGGAGGGTGAATTCCGCGAGGTTTAGACAGGAACGAGAGTTAAAGAGGGGCTTTGCCCCTCTTCCAAACCCTTCCCCCTCTCCTTTGAAGGAGAGGGGGACACAGGGGGTGAGGTAGAAAATGCCAATTTATGAGGAAAGACTAAATGTAAACTATCCCTTTGTAGGTGTCATTTTCCTGGTCTCCTTAGCCATTGGCCTAGTCCCAGGCATTATCCTCGGCGGGCTATGGTGGCTGGCGGCACTCTACATTGTATTGACCATTGTCATCATAGCCAGCTTCTTTCAGATGAAGGTAGAGTTGTTCCCGGATAAGCTAGTAATAAAATTCGGGCTTTTTTACCGTAAGGTTATTGAAATGAAGGAGGTACAAGATTACTCTCCCTATGAAATATCCCATCCTATGGGAACCTATGGAGGATGGGGTATCAGAAAGGGGAGGGACGGGACTTTTGCTCTGACTCAAGCTTTTGTAAATGAATGTATAAAACTGGAAACTCCTGAGAAGACCTTTGTCATCTCGTGCCGAACGCCAGAAACTTTTTGCACTGCTATTAAATCGGTATTATCGGAGTAATATTAAACGAGAGTCAAAGAGGGGCGAAGCCCCTCCTATATATCCTCTCCCCCTCTCCTTTGAAGGAGAGGGGGATTAAGCGGGTTCCCGGGAAAACCGAAGAATTTTCTAGGTGCTTTAAGAGGGTGAGGTAGAGAATAACATGCCAACTAAGCGGGACTATTATGATATCCTCGGTATAGGTAGGAATGCCACCGATGAGGAAATAAAGAAGGCTTTTCGTAAACTAGCCTTTCAGTATCACCCCGACCACAACCACGATGATGGGGCTGCGGACAGGTTTAAGGAGATAAACGAGGCCTACGAGGTGCTCTCCGACCCCAACAAGCGTGCTGCCTACGACCGCTTTGGGCATGGTGGTGCTGAGGGGCTTTTTGGGCGAGGTTTTGAAGGGTTTGATTTCGGTGGCTTTGGTGACATCTTTGAAGCCTTCTTCGGGGGAGCCACCACGACCACCCGTCAGGCTCCACGGCGGGGTGCTGACCTCCGCTACGAGCTTACTATCACCTTTGAAGAGGCCGCCTTTGGTTGTGAAAAGGAGATAAGTATATCCCGCACCGAGAACTGCTCCCTGTGCCAGGGTGTTGGCAGTAAACCAGGTAGTCAACCCACTCGCTGCCCCAACTGTAATGGCACCGGGCAGGTACGGCGAGTCCAGCAAAGTATCTTTGGTCGCTTCACTACAACTACAACCTGCAGTCAATGCCATGGTGAGGGCAGAATTATCAGCGAACCCTGCCCCCAGTGCCGAGGTACGGGCAGGGAGAAGCGTCAGCGCAGTATCCTGGTCAAAATCCCAGCTGGGGTTGATGACGGCTCTCAACTACGCCTCAGCGGTGAAGGAGAGGCTGGGCTTAGGGGGGGCTCTCAAGGTAATCTCTATATTACCTTGTCAGTACTACCCCACGAGTTCTTCATCCGAGACGGTGACAACATTCTCTACGAGCTGCCACTCAACTTTGCTCAAGCTGCCCTCGGCGCTGAGGTAGAGGTGCCTACCCTTGATGATAAAGTCAAGCTCAAGCTCCCGGCTGGCAGCCAAACGGGTAAGGTCTTCCGGCTTAAAAGCCAGGGTGTCCCCCATCTGAATAGGAGTGGACGTGGTGACCAGCTAGTTACCCTGCTGGTAGTTACCCCTGAGTCGCTAACCAAGAAACAACGCCAGCTACTTGAGGAACTGGCTAATAGCTTTAGTCCAGCAAATATGCCACCACCAGAAAAATGGCGGGGACTGTTAGATAGACTCAAGAATGTCTTTGGTGCCTGAAGAAGGAGAACAGCCTCCATCTCCGCCCGGCTAACTCATGCCTACCTCCAGCCCCTAGTAGCTCAACTATTGCCTGACGAGGCTCAACACCATTATACAGCACCTGATAAATCTTCTCGGTAATAGGCATTCCCAGCCCAAGTTGCTGAGCTAGATTCCAGACGGCAACAGTGGTGCTCACCCCTTCCGCCACACCAGCCATTGAAGCGGTTATCTCCTCCAGCGAGCGCCCTTTGGTCAGTTCCACCCCTACATAGTGATTGCGACTTAATGGGCTGGCACAGGTAGCTATTAAATCACCCAAGCCAGCTAACCCGGAGAGGGTAAGTGGATTTGCCCCTAGGGCAAATCCAAGAGCCGCCATCTCAGTCAGACCGCGGGTAACGAAAGCTGCCTTGGCATTATCACCATAGCCTAGCCCATCAACCATACCAGCACCCAGAGCAATGATATTCTTTAATGCCCCTCCCAGTTCTACCCCAACAACATCAGTATTAGTATACACACAAAAATTGGGTGTCGTTAGTAGCTTTTGAGCTTGTCTGGCTATAGCCCCATCCCTAGCAGCCACCACTGCTGACGCTGGTAGGCCATGAAGAACCTCTTTGTACAGATTAGGGCCAGAAAGTACACAAATATTAGACTGGAAACGGGGGTCTATCTCCTCAGCAATTACCTCAGACATACGCTTGTTGCTACCAATCTCCAGACCTTTAGCGGCACTCACCACCAGCATTGACTTGTTTAGGTAGTATTTGACTGCTAGTATATTCTGTCGCATAGACTGTGATGGCACCGCTAGGATAATAGCGTTGACATAAGCTAAGGCTTCGCTCAGTGAGCTGGTAACTGACAATTGTGGCGGAAAGGTAACATCTGGTAGCAGGTGTGGGTCGGGGCCCTTATTCCTCAGTTTACTGGCTTCCTTTTCAGTCCGTGCCCACAGCCTGACCTCTAGTCCTTTATGGGCTAACACCACCCCCAGAGTTATCCCCCAGGTAGTGGTGCCAATGATAGCTACTTTGGGCATGTCTTACCCGCTCTCCAGGGAATTCCCAAGAACCTTGATTTTTGTTTAAGCCGACGGGGGCAAATCCCCCGTCTCAGCCTTCTGGCCTAGTTTACGCTCCTTCCCCTTAACTAACCGCACTATATTATCCCGGTGCATAACAATAATAATTATCGTGCCAATCAGAGCATAGGCCAGATACTCAATAGGGAAGCTGTTCATAATGGTAAGGGGCACCAATATGGCATAGGTACCTATTGCCCCGGCAATAGAGCCAAGCGAGACAAACTTGGTTAAGCCAGCACCAATGATTAAAATCTCGCCGCCAAATAGTGCTGCCGGCGGGCACAAAGCTACTAGTCCACCGAAGAAGGGGGCAACACCCCTCCCCCCCTTAAATTTAAGAAACACCGGGAAAATATGCCCGAGGATAGCCGCTGAAGCTGCTAAAACCTGGGCAACCAGCATCCCTAAGCCAAACTCACCCACCACCAGATAGTCGCTCCTTACTATCAAGCCAGCAAATAATACCGCCAGTACTCCCTTTGACACATCTAGGATAACCACCAGAGCCGCTGCCTTCTTACCCGCCGCTCGCAGCACATTAGTCGCCCCTGTCCTGCCGCTACCATACTGCCTGACATCTACCTTGGCGCTTCGCCTGCCTATCAACAAACCAAAGGGGATAGAACCCAAAAGGTAACCAAGAATTACCACCGCAGCAAACTTGGCGATTATCATGACTCACCCCTGGTCTTAAAGATTAAACGAAATGGGGTGCCGGCAAAGCCAAATGACTGGCGCAGCTTGTTCTCCAGATAGCGTCGATAGGAAAAGTGTATCAGCCCGGCATCGTTGACAAAAAAGACAAAGGTTGGCGGGTTTACCTCAGCCTGAGTGGCATAGAGAATCTTTAGCTGCTTAGTGCCGCTTCGTGGTAGACTGTGAGCCGCTACTGCTTGTTGAACCACACTATTAACTGCCGCCGTAGGTAGCCGCTTGAGTCTCTCCTGATATACCCGGCGAGCCTCAGGCATCACCTTGTCCACCCCCTGCCCAAATTTGGCTGAAATACACAGCACTGGTGCGTAGGACATAAACTTGATTTGCTGAAGAATATATTTATGATACTCCTTTATGTTCCCATCCGCAACCAGGTCCCATTTGTTGACCACCAATACAATCCCTTTAGCCGCCTGCTGAATATAGCCGGCAATATGCATATCCTGAGCTGTTACCAGCTCGGCGGCATCCAGCACCAGCAAGGCTATATCAGCCCGGTCAATCGCTCGCAGGGCACGAAGCACACTATACCGTTCTACCCCCACCTCTACCCGCCCCCGCCGCCTGATACCAGCAGTATCAATAAGTAGCACACTTTGCCCATCAAAGTCAAATAGAGTATCTATGGCATCCCGAGTAGTCCCTGGGGCATCATCAACAATAGCCCGTTCCCCACCTAAAAGGGCATTCAGTAGCATTGACTTACCAACATTAGGTCTACCGACAATAGCCACCTTCATGACCTCTGGTTCCGCCTTAATCGGTGGTGGAGCCGGTAACAGGGTGATGATTTTATCCAATAGCTCAGCGACGCCCCGGCTATGATAAGCCGAAATTGCCAGTGGCTCCCCCAGCCCCAACTGATAAAATTCTACTGCCCCGGTCTCCAATTTGGCATTATCTGCCTTATTCGCCACCAGTACTATCGACTTGTTTGACCGACGAAGCATGTCGGCTATTTCTAGGTCAGAAGAGGTTACCCCATCTCTGACATCCACTAGAAAAATAATAGCATCGGCCTCGGTGATAGCGGCTTCTACCTGCTCCTTAACCTCTTGAGCCATAGTGGAAAGGGGTCTTAGTTCCAGACCACCGGTATCAACTATAGTAAATCCAGCCCCCTGCCACGAGACATCAGCAAATATGCGGTCACG
>Ga0114930_10005671_pt1 | contig 10216 bp, 9 predicted proteins | sample AnhtaG_FD_87300 | JGI IMG/M metagenome (GOLD analysis project Ga0114930, IMG submission 87300) | Deep subsurface microbial communities from Anholt, Denmark to uncover new lineages of life (NeLLi) - Anholt_01485 metaG | ecosystem: Environmental > Aquatic > Marine > Oceanic > Sediment | place... | reverse complement strand
TGTGTTGGTCAGTCCAAGTCAGCATAAAAGATTAGTTAGTTTCAAACTATTATTCCCGCACATATAGGCATCTTGATCCGACTCCCAACACCACGATTTACTCCTACACAGCCAGCAAATCAGGGTAAATATCAGGGGTATAGCGTAAAATACGGTATTTGGCGTCATGGATTCTCTCGGGTGGGGCAAAAAGATTTACTACAGCCATGGCTGATGGATACGTGGGCGGGTAAAAAAATTTTACGCTCTGCAGACTATCGTTCGATAGTGATGGGGATAGTGGAGAACCATAGCGATACATTTTTCACTCATTCATGCATAAAGGCTAGAAAAGAGCATTCTGGAATTGAAACCTATTAGTTATTTATAATTATCATATTCCCAGCATAAGACCACATTCTGTGCTATGGTAAAGAAGAAAAAGAAAGACTAAAAGACCTCAAAGCTAAGGGATAAAGAAAAAGAAAACCTAAAGAGGAGGAGGGATGATGGATAAAGTGAAAAACATCCTAACAAGGAATGTTGGATTTCTCATGCTGGCATTTTTCTCCTTCCTTTTGTACCGAGAGAAAATAATCTGGTGGCATTTTTTATCCCTTATGATAGGGCTTGGGATATTTCTTATATTATATTTCAATTACGACAGAGTAGAAGAGCTTCTGGTGGAATTCCAAAAACTCAAGATTTTTGTAAAAACGTCGGGAGAAAGATTAGGTAAAATCAAAATGAAAATAGGTGAATTAAGAGCACGTCCAGAAGATTTGAAAATCCATGTAGAGGAAGAGATTTCTGCTGAAGAAGGAAAAGTTGATGTTCGCATTTCACCTGTGGAAATGAAATTACAAAGTATAGTTGATGATATGGACGATTTCGTGGCTGAGGCAGAGAAACAATTATCAGGAAAAGTAAAACGATTATCAGGGAAGGCAGAAGCGAAGTCAGATGTTCTTGGAGACTTGACAGGATGGAAGAACAAGGAGGTTGAGATGGCCTGGGAAAAAATTAAATGTTATCTCTGTGAAAACGAAGACGTTATAATGAAACCTGACCCTCAAGGCGGCCCTTTTGATGAAATAATTAGATGCCCGACATGCAAATTTTATCAGCTACCATATCCAATAAAAAAATATTATTTTGAAACAAAACTTCTTACAAAACAGGATAAAGAGAAATTGTCTTTGAACATTCAAAAAGATTATGACCCTAAAAAGGAAGATGAACCTGTTCAGATAACTAGAGAAATGATTAAAGAGGAGACTGGAAAGGAGTCAGTGGGTTATAGATAAAAATTGGGAAGATCCAAATCTAAAGAAGCCAAAGCCAAGAAATAGCCTAAAATCCCCTCAACGAAAACGATAAAGGCCACATTATAGTCCCACAGCCACGTGGAGCTATTTTCCTGCCTCCAGGGAGCAAAACCTAATACCAACTTCTATTAGTCAACATGAGATCGGCGTTTGTACGCCGTCTGGAGCGTTTTTTTCTCAAGAGAAGCCCTGCCCCCTGAAAAATAGCAGATTTTGGGTGGTTTTCGAAGAGGGCTTGACTGGCAGTCAAGAGGTCTGGGGTTCGAATCCCTCTCTCACTCAGTAAAACGTATCCATAATTAGGCAAGTTTCAGCAAAATCTGTGACGCATTTGTGACGTGGGGAGTGGTCTGTATTTAGTAAGGCACGTTTGTATTAAAGCGGGCTGTTGTCAGCAAAAAGGGTTAATGGGAACATAATCTGTAGGTGTTCTCTCCAGCCCGCAAAAGAGAACCATCACTTTTATATCAGAAAGATAAAAAATGGTAAAGTGCATAAATTTGACATCAAATCCCTTTAATTGAACGATTCTTGTCTTACTCATTTTAACCTCCTTCCTCAACTCGATTGTATAAAGCTTTGAAATATTCTAATCATGTCCGTGCCTCCACGGATTGGGAGAGCTGTATCTTCAATTATCCCATGTAATTACAACGCACCTTGCGGGGTCCCTGTCAGGTCGATATGGATTATGAATAAGATTGAATTGTTCAATCATCTCCAAATTCTCTTTTATTAGCCAAAGACAACGGAAAGTGAAATACTCATTTTGTGGCAAGTCTGCTACTGTACCGAGAAGTGGATAGGGAATATACATATAGTATAATGAGGAATGTTTTTCGGCCAAAAAGTTCCCGTCGGGGTCGAATAAAATAACCTTTACCATCACCGAATAAGCAGTTTCGTTTCCGACATTCTCTACTCTTCCTTTAACAAGGAGAACTTCTTCGCCATCCAGATATAGCCCTCTTTGACAGCTAACTGAATCCCTCATTACCTCCACACAAGCTAAAATCTTCACAGTGACCGTTTTGAATATAGAATTTGTCTCATTAGAAACGGTTAATATATAAGTCGTATCTCGACTGGGTGCAACTTCTTTTGTGCCCACTGCTTCCACCTCAATGGGACTCTCCCAATAACCTCCTTCTAACGTGATGTAAAGCGCATTGCTAACACTCCATGAAAGCACAGAAACTCCCTTTGGCAAAATCCCTTCCGGAGTCGCAGTGAAGTAATTTATCCTCAGAGACTTTGTGTCTGGGATATCAGAACTTGTGGGGAGCTGCTTCTTACACCCAAAAATAAAAAATAAGCAAATCAATCCCAAAACCAAAATCTTACCTCTCACTCTTAATCCTTGCAAACGCGGAACCCGAAGTCAGGGCCACTATAGGACGGGGTTTTGCCATTCCGATAAACGGAACGAATGAAGAACGCATCGGCGACATAGCCACCGCCACGATGCACACACCTGGAACCGCTTGATGGACCCAGAGGATTATTCGTAGGAGAGCTGCTGTAATAACCTATATCATACCAGTCAGCACACCACTCCCAAACATTGCCCGCCATGTCATGTATCCCATAAGGTGATACTCCTGCAGGATAAGAACCAACAGGCACAGTTTTACCTTCATAAGCTGACCAGTTATAATTTGCTAAACTGCTGTCAGGTGAACCATCTCCCCATGGATACCTCCTCTGGTCTGTCCCTCTTGCTGCCTTCTCCCACTGTGCCTCTGTGGGAAGGTGAATATTTTCCCCCATTTTATCAGACAACCAGTCACAAAATGCCTTGGCATCATTCCAAGAAACATTTATTACTGGCCTATCTCCCCTGCCCCAGCCTTCATCGGAGGGCTTGGTACGGCCTGTCGCATCGCAAAATGCATCATACTGGTCAAAAGTTACTTCGTATTTGGATACATAATATGTGTCAAGATACACCGTATGAACAGGTAGCTCATTTGTGTATCCTTCGTAAAAATTATCCCCCATCTCGAAAGAACCGGCCGGTACCTGAACCCATTCAATCCCAAGAAGGTATTTATCATAAATATCCTCAAAATCTTCAAAAAAATGTGCAGCGCCCACAAAAAGGAAAATTGTATAGTCTTCATAATCCAAAAAACTTCCAAAATTGTTTGGGGTTAAAATGGGTGCTACACCTGGGTAGTTATTATCATAAATGTAAACTTTTCCGTCATGAATTGCGTATGCAACTACCATATGTCCTACGAACGGATATAAATCGTACATTACAATAAGTTGTGGCTTTCCAGTAATTGAAAGTGCAGCGCATAGTAAATCATAGGCATTGTACAATACAAAGTTGGCTATTCCATCAAGACTAAACAAAAGACCATTAACCAAGTCAGTAACTTTTAACTGTGATTCTGCAGCCACATTCCTCGCAGTAATATCATCATAAAAGCCATAAAGTGTATTTGGACTCTTATTTTCGAAAAACCATTGACTATATGCACTCATACCATAACACCAACCTCCTGTATTAGGAATTTGGAAACCGTTTAAATCTGGTGTAAAACCAGTATCTACATTAATTCCGATAGAGGCTGAAATGATGCTAACAACTTGAAATAATGACAAATGCCTCGTTGCTGCACTGATTGTATTATTATTTGTGTCAATTTCATATGTAGTAGTACTTTGCCAGGAATCAGTGGAAGGATTATAAATGAATAAACCGATATATGATTCATCATCGACCAAGCTCTCATCATATGGGACTGTTACTGTAACAGGAATGTTAAAATAACTCGTATTTGTCGATTCCAGTTTAAATATGGTTGATGATGCCCTCGAGCCAGTATTATGCGATGGACTAACGGTAGTCGTTTCTATTGAAATAGTAGAGTCTGTATTAAGAGCTTCTGGTGGTACTTCAACTCTTATGCCATATAGTGGGCTTGTAGGATTGGTGACTTCCACTGTTCCGCCAGTAGAACCAATAACCTTTGAGGCACCTATAGGAACTGCTGGTTCTGCACCTCCATTCCCACCGCTTCCAGATTCACCCTCGCAGGCAAAACTAAAAATAATCATTGCACTTATTAATACTGCATAAAACGCCAATCTCAATCTCTCATTAAGTCTCATTTTAACGTCCCTTTTATTAGAATGTGTGTCTATTTTACAGAAAGCTACTAGAAAATAAAAGCCTCCGAACCTCCCTTGACTTCACGGATACCTGGAAGTAAAATCTTCCCGAAACCAAAAGGGAGGTTTAGAATAAAGAAAAATAATCAAGTTAATTTGAATAGACCTAGCTATTGGGGGATTAAAGACTTATTAAGATGAGAAAGAAAATAACTAAATATGTTGTTGTATGCGATGGCTGTCATAGCCATATTAGCGGCAGAATATATCAAGAAAAAGACATTGCGGGCAAATTAAGGGATATGTGTCATGGTTGCTATTTAAAGTATTACGGCTCAACTGCAAAATATGTGTGGTATAAGATTAAGCACTGGATTTTTGTGCCACTAGGGTCAGTAATAGTTTTTTCTCTTTATCGTTTATGGGGAGGCAATGTTTATGAATGTATGGTAGCAGTAGCAATGTTTTGCGGATTTTATTATTTTGTCGCAAGCGGAAGAGGAGAGTTGAAAGATAGAAGGAGAAGAACAGAAGAACAATGTTTATTAGATGATGAAGAAGAAGAAAACGATAATGATGAATAATTGAGATAAGGGGGGTAAAATAATGCCAATAGAACCAAATGAAGATTTTATTCCAAGAAATATCCCTCCAGAAATTCAAGGGATTCTGAACCAATATTCTTCAGTGTTAGAAGAGTTAGTAAATTTAGCTTCGAATGTCGCTGTATGGTGTAATGAAGAAATACAAGACGAAAAATTTACACCGGTGCATCTATCTTTTCGTCATATATTTGAGTTGATAGATGCGATTTCGGCATTAGTTAAATATTCATGTATTGACCCTTGTAAAATTTTATTAAGGTCGGTTTTCGAGTCTGTATTATCAATAAAATATATTTTAGAAGAAGATACAGAAAAAAGGCTAAAGGCTTTCATGACTTGTCTTTGGCATCAGGAAATAAATAATCTTAGAAAGATAAATCCAGATGATGATATGCATAATCAATTTTTAGCAAAAAAACGACGAGACAAATTTATGAGGGATGTGCCGCTTCCAGAAATCCCAAAAGAAGAGGTTATTGAAAATATTGAAAAGCTAAAAGACCTTTTAAATTCTCCAGAATACATAGAATCAGAAACAGAATATAAACGCCTTAAAAGAGCCAGCAGACGAAAACCAAAATGGTATTCCATGCATGAGGGGCCAGCAGATATTGAGAGATTAGCAGACCATTTCGAGTTGCCGCTCGAATATGAATTTCGATATAGGGAATGGTCGGGGCTGATTCATGGATTTGATATTATCCGAACTAATATTGTAATAGATGACCAAGGTATAGGTAGAATTTCTCAGATAAGGTCTCTTGAATATGCATTTGATGTTACAAAAATTGCTGTGCAATATGGCTCGGAAATAATCTTTCCTTTTGTTGAATATTGTGCGCCTAAAAAATTTAAAAAGGTGAAAGTATTGCATATGAAAGAAATTGAACCGTTGATAAGTAGCATATTGAGTAAGAACAGAATCATAGTAAAAGAAAAAATTAATAAATAAACTTAAAAACTATAAAGAACCGATTGGAACCCAAATCTCCCAAAGCCCTGGCTTCCCTGGATTGAAAAAGACAGCAGAGCGAATTAGCACCTCACTTTAATTGACGCACAGCATCACTGATTTTCTCATTTAATTGAACTACTCTTAGATTATAAGTAACTAAGGGGCTTTATATTGACAAGGGCATTAGTATTGAGTAAGATTTTTCAAGTCACAAAGGAGGGAAAAATGAAAAAATCACATATCAATATCATTCGTTGGATTGCTCGAATATTAGGGTTCTTGGTAGGATTGATTCTTCTCCTATTTGGAATCTTATCCCGTATTCTGAATCCCTCATATTGGTTACAGAGAGGAGAAACTCACTTTGAGGTTTATCTTTTTTTGGCGCCCCAGATATTGTTGCTTGCGAGCTTCATTATTGCTTGGTCTCGGGAAGCTATTGGAGGCGTGATGATTTTAGGTTTCTATGTCGTATGTATTGCATTAGGATTATTTGGGGGTGAACTTATTTGGGGCCCTCCAATAGTCGGTCTTCTTCACTTATTCTGTTGGTGGCAATCTAGAAAATTGACTTCACAAGCACCTAGCAAATATATTTCCAAGTGAGGAGTTAATTGAACCACTGGAAGCCAAAGACCCTAAAGCCTTGGCTTCTCTGGGTTGAAAAAGGACAGCAGAGCCGGAATAACGCCTCACTTTTAATGGTGTTTGGAGAAAGGAAATTCTCATGGCAAACAAAGAACACGTTAAGCTCATAAAAAAGAGTATCGAAGAATGGAATGGATGGAGGAAAAAACATCCAGAAGAACGACCCGACTTAAGGAATGCCGACCTCAGTGGAGCCAACCTCTATAATACCGACCTCAGTCAAGCCAACCTCTATAAAGCCTACCTCTATAAAGCCAGCCTCTGGGAAGCCTACCTCAAAGAAGCCCGCCTCAGTGGAGCCGACCTCTATAAAGCCAACCTCTATAATGCCTTCCTCGTGGGAGCCAACTTCAGTGAAGCCGACCTCAGAGGAACCTACCTCTATGAAGCCAACCTCAGTAGAGCCAACCTCTATAAAGCCAACCTCAGAGATGCCTTCCTCCTGGGAGCCAACCTCTATAATACCGACCTCAGTGATGCAAAACTCCTTAATGCATCCATTGAAAGGGCAAGTTTGGTTGAGACAAATCTTAAAAAAGCAGACCTTACAAATTGCAGGATATATGGTATTTCTGTTTGGAATGTGAAACTAGATAAGGCTACGGTCCAATCGGATTTGGTAATAACGAAGAAGGAGGAACCTATAATCACTGTCGATAATCTTGAAGTCGCACAATTTATCTATTTGCTACTTAACAACCAAAAAATCCGGCGTGTCATTGACACTATAACCTCTAAAGTTGTCCTCATTCTAGGTCGCTTCACACCAAAGCGAAAGGCTATACTTGATGCTATTAGAAATGAACTCCGAAAACATGACTATTTGCCTGTTTTATTTGATTTTGAGAAACCATCCAGTAGAAATACTCAAGAAACAGTGACTATACTTGCACGATTAGCCCGATTTGTCATAGGGGATGTTACGAGTCCAAAAAGTATACCTCAAGAGCTTGTTGGAATAGTTGAAAGTCTCCCTTCACTACCTGTCCAGCCAATACTGACCCATGGAAGTAAACCCTGGGACATGTACGACCATATTAAAAGTTATCCGTGGGTACTCAAAATTCACAAGTATAAGAACCAAAAGGATTTGTTGCCATCCCTTTGGGAGAAAGTTATTACTCCTGCAGAAGAGATGTTATTAGAGGCGAAAAAGTAGTAAGATGTTTGAAGCAAGTGGAAGCCAGAAACGATAAAGCTCTGGCTTCCCGATTCTGAATAAGACAACTCTTGAATTTCATGTTTAACAAATGAAGCCTAGCCTCATCCCTCGATAATCAATCCTCCCCGCCTCCACTCGCAGCAAGCCAGTCCTCACAGTCCTCCTGACAAAACAGCCTCCCTTGACTTCACAGACACCTGCGAGTAAAATCACTTAGAATTTGTCAGCATTAAGATTTCAGTGAAGAGAGAAAACATGAGAGAGAATCTCAAGGCTTTTTTCTGGCTTTTGAAATGGGGTATTTTCTGGATTCTCATACTTCTGATTTTTGGTGTCCCGTTTTTTTAAAAGGAGGAAAAATAAAATCTTAGGGGAAAAAATGAGTCAAGAGCTTTTAGAAAAATTTAAAGAATTTGACACAGAACGATTAGAGCAAATAGTTTACAGGGACAGAAACGAATATACAGAAAAAGCATTGGAAGTAGCCAAGCAGATATTAAACACCCGAAATGATAGACTTATAGATATTACACATCAATATTGTCCTTTTTGTAAACAAAGAGTAAAAATGCAGGCTTCTGTTTGTCAATGTGGTTATAATTTTCAAGAACCTAATATAGAAGAGCTTAAAACTGAGTTAAAAAAAAAGAAAACATATAATCGAAAAATAGGAATAGCGTTCATCTTGACTGGTTTAATATGGGCATGTTTATGGTGGCCTCCTGGCGGAAGAAGCCAAGCATGGCTTGACGGTTTTCCTTATTTGGTCATAGGAATAGGAATTTTCCAATTAATCACAGGGCGCAAGGGCAAAACAGGCACATCTTTCATTGATGACTTTCTTCATGGTAAAAGTTATGAAGAGCCACAAGAAAAAAATGAATGAGGCGAGTGGAAGCCAAAGACCCTAAAGCCTTGGCTTCCCTGGATTGAAGAATGACGCAAAGCGTATTTAAGCACCTCAAAAGAATAAACGATTCGTAGCATCTCATTTTCTCATATTGTTTTTTCAATCCTAATACCACAGGTACAGGATTTTACAACCGATTTAGAAAAGTGTTGGCATATTAAGCTTTTTCCATTTTAAAAAGAACAACACTTTAAAGATTCTCATATATATTGAAAAAATATAATTATATCTATATATTTGAAGTAATTTAGAAAATCATGGAAGTTGCTGGGGTAATTTTAGCAGTTATAGGCATTGGCGTAGCAGTTTATTATGGAGTGAAAGCTATTTCTAAAAAAAGTTTTAAGAAAGAATTTCCTGAGATGGTAAAAAAAGCAGTAAAAGAAGAATTAGAACCATATATAAATGGCTTGCCTAATATCAGAAATAAAGAAAAACAAAAAATATTGAAAACAGCCATAAAAGAAATGGACAACAATAATTATGAAAAAGCAATTAGTCAATTCGATAAGTATATGAATAAATTTCCACTGGACGATAGTGAAAGGTGTTCAATTCTGAATTTTATTGGGTTATCTCAAAACGAAATAGGTGAAAAAGAAAAAGCAAAAAGCACTTTTAGTGAGATGATTTTAATTGCCGAAAGAACAAAAGAGAGCGATGCCTTAGTTAGAGGAAACGGACATATTGGAATAGTCTACCTTGATTTAGGAGAATACGAGAAGGCGAAAGAACATCATCAGAAAGCCCTTGAGATTTACAGGAGAATAAACCATCCTCTGGGGGGGGCTAATCAATTAGGGAATCTAGGTAATGTTTATTATTCTTTAGGAGAGTATGAGAAGGCGAAAGAACATCATCAGAAAGCCCTTGAGATTCACAGGCGAATAAACCATCCTCTGGGGAAGGCTCAAGATTTAGGGAATCTAGGTAATGTTTATTATTCTTTAGGAGAGCATGAGAAGGCGAAAGAACATCATCAGAAAGCCCTTGAGATTGACAGGAGAATAAACCATCCTCTGGGGGAGGCTCAAGATTTAGGGAATCTAGGTAATGTTTATTATTCTTTAGACGAGTATGAGAAGGCTGAAGGATATTATCAGAAATCTCTTGAGATTGACAGGAGAATGAATAATCCTCTGGAGGAGGCTCAAAGTTTAGCGAATCTCGGTAATGTTTATATACAATTGAAAAGCTACGAAAAAGCTCTCGAATTTCTTTCTAAAGCACAAGAGATATTCTCTAAATTAGGCATAAAAAATATGATACAAAAAACTAATGAACTTATTAAAGAAGTCCAGAAGCATTTAAAGTAAAAGAACATTATCATAATTATTTCCATCTCTTATAAATTATTTTTTCTCCCATTCAACTCCATTACTATTATTTTATCTATTTTCAACGTTTTTCTCACAAATGTGGTATATGGATTGAATTTAATATTGAAGGAATACTCTGCTTGCCAAGCAGAAGGTCGTGGGTTCAAATCCCATCGTCCGCTCCAGA
>Ga0114930_10005668_pt1 | contig 10218 bp, 8 predicted proteins | sample AnhtaG_FD_87300 | JGI IMG/M metagenome (GOLD analysis project Ga0114930, IMG submission 87300) | Deep subsurface microbial communities from Anholt, Denmark to uncover new lineages of life (NeLLi) - Anholt_01485 metaG | ecosystem: Environmental > Aquatic > Marine > Oceanic > Sediment | place... | reverse complement strand
GGCGTGCGAGCGCCGTCGGGATCCCGGCGTGACCGAACGCGACCTGGCCGAGCGTGTGATTGCCGAGGCCCGGCAAGTCGAGGGCGATGAGTATCCGATCTCATCCCGGTCGCTACAACTGTGGCAGCGGGCCTACAACGCACGCGGAGCCGATGGGCAGATACGCGGAGTGGAGGGCCTTATCGACGGGCGGGCGATCGCGGGCCGCTGCGGTGGTGGAACGAACGACGTCGCATCGGGTAGGAGCTCGGAGGCGGTTGAGTATTTTTACAAGCTGTGGCATACGGAGTCTCGCAACAAGGTCAAGGTCTGCCACGAGTACACTGTGCGGGCGGCGCACGTCACCGCTGGCTTTGGCCGGTGAGCTACTCCGCGACCCGGAAGTGGCTCAGTGTTTACGATGACAGGGCCTTGTCGTTCCTGCTCAGGTACGGGAAGGATGCGTACTGCAGGCGGTACATGATGTACAACGACATCGACTATTCGCTGATCGATCCTGGACAGCTCTATCAGACGGATCACCACGAGTGTGATTTCTGGATCGAGCACGGGGGGAAACAACTCAGACCGTGGTTGACCGTGGTTCAGGATATGAGGTCGCGGGCGATCGTCGGCTGGAATCTCGGTCCGGTTCCGCACCAGGACGCGATCCTGTCGGCGTACCTTATGGCGTTTCGCTCTTGGGCACTACCCGAGCGGCTTCGTATTGACAACGGTTCCGACTATGCGAGTAGGCTTCTGGCTGGCGTCACGAAGGCCACGCGTGACCGACTGCATCGCCAGCACGGGTCCGATTGGCGCCGGGTGCTGCAACGCGACGCGAACCTGGTCGAGTGTGTCGATCCGCGATTTGCGGGGATCGTCGAGGAACTCGGGATCGCGACTGTATATGCCATTCCCTATGCCCCGTGGTCCAAAGGGACCACCGAGAGGTGGTTCCGTACGTTTGAGGACCGCTGTGGTAAAACCTTCACGACGTACTGCGGTAACACCGCGCTGGCCAAGCCCGAGTGTCTGGAGACGATCCGGCGCGGCTATACGAGAGACCAGAAGCGCCGGCTCCGCAAGAGGTACGGCCGGGCCTGGAAGAAGGTCGCGATCCTGCGGTTCGTTGACACGTCGGACGTGCCGACGCTCGACCAGGCCCGGACCGCGATCGGCGAGTACATAGAGGAATACCACCACACGCCGCACAGTGCCGACGATATGGGGGGCCGGACGCCGCTTGAAGTGTGGCGGATTGCCACGCGGCTCAGGCGAGCCGATGACCAGGCCTTGTTGTTTCTCATGCAGGCCCGTGGCGTGTTTCGCGTTGGTGCGAACGGCGTGGCGTTTACGGTGGGTGGTGTGCGATTGAAGTACGGGGCGGGCAACGCATGCCTTTATAAGTATCGGGGTCGTGAGGTCTTCATCACGATCGATCCGCACCAGCTCGATCGCTGCCACGCCTTCACTGCCGACCGCAAGCGGTATATTGGCGCGCTGGACGCCAACAAGCGGATCAGCCCTATGGCCACAGTCGATGACCTGCGCGAGGCCAATGCAGCGGTCGGACGCCGGCGCAAGATCATTCATCAGGTCGTGCGTGAGTCACCGGCCCGGACGCGCGGAGCTGCCGAAGAAATGGCCGCCAGGCGTCGTGAGCACGTGGCGGAGTTGCGGGCGACCGGAACCGAGGACGCGAGCCCGACGATCGTTGCGGTGGAAACGGGCCTTGAGACGGCCGTCCGGGATGCCAACGCGGCGAAAGCCAAAGCGCCACGACGCGATCGGAAGGCCCGCGACCTGGCTCAAGCGGCCGAGGCGTTGAGCTATGGCCACGGACCGCACACGGCGGAGCCGGCCGAACCGCGTGCCACACTGGGCTTGCTGGTCTCGCCGGCAGGCAATGAGACGGATTCGACCGTCACGGATGACGGCGACGGGGAACAAGGCAGGGATGTCGAGCAACCACGTCCAGACGTACTGAGTCTGGTAGCGGGGTGTCGGCATGAACGAAGACCACAACAAGACTGACAGCCGCGCGTTTGACTTGCTCTCAGAAGAGGGGCGCGTGGCCAGGACGGCACGGATGCTGGACGAACGACAAGGATTGCAGGCCAACCAGCGTAAGGATATCGTCGAGAGGTTTAGACGCTTTATCGAGGAGCACGGCTACACTCAGAACGCCGTCGCCCGTGAGATCGGGATCAGCAGCACGACCATATCCGAGGTCGTGCGACTCCGGTACACCGGTAAGACGGCCGACGCCCAGCTTGTGAAGATACACAACTGGATGGAGCTGGCCGCACGCCGTGACAATCTCGTGCACAGTCGAAAATTCGTCGAGCACTCGGTGGCCAATGAAGTTCTGCACGTGGCTGCGATCACTGCCGAGACCTGCAAGATGGGCGTGGTGTTCGGGCCGGCGCGAATCGGCAAAACGTTCACGCTCCAGGCGATCGAAGGTGACCAGCGGTTCGGCGACCCGGTGCTGATCCGCATCGATGAATCGTTGCTCCGTCCGTTTCCACTTTGTCGGGCGCTTGCGGCGCGGTTTGAGCTGAGCACACACGGCACCTTCGATACGGTGTTTAGTAGGGTCGTGAAACGGCTTACGGGCACGAAGCGTATGCTGATCTTCGATGAGATCGAGCGCGTGGCGTACAACACGCTTGAGATGATCCGTGACCTGCACGACGAGACCGGTTGCCCGATTCTGCTGGCCGGTAAGCCGGCGATCTATGAGAAGCTCGGCTTCCGGCATGCGGGTGATTTCTCGGAGGTGACCGATCAGCTTGCAGCCCGGATCGTGGTCCGAAGAGACCTTACGGAGCGGTGTCGGGGTAAGAATCCCCAGCCCTTATTTTCAGCCGACGATGTCCGCAAGCTGATCAAGCAGTCTGACCTCAAGCTGCACGTGAGCCCGGATGCGATCAAGTGGCTGCAGGGCCGTGCGTGCACGCTCGGGATGGGCGGGATCGGCAAGGCCCTGGTCTGCTTGTACCTGGCGTACAAGCTGGCGTTCGTCAAGGGCGACGAAAAGATCACGGCCGAGCACCTGGAGGATGTGGATGATCTGACGGTCGGCCAGGAAGACGCGGAACGCGTCGCCGAGATCGTCGCCGAAGCGTCGGGCATGCGGCGAGTGGTGTAGAGGGACGCAATGTGGCAGCGTCCGCGTGCGACGCTGCGGTGAGTAAGACAGGGGCGATCGACGGCGGTCAGGACGCCGTCCGATCGGTGTCCGAACCCCATTCGGACGACATCTAAACCGCCACCTTGGCGCAGTTTATGACGGTCTGTTTCTACACGTCAGCCAGGCCGGCCAGGGATCATGTGCTATATGGCCCGTGCGCAAGATAGGTGTCCTACGCGCAAAGTCCGCGTCCGCCTTAGACTGGGGAGCTATTTGGGGAGTTAATTAGCAGACGAGAGGCTTTGAAGGGGTGAGTGCGGCTTGACGGGCGGTCGGGGCGGCGTGAACGCAAGTGCTTGAAAACAAAGAGCTTAGGGCAAGAAATGCTAATGGGCGATACAGGACTTGAACCTGTGACCTCCTGCGTGTCGAGCAGTAGGTCATGCCAGAAACCCTGCTTTACGACCCCAAAAACCCTGTTTTTCGCGTCAAGATAGGCAATCTGGGAAAGCATGTCGGTGGCGCTACAGTGGCGCTACGGTGGCGCTACGGTGGCGCTGCGGTCAGACTGACACAAAATGGACACAAAACGGGGTGCCAGCCACGAGCATGTCGACGTTCGCCTCTCGCCTAAGCGAGCTGCCGCTTCTGCCCGGCAGCCGCACAACAGGTGCGATTCTCGGGTGTCAGCGGGCGGCCTCCTTTAGATAAGTGGGGGAAATCATCGTCCCAACCGTCCCAACCGTCCCAACCGTCCGGCGCGCCCGATGATCCAGGCTAATTCAGTGCCACGACTTGACACTGGCAGCGGTAGGGGTAGGGGGGGTGCGTTTCTAGGAAGAACGAGCATCAACGGGAGCGCGGGGGCGCGCACATTTTACCGCATTATTGGCGATTAGGGATTATGGACACGGATCGTGCTTTAGGGGCCTCTAAAGCGGGTTTGGGATGGCGGACATTAGGGGTGAAGAACACACGAGAAGTGGCGTTATCGAGGCGTTTGGCATAGGATCTTGGTAGTCTCCTTGTAACGTGCGGTCGGGTGGGGCAAGGGTGGACGAAAGTAAAGGTGCCTTGTGGGTAAAAGGCGAGTATTGAAAACCTGCCCTGCGCCTGGCTGCCACAAGCTCACTGCCGAGATGTACTGCCCAGTACATGAGGCAGAATGGCAGCAGAAGCGACAGACCAGGCTCAAGCAAACAAGACAACGGCGCTTCCGAAGTACCGGCCAGTGGCAACGATTCCGCAAATGGTTCAAGGCGCAGCATCCTCTATGTTGTGATCCCTTGGTGATGCACCCGAAACAGGCGGTGCCGACTGAACATGTGCACCACATTACCGCAGTTGCACAGCAGCCGGAACTAGCATGCGATGAGAACAACACGGCGCCGCTATGTGCTCGGTGCCACCAACGTGTTGAGGATTTGGAACGTCGAGGGCAACCAACGGCGTATCTGTTCAGTAGATTCCAGGCGACAGTTGAAAGGACAGGTGGGTAGGGGGGGATGAATCACTACGACTTACATTACCACACCGTTGGTACTAAGCGCGCGAAGATTTTGCCATAATTGTCTGTTTGTCGAGTTTTAGGATGGCTGCGGAGCCTAGATCGTGCGAGCATTGCGGCGCCACGATAACCGCTGAGCCACGGAGAGGGCCGAAGCCGCGCTACTGTAGCTCTAATTGCCGAGCGTTGGCTGGCTATCATCGTAGGAAGAAGGCGCCGGAGCCCCGGCAATGTCGGTGGTGCGGTGACACATTCACGCCGTTGCGTCGAGACGCGGGTTTCTGCAACCCGCGATGCCGCAATCGCTATTTCAACTGGCGTTTTCAAGAGTGGATCAAGAATCGTAGACGGCGGCGCGTCTAGCGCCCCGCTTACGGAACCATTCCAGCACCAGCCGAGCCCGCATCTCGGCGGCCGCAAGTCTAGCCTTTTCGTTCGGATCGGTCGCCTCGAACGTGGCGTCCATCAGCCACCGGATCGCGGCCTTAAGCTCGCCGTAGTAGGTCCGGACGTGCTCGGGATCGCTCTCAAGACTCTGGATCAGCTTGACCACGCGGGACAGCTCTACGGCGGGTAGCGTACCACCGCAGGAGCCTTGCTGTCACTCGCTCGCCTGCCGGCATAACATGCAAGACGAATCGTGAGGCGTCACAACTCGTTTCAGCCCTCGGGACCACCCAACGATTGTGACACTCATCCGACCTAGCGGTCACGTTAACACCCGTCTCCACAAAGACGACGACGACTGGAAGGATTCCGACAGCTTCGGCCGCAATGACCTGCCCCTCGTGACCAAGGTCGCTGACATGGCCCACACGTGGATCTTCGATCGCGCTCAGGACAACGTCTGACGAGAGGTTCGATTACGGTTCTTCGCAGCACCCTGCGAACCCCTCGTCCCCGGCCTGGCGGCTATTGAGCCCAAGCCGCCACGAGGCTTCCGTTGTTCCTATGCGACGGCCTGGGGAACAGCCGAGGGGGTCCCCAGCAGCGGGTGCACGGCGCGTTGAACACAGGGGAAAGATCGCATACCCTTCGACACAAACGCACGACGCAACGGCGTTCGTTGTGTTCATCGAGATGTTCCAGTGTTAGTACCAGGAGCTCATGTGGCGCGTGCACAGGGAGCAACATCTTTCGCGCGCACTTCACGATGTTCCGACTTCTGGACCGCAATGGGGTGGACAATCGTTGAGTCCGTTATAAATGGAGCCAGCCAATGCTTTTCCCGACGCTCACTCGGCCCGAGTTCAAGCGCATTAACCAGATCATGGTTACTGAGTGGACTCGTGTATTCGAAACTCATTTCGGTGACGAAGTCATAATGGGAAGGGCTCAAGAGGTTCCGGCGGGCCAAGTTTGGACGCTCGAAGCGAGCATTTGCGTGGGAGACAACGCGACCGTAGAGCGCGAGTTGTTCTCATTCACGTTTCCGGCAAACGAGTATGAAAACAAGACTCTCGACCGTAGCAAGTTCTATTCCATCAATGATGCGCTGTCTGATGAATTGGCCACGCTCATGGAGGGGCCACATTTTGAGCCCGTCAGGAGGCTTCTCGCCGAGGAGGTCTACCAACCAGATAAAGCCGAGCGAGACGATTACGTCGTGTATCATCTGACTATATGGGCATTCCTTAAAGACTCACGCGGCCGCCACGCACTCGGCGATGGCCTGCTTGGGTTCTCAGTAAACTCTGACAATCCAGACCACTTTCAGATTGATGGCATTGACCACGGCTCCGCGGCCGCTCACTTCACGTACGTGCCGAGCGTTTTTCTTAGCCACAGTTCGCTCGACAAGAGTCGCATTCGCACAGGAATCGCCAGAGAACTGCGCAACGCAGGCCTGCGGATATGGCTTGACGAGGCTGAGTTGCGCCCGGGCGATTCGCTTGTAGAAAGGCTCGGGCAGGCTATCGCAGCATGCGATACTATCGTTGCGTGCTTGAGTGAAGCGTCCGTCAATTCGAAGTGGGTTCAAAAAGAGCTCAATGTCGCGGGAAGTCTTGAACTCGAGGGTGTCGCACTCAAAGTAGTACCGGTCCTTCTAGACGACATCCAGGTCCCCCCATTCCTTTCGGACAAGCTGCACGTCGACCTCCGCAACAAGGACAAATGGTTGGAGGGAATGGGCAAACTGATCAACGCTGCAGACGCGCGATTCTGGAGGATGCAAGATCCGATGCCCTTCGCTGACGCCAAGGCATTGGAGCAAAGACTCGTGCATTGGAAACTCCCAACTCTTGGCGAGGCCCGACTCGCCCGAACCGCAATGATCTACTCTGAACTCACGGGATATAACAGGGCGATCTGGACGTGTGAGCGAAGCAGCAGTGCAGGTTCGCAAGCTGTGCTTGAGGGCATAAAGAAGAGACGACGCAACAAGGGCAGGAAAGCTGACTGCGTTTTCGTGCCAGGCAAGCCAGATCCTGCCTGAGAGCCGAAGGAAGGAAACGAGTAAGCCTGTCGGTTTGTCAACGGTCTCCCGCTCCGTCTTCCCCGCCTCACGACAACACCCCGGAGCCCCGTGTCGAAGACTTGCCGGTCACGTCATCCCCGGGAGGGCACCACACCTCCCGCGCCATAGCCGCCTTGCTGTGTCTTCTCACTCCCGTACTTGCCTGCAAGATGGACTGAGGCACCGTCAGGGTAACCAATGCAACACATCCAGCCCACACGCGCATAACCCATATGAGGTAGAGAAACGATCGGTGATTCTCGACGCGTGCGGCGTTTTCCGCCATACGAGAGACCGGTGGTGCGGAATGGCTGTGTTTCAAGATTTGTTCAGAACACCCATTACTTAGAAAGGAAAACGTCATGCAGAATCTAACGCGTGCACACAATGAGTTGTTTCGTCGAACGCCCGATGAGCGGTTTGGTTCGCTTATCGAACTCTGGCAGCACTGTCAGAACGAAAAGGAGCAATCGAGCGAGCGGTGGCATCCGCCCGAGGTTCTGGTCAGCCGGCCAGCCGAGCATCGGCTCACGCTGGCCATGGGCGAGGACGGTTCCTTCGGTTTGACCGACTGGAGCTTTTCGCAGTTGTGCAAGCTGGCCGACGTCAGCAAGGACACGCTCAACAAGCTCTCGCCGGACACGGTCAGCCGTGTGCTCGGTGAGACGCTGCCCCAGGGCACGAAGCCGCTGCAGGCCCTCACCACAGGTGAGACCGTGCGGGCGATTCACGGGGCGAGCTACACCCGGCTGTACAACGCCGACCTGCTCACGATGGTTCGCGAGTTCGCGACGGACTTCGTGCCGCCACAACCGGCCAACATCGGCGGAAACCAGCCGTAGGTCACCGACGACGACATCCCGTTCGTTCCGGATCCCGAGCCCACGCCGGCGACGGGTCTGTATTGCGGCGAGCAGGACATGTTCTGCTTCCTGATCGACCCGACCGGATGGGCCGAGATCGAGGGCGAGGCCTTCGCTCCGGGTTTCTTCATCTGGAACTCGGAGGTCGGCAAGCGGTCGGTCGGCGCGCAGACATTCTGGTTTCAGGCGGTCTGCCAGAATCACATCGTCTGGGACGCGACCGAGGTCGTCGAGTTCAGTCGCAAGCACACGGCCAATGTCCACGATTCGCTGCGCGAGATCCGCCGGCTCGTCGAGGGCCTGGTGGAGAAACGCGACGCCCGGCGCGACGGGTTCGTCAACGTGATCAGGAAGGCGATGGGGCAGAAGCTCGGCGATGACGCCGACGAGGTCCTGAAGGTCCTCAACGAGCGAGGCATCACCAAGAAGCTCGCGAAGGAGGCCCTGGAGATTGCCCGGCAGCGCGGCGGTTTCACGATCTTCGCTCTGGTCGACGCCCTTACCCGGATCTCGGGCAAACTCGCCAACGCCGGCGATCGGTCCGAGGCCGATGCCAAGGCATCCGCGCTCCTGGCCCTCGTAGCGTGAAGGTTGTACATGCTGGCAAATGTCCGCCGGCACAAGGTTCAAGAGGCCACGCACCACCGGGCCTCTCTCCATCTCTTCAGCCCGGCTTCACCCTTCGCCTTGATCGCGCGGCGCCACCGCACGACACATAACGCGCCTTGGCCCGCGAGATATGGTCCTTGACGTGCATCGAGACTTAAGATACAGGCCAGAGTTGCGACGTTTTCGCCGCCCGTACGTCTGACGCCACCACTGCCACGCGAAGGAGGTGTAGTATGGCCCCGTCATTCCGTCATGCGCTGATCATCATGGCCCTCGGATTTCTGGTCACGCCGGCTCGTAGTGATTCATGCCTTCCCGCTGTCGACGTCGACGCCATTCTGCTGAGCGTTGACTCCTTCTTAGTGCGACAGATGGACAGGTTCCCCGTTCCCGGGGATTACCCTACCGGCTACGAGGAGGCTCAGTTGATACAAACGTACGATTTTCTTGAGTCCGACCTTCCGTGCGCACCACCCTACTGGCGTGCCGATATCTACGACAGCGCACTTGCCGCTTTCTACTTCACTCAGCGGGCCGACCTCAATCGTGCGCGCAGGTTGCTTGACGGCATTCGGCTCGTGCAAACCCACGACCCGGTAGGAGATGGTCGCACCCGCACGAGCTACCACGCGGACGATCTCCTTGATTCCTCCGGTCAGGCATTGCCCGACAACCCGATCACCGGCACTGGAAACATGGCGTGGCAAGGAATCGCATTGGCCCACTTCTTCCACGTTACTGGAGAACAAGTGTACTTGGATGCTGCCAAGGCTACGGCTGATTGGATCAACGATCACACGAGGCAACCAGTAACACCGGACGACCCGTTCGGGGGCTTTTCCATGGGTGAGGATGGTTCCGGGAATCCAGCTGGCGGCACTACGAAGGGGCGAAGCACAGAACACAATGTTGATGTCTACAGTTTGTCAGTCACTCTCTATCGGCTGGAATATGATCAGAAATGGCTAGGCATGGCCGAACATGCTCAGATGTTTGTCCAACAGATGTTCCATGAGACCGAAGGCAAATACTGGATAGGGACTAAGGAGAACGGGACTACACACGAGATCGAGATCAACTATTATCCGGTTCCTGCCGACACCCAGACCTGGACCGCCTTGGCCGGAGCCGATTCCCCAGAACGCGCAACGAGAGCTCTGCTGTGGCTCACCAGCCCAACATATGGCATGCTCGTTGAAGACTTGGTTTGCCAGGACAAGACTTGTACTGCGCCGTGTCCGGAGCCGTGTGACGCCTGTTACTGCGATGGGGCAACGTCAGATTGCTGCTACGATGGTGTGCGTTTCACGAGCCATTTCGCAGCTGAGCACATTCAGAGCGAGGTTACAGCGGGCGCCGCAATGGCTCTTTGTCTAGACGAACGACAGCTCGACGCCCAGGGGCTCCTGTGCAACGTTGAACGAATCAGGCTCACTGCTCCGAATCACGATGTTGATGGCAAGGGCGTTGTGGCGACGCCCTGGTGCGATTGTGCGGACACGGGCCTAACGGAGTTTCCGAACGAACGTCACGTCGCGAGCACAGTCTGGGCAGCGCTAGCCTTCATGGTTGGCCAGGGTGATGCGCTCGCGAATCCTCTGGAGTCACTCCCGGGTGCCCCAATACCGGCTGTCTCAGATTGGGGCGTGTTGGCCATGGCGCT
>Ga0114930_10005667_pt1 | contig 10219 bp, 10 predicted proteins | sample AnhtaG_FD_87300 | JGI IMG/M metagenome (GOLD analysis project Ga0114930, IMG submission 87300) | Deep subsurface microbial communities from Anholt, Denmark to uncover new lineages of life (NeLLi) - Anholt_01485 metaG | ecosystem: Environmental > Aquatic > Marine > Oceanic > Sediment | place... | reverse complement strand
TTCTGGGACCTGACCGTGCCAAACTGTCTAAAAGGCACGGTGCGACCACTATCACCGAATATCAAAATCAGGGATACCTCCCAGATGCAATGGTCAATTTCTTGGTGCTTTTGGGCTGGTCGCTTGATGATCGAACTGAGTTATTATCCCAGGAAGAATTGATAAAGCACTTCTCTCTGGAAAGGGTGGGCAAAACAGCGGCTATCTTTAATAAAGATAAGCTGGAATGGATGAACGGGGTTTATTTGCGTAAACTAAGCCTGGGAGAATTCGTCCAGCAAGCCACACCATTTTTAGATAGAGATTTGCCAAAGTCGGTAGAACGCCCATTGGATAGCAATTACGTCAGCCAGGTTTTATCTCTCATTCAAGAACGAGCTAAAACACTGGTTGAGGTTCCTCAGCTTGCTAGCTTTTTCTTCCTCGACGAGCTGCAATATGATACAAGCCTGCTTTTAAGCGGGAAACTGGATGCCCAATCGGCTGCTAAGGCTATTACGATTGCTTCGCAAAAGTTAGAAGAAGTAACGACCTGGGATGCCACTACACTTGAGGGTATCCTGCGCCCTTTGGCCGCAGAGCTAAACTTAGGTACGGGGAAATTCTTCGGTTTGTTAAGGGTAGCTGTTACAGGGCGTACTGCGGCACCACCATTATTTCAGACCATGGCAATATTGGGAAAAGAGGAATGCCTGAAACGATTCAATAAGGCATTGCAGCGGCTATCGAGCTTATTTTAATTAGAACGCCACATATAGCTTTGTAGCAGGACTCTAAATGGTTTTTGGCTCTTGCCTAGCTTGCTAAAATGGCTAAATTTTTACAATCTTTGCTTTGAAAGCCCAAAAGGTATTGACAAAGCTTTGTTCTTATAGTAACAATATAGTGTAACAAAATTAAAAGGAGGGCATGATGGCAACAGCTTATTGCATGAAGTGCAGGAGAAAGGTAGAGATAAGAAGCCCAAGGCGGGTTACACTCAAGAACCGCAGACCAGCAACACAAGGTGTCTGCCCTAACCGCGGCACAAAAGTATTCAGAATAGAGAAAGCCTAAATTTCTACGACGGTCATTGGGTGTTGAGAAGGATCACGCATCGATAGTGGTGCTATTTGTGTTTGCGTGAAATCCACAAGCAAGTAGGCTTGAATCTTTAGGGGATATTTATTTCCCAGGATATTTTAGTATCTTTTTGAGAATAGTCTCAAAAAGTAAAGACTATAGAGTTTGTTATCTCTCTAAGACTGTGGTTCAAGGCTTCCTTGTCTGCATATCGTAGATTCAAAACCCTCTGGGAAATTTTCTGGGCTTCTCGCTGAAGGTATTTGCATTCTCTTAATAAGGGTGTGGGGATTAATCTATTCCCTCCCAAAAATATATAATCCAGCGTGCAATTCTTAAATTCCTCCTCGATTCTATTGCTAACCTTTCTCAGAAAATCTTTCTTCTGTTCTTCAGTTCTGCGGGCAAATCTTTTTTCGCTTCTCCCCCCTTTCCTATGTTCCTTATGGATATACCCTGTGCCCGTTTTTGATTTCACCAGATTATCACGATGGAAAACTCCTATAGAGTATGTCCCCTATGTTACCACCATCACGCCGATAATATATTCTCGCTCCAGGGCTTCTAATAGGGGGGAGGCATCAAACTTACCTGTTGAAATTTTATCTTCAGTGATAGGAAATGGCGGCACCACTATATATTTATTGCCGTTTTTTTGCCAATATATGGCTGCTCCCGTGTTGTATCTTTCAACTGCTCGAACTACAGCTTTGATGTTGACCGATTCCTTAATTTCGTGGGCATATTTATTGTATTGAGGTTGAAGCGACAGTCCATTTATGCAATAGGGAAAAGAAGAAGGTTTTATATACAAACTTATATAGTCTCCAGGGCTGCTTTCGAGTCTGGACAAAAGTTCATACAGCCGAATTTTGCTAAGAATTTCCCTTTCCATGTTGATTTCCAGCAATGGAGAGGGGCTTTTAATTCACCCTAACTTAGGTTAAACTTTAGCAAATATGGCTCAGAAATATAACCCTCAAGAAATCGAAAAGAGATGGCAACAGAGGTGGGCGGCTGACCATATTTATGAAGTAGGTGAGGATAGTAAGCGCCCGAAATTTTATGCCCTGACCATGTTCCCTTATACCTCAGGAGCCCTTCACATTGGTCATTGGTACGCCATGGCGCCCTCAGATGTTTATGCCAGATTTAAAAGGATGCAGGGCTATAATGTGCTTCATCCTATGGGCTTTGACGCCTTTGGCTTACCGGCGGAAAATGCTGCCATCAGCCATGGAATTCATCCTTATGAGTGGACAATGAGAAATGTTGAGAATATGCGTCGGCAACTCAGGAGTATGGGGGCAATATATGACTGGAACCGTGAAGTAGTTACTTGCCTGCCTGACTACTATAAATGGACGCAGTGGTTTTTCCTTAAATTTTATCACGCCGGTCTGGCCTATCGGGCTGAGGCACCTGTTAACTGGTGTCCTAGATGTCAGACAGTGTTGGCTAATGAACAAGTGATAGGGGAGGGTTTTTGTGAGAGGTGTAGCACGCCAGTGACTAAAAGAGAGCTGGAGCAGTGGTTTTTCAGGATTACTAAATACGCCGAGGAACTGCTCGATCATAGTCGTCTGGACTGGCCAGAACGCATAAAGATAATGCAGAAGAACTGGGTGGGCAAGAGCGAGGGCGCTGAAATTTCCTTCCGGCTAGAGCATAAGAGTGCAGAGCAAAGAGAGATAAAGGTGTTTACCACTCGCCCTGATACTATTTTTGGGGTGACTTTCTTCCTCCTGGCTCCGGAGCATCCTTTAGTTTCGCAATTAACTACCCCGGAGCATAAAGCTGAAGTAGATGAATATATTGCTTGGTGTCGGCGGCAAACTGAGTACGAACGAGTGGCACTGGGAAGGGAGAAAACAGGGGTCTTTCTGGGAAGCTACGTTGTCAATCCGATGAGCGGGGAGCGAGTGCCTATCTGGATTACTGATTATGTATTGCCAGCTTATGGCACCGGAGCAGTGATGGCAGTGCCTGCTCATGATGAACGAGACTTAGAATTTGCCAGGAAGTTTAAGCTACCTGTGCGAACAGTTATTGCTCCTCCGGGTTGGACAGGCGAAGAATTGACGGAAGCATATACCGGCTCAGGTACAATGGTGAATTCTGGGGAGTTTAGCGATTTACCCAGCGAACAAGGATACGAGGCAATCTGTGCTTTATTAGAGAAAAAAGGATGGGGCAAGCGGTCGGTTATTTATCGCCTTCGCGATTGGCTTATCTCCAGGCAGAGGTATTGGGGGGCACCCATCCCTATAATTTATTGTGATAAATGTGGCATAGTCCCTGTACCCGAGGAGGATTTGCCTGTTCTGCTTCCTCCTGATGCGGAATTTAAACCTACCGGGGAATCTCCTCTGAAATATTGCCAGTCATTCGTCAATACCACCTGTCCTAAATGTTCTGGGCCAGCACAAAGGGAAACTGATACTATGGATACTTTTATGTGTTCCTCCTGGTATTTCTTGAGATACACCAGTCCCGAAACCAGGGATGTCTCTTTTGATGCTGCCAAAGTGAAATATTGGTTGCCTGTGGATTTATATACCGGGGGTGCTGAGCACGCAGTTATGCATCTCTTCTACGCTCGTTTTTTCATCAAGACATTGAGGGATATTGGCCTGGTCGACTTTGGTGAGCCCTTTACTCGTCTATTCAATCAGGGGACTATAATTTATCGTGGTGATAAGATGAGCAAATCTAGAGGCAATGTCATTGCCCCTGACGAATATGTGGCTGAGTTAGGAGCTGACGCCGTTCGTGGGTATCTCATGTTTATTGGTCCTTGGGAGCTGGGGGGGGAATGGAATGATAGGGGCATTGTGGGCGTCAGCCGCTGGCTGAACCGAGTATGGGGCTTGGTAACAACAGACTATTCTAGCCGTGTTGTTGATCTTGAGGCTGAGAAAGAATTCCTTCATTTAACGCATAAGACAATTAAAGAGGTGACTGCTGATTTGGAAAAGTTCCGCTTCAATACCATGCTGTCTAGCCTTATGGAATTCAGCAACTACCTATCTAAAGTTAAAGAGAACGGGGTGGTGTCGGGTTCTCTATGGTGGGAAGCTATTAGCTATTTTCTGCTTCTCCTTGCCCCCACCGCTCCTCATCTTGCCGAGGAGTTATGGACCATGACTGAGCATCCCTACAGCATTCATAACCAACCATGGCCTGAATATGACGAAGAGCTAGCCAAGGAGGAAGAAATCACCTTAGTTATTCAGGTGAATGGCAAACTTCGCGATAAGGTGCTTGTGCCCGCTTCTATAGGCGAAGTCGAGGCCAAGGAGCTGGCGCTGGGTCGAGAGCGAGTGAAGGCTTATATTGATGGTAAGAAACTTACCAGAGTCATTTATGTCCCCAAGCGAGTGGTGAATATTGTGGTAGTATCGTGATAGAAGCATGAAGAAGCAGGGAAAAGAAAAAATGAAGATAGCATTTATTGGCGGTGGGGCTATGGGGGAAGCGATGGTTAAATGTCTTTTGACTAAAAAGGTGGCTGCGCCACAAGATATGGTGGTTAGCGATATCAGTCCGGTGCGGCGTGAATTATTGAGCCGGGAATATGGAGTTAGCACTTTAAGCGATAATAGAAAAGCGGTGGCAAATGTCGACTTGATTGTTCTGGTAGTGAAGCCTCAGAATCTGCCTCAGGTAATGGAAGAGATAAAGACTCCATCGCCCGAACAGCTAGTGCTATCTATAGTAGCTGGCGCTACGCTGTCCAGTTTATGCCAGGGTTTAAACCACTCCTCTGTAATCCGAGCTATGCCTAATATGCCAGCACAAATAGGCGAGGGAATGACTATCTGGACAGCAACTACTGAGACTGGGCAGAGGCAAAAAAAGTTAGCCCAGACTGTACTGGGTGCTTTGGGTAAAGAGATTTATGTTGCTGATGAAAAATATTTAGGTATGGCCACTGCTTTAAGCGGCAGCGGCCCGGCTTATGTTTTTCTTTTCATCGAGGCACTCATCGATGCTGGTGTGCATATTGGCTTGCCTCGGGATATGGCCCAAGAATTGGTGATACAAACTATACTTGGCTCTACTCGCACTGTTGAGAAGACGGGCAAGCACCCTGCTGATTTAAGGAACATGGTTACTTCGCCAGGGGGAACCACTACTGAGGCTCTTCTTCAGTTAGAAAAGGGGAGATTCCGTTCCCTCCTTCTTAAGGCTGTGGCTGCTGCTTATAAAAAAGCTGAAAGCCTTTGAGAGTTGTATAAGATGGACTCACTTTTTGAATACCGCAACTGTCCCTGTTGTGGGCAAAATGATTTTGAGGTGCTCTTTGAGTCTAATATGGAGCCAGACGATTTTAAGGTACTTTTTGACTACAGTATGGAAGGACATGATTCTCGAGAAGGTGTAGAGGGTTATCTGGTACCTGGAAAGGAATGGGGAAGGCATGTCAAGTGCAAGAATTGTCATCTCGTATATATGAATCCAACGGAGAAGGTAAGCAAGACCAATGAGTATTATTTCAAAGCGAAGAATACTCATGCTCCTACTATACGGGAAAGCTATTTAATGACTGCTAAATCCCAAGTACACTTAATTCAAAAATATGCGCGCGGTAAAAACATTTTAGACATAGGTTGTGCCCAAGGTTTCTTCCTCTTTAGTGCCTCTAAGGCTGGGTATACTACTAAAGGGATTGAAATATCACAAGATGCGGCAGCATATGCGATAAGGGAATTTGGCTTAGATGTAGAAGCAACGCCCTTTGAAGAACTACGGTTTGCCGAAAACCATTTCGATGTAGTTACTCTATGGCAAGTTCTGGAGCATGTGCCATACCCGCTTATGATTCTCAAAGAAGTCCATAGGATACTCAAGCCTGGAGGGCTGGTAGCAACATCAACTCCAAATATTGAAGGGATACCAGCGAAAATCTTAAGGAAAAGGTGGTGGGATATAAAGAGGCTTCATATCAACCAATTTACTACAAAAACTCTTACGGACATCCTCCAGAATGCCGGGTTCAAAAATATATCCTCTGTCTCTTATAGAGGATTTGTAAGCTTATCTATATTACTTACAATGACATTAAAATACCTGGGTGCGTACGAGCGATTAAAGTTTTTATTCAATCCTGACCATATTTTGGGCAAGATCCTTAACAAGATAATGTTAATATATCCATCAAGGCTTAATCACTGTGTCGTGCTCGGCTCCAAGTAGTCAATTGAGGTTATTACTAAAGAATGGCGCATCTTTCTCTATTACAAGGGACTAAGCTTGTCACGAGAGGCATACATAGCTATATAACTAAGCGTCCCATAGTAGTTTCTTATGAAGTAACGCTTTCTTGTAATTGTAATTGCCATCACTGTGACCTTGGGGGGATTATAGAAGATGAAAAGCAAATTAAACCAGAGGAGTACAGAGATTTAACTCAACGCCTGAAACCGCTTGCAGCGCAAATTTCTGGTGGTGAGCCACTTCTACGTAAGGATATAACAGCTATAGTCAAGGCTATCAAGCAATCTGGGGTACAATACTTGATACTTGTTACCAACGGAGTGTTGCTAAACGAGAGCAATTATCTGCAATTACGGGAAGCAGGGGTGAATCAATTTTCCGTATCACTTGACTTCCCTGATGAGCGGCATGATGAATTTCGACGACGGCCGGGTCTCTATAAACGTTTGGAGCATAGTCTTCCCCGGCTAGCAAAGCTTGGATTTCGGGATATTATCTTGAACACAGCTATAACTAAAGCCAATCTGAGGGAAATATTGCCTTTGGCAAAAAAGGCCGCTGAGTGGGATGTAGACATATCGTATAGTGCATATACTGCACTGCGAACAAGTAATGAGGACTATTGCCTCAAAAATGGAGAGGATTTGGGAATTTTACGCCAGGCTATTAACGAACTAATAATATTAAAAAAGCAGGGCACTCATCTAACTAACCCAGAACTCACGCTCCGAGACACTTTAAAATTCTTTGAACAAGGATACATGCCAAATTGCAAGGCAGGCATAAGATTTCTTGTCGTAATGCCTGACGGGAGCCTGGTTCCCTGTTCACTGCACCGCACTAAATACGATACTCGCGAAGAGATGGTAGAAAAATTTTCCCGAACTAACCGCTGTGGTAGTTGTTACGTCGCTATAAGGTCCTATAGTGAGATGTCGTTTTTGGATCACACGAAAAATCTCCCTACGTACATACGACAAATGGTTTTTCACTGAGAGATATTTACTAACCACCCCCTCAACACTAGATAACTGTACTGTAATTAGTTTCAAATAAGAGAATAATAAATGGCAAATGTTTCTCAATTGCAAGCGATTAAGCTTGTCAGAAGGGGAATACATAACTATATAACTAAGCGTCCCCTAGTAGTTGCTTATGAAGTAACGCTTTCCTGCAACTGCAATTGCCGCCACTGTGACCTTGGGGGGTTAATAAAGGATGAAAAGCAAATTAAACCAGAGGAGTATGGAGACTTAACTCGGCGCCTGAGTCCAGTTGTAGCGATATTCTCTGGTGGTGAAACACTTCTCCGTAAGGATATAGCAGCCATAGTCAAGGCTATCAAGCAATCTGATGGGACACCATACCTGATACTCGTTAGCAATGGAGTGCTGCTGAATGAGAGCAATTATCTGCAATTACGTGAAGCAGGGGTGAATCAATTTTCCGTATCATTTGACTTTCCTGATGAGCGGCATGATGAATTTCGACGGCGGCCGGGTCTCTATAAACATTTGGAACAAACTCTTCCCCGGCTAGCAAAGCTTGGGTTTCGGGATATTATCTTGAACACAGCTATCACTAAAGCCAATCTGAGGGAAATATTGCCTTTGGCAAAAAAGGCCATTGAATGGGGTGTAGATATATCATATCTTGCATATACTGCGCTGCGAACAGGGAATGAGGACTATTGCCTCAGCAATGGAGAGGATTTGGGAATTTTACGCCAGGCTATTAACGAACTTGTAGCATTAAGAAAACGAGACAATCATATAGCCAACCCTAAAGCTGTACTTCTCAATACCCTGAAATTCTTTGAACAAGGATGCATGCCAGATTGTAAAGCCGGCATAAGGTTTCTTGTTGTAATGCCTGACGGAAGCCTTGTTCCCTGTTCACTGCACCGCAGTAAATATGCTACCCGGAAAGAGATGGTAGAAAAATTCTCCCGAACTAACCAATGTAGTAGCTGCTATCTCTCCCTAAGGTCTTATAGTGAGCTATCAGTTTTGAATCAAATGAAAAACATCCCTTACTACATCAAACGGCTTTTCGCCTGAAATGTTTGATGAGCTCTATTTTAAGTGGTGGCCGGAGTCTCGCCGGGGTGTAGCTTGCGCCACTTGTTCAACAGTTGCTCCCGTGTTTCCTTGTGGTCGGGGTCAGGAATGCAACATTCCACAGGGCAAACCTCAACACACTTTTGTGTCTCGAACCAGCCGACACACTCAGTGCATTTATCAGGGTCAACAACATAGATTTCCTCTCCCTCAGTTATGGCCTCATTTTTACATTCTGGTTCGCAGGCACCACAACTGATGCACTCATCAGTAATTTTGTATGCCATCTTTCTATTACCTCCTTAATTTTTAGCCACTAATTTTACATCTTACGCTTACCATTAGCAAGCCCAGTAGGCATGGAAAACTTCTCCTTTAGAGCTACAGCCACGCGGTCAGGAACCATGCCCTCAAGGCAGCCTCCTAACTTAGCCACCTCCTTGATCAAGGTAGAGCTAAGAAATTGATATTGCGAGCTAGTCATCAAACAAATTAGCTCAATATCTGGCGCCAGCTTTCTGTTCATCAACGCCATTTCAAATTCCCGTTCGAAGTCAGAATTTGCTCTCAAACCACGTATCATAACCTTTCCTCCTACCTGGCGTATAAAATCTACGGTCAGCCCTTTGAAAGCTTTAACACGGACGTTGGACAAGCCAGTTACCGCTTCTTCCACTAACCTTACCCTTTGTTCCAGAGGAAAAAGCGGCTGTTTAGCTGGATTCTCATAGATACCGACAATTAACTTGCCGACCAAGGCTGCTGCCCGTTCGATAATGTCCATGTGCCCGTAGGTGAGGGGGTCAAAAGTACCTGGATAAACTGCTGCGACCATAGTTAAACCTCCTTTTGGTATATAAAAATAAAAGTGTCACCGTAGCGGCGGTGCTCAACAAGATGCAGTCCATCATAATCGGAATTTAAGGGGAAACGGTTTGCGTGGCAAAGCACGATTGTAGAATTTTCCCGCAGCAATTTCGACTTAGCTAGATTCATTAGTAAATTATTTGTAGAAGGGGCAGAGTAAGGTGGGTCTATGAAGATAATGTCATAACTATTGTTAAGGAAGGCAACTGCTTTGCTCACACTACAGCAGTAAATGTGAGCCCGGTGTGGTTCCCCTATTTTTTCCAAGTTGGTTCTGATAATGTCACAGCAACTTTTTCTGTAGTCAACAAAATCGACCCATTCTGCCCTACGGCTCAGAGCTTCGATACCCAGAGCACCGCTGCCGGCGTATAAATCAAGAACCTGGCGCCAATTGGTAGCTCTGTTCTCCAAAAGAGAGAATATAGCTTGCTTTACCACACTGGTCGTGGGTCTAATAGAGTGCCTTGGTAGAGTTTTTAACCGAGTTCCCTTTACTTTACCACCAGTGACCCGCATTTCTATTAACCTTCAATAATAATTTCGTGGTATTATAGTATATTACCATCCTATCGCTTAGTTCAAGTAAGCCAGGCTTGTTGACGGAAAGGGTAGTATGTTCTATACTTTAGGTTAAAATTGCGAATAGGATTGAAATGAGCACAGGATTTGAAAGGTTTTCTGAAGGAGCTCGTAGAGTGCTAACTCGGGCTCAAGGAGAGGCACAACGCCTGGGCCACAATTACATCGATACTGAGCACATATTATTGGGGATAGCAGGAGAGGAGTCGGGGATTGCGGCCAAAGTTTTGAGTAATTTTGGTATCTCGGTGAGTAAGATACAGGCGGCTGTAGAATTTGTAATTGGAAAAGGAGAGCGTCGAGCCACCAAGGGAGAGGTTGACCTTGCTCCCCGGGCGAAAAGAGCCATCGAGTTTGCTGTGGATGAGGCACGTCGTCTTAATTCCAGCTATATAGGTGTTGAGCATCTTTTGCTCGGATTACTGCGC
>Ga0114930_10005666_pt1 | contig 10221 bp, 6 predicted proteins | sample AnhtaG_FD_87300 | JGI IMG/M metagenome (GOLD analysis project Ga0114930, IMG submission 87300) | Deep subsurface microbial communities from Anholt, Denmark to uncover new lineages of life (NeLLi) - Anholt_01485 metaG | ecosystem: Environmental > Aquatic > Marine > Oceanic > Sediment | place... | reverse complement strand
GGAATACCTTCGGCATCGTCATACACTTCGGCACTTACCAGGCTCAACTGGGGCTGCGACTTGGGTTTGGCCACCGGCTCCACTCCTCACGTGATGCACGATGATAGTATCACATTTCCATAACTTTGAGGAGAGGAACGTATGTTCGACAACATCCAAAAAGCAGCAGCGTCGATCCGCAAGTGCGGGGCAATGCAGTCAGCCAGAGGGAGCATTACTATGTTGCGAATGGCCCGTCGTGCCGTATCTGTCGTTACGTGTTCTGTCGCCCTTATGGCGAGCTCCGTCGTCGGACTTGCCCAGGGGGATCTTCCGGAGCAGGCGCTGGCCGCCATGAAGAGGGCCACCACGTTCTTCACCACCGAGATCGCCTGCCACGGCGGATACCTGGGTCGTTACTCTGAGGACATGACGGACGTGTGGGGCGAGGGGAAGGCGCAGATCTGGCAGAACTGGATCCAGCCCCCCGGGTGCCCAACAGTGGGCATGGCCTACGTTCGGGCCTACGAGGCAACAGGCGACCGGCAGTTCCTGGATGCCGCAGTCGCCTGCGCCCACGCCTTGGCCTGGGGCCAGCTCGAATCGGGCGGCTGGTACTACATCGTGGATTTCAGCCCCCAGGGCGAGCAGCAGTTTTTCTACCGCCACAACGCCCACTCTCCCGATGAGTCGCTCCGGGAGGGCCGGAACATCAGCGTGCTCGACGACGAGACCACCCAGCATGCCCTGCGGCTGCTCATGGCCGTCGATCAACTCGTTGCCGATTCCGAGGTGCGCCTCGCGACGACGTATGGCCTCGACGCGCTGATAAAGGCGCAGTACGAGGACGGCGCCTGGCCGCAGCAATTCAACGTCGAGCCGCCCGACGAGATGCCAATGGCCGAGTACACGAGGATCGATGAGCAGGGGCGCGAGACGGTCCTCAAGAGGCCAACCAGCTACCGGCACTACCCCACGTTCAACGACAGCGCCATGAATGACACCCTCGAGCTGATGCTCGAGGCCTACCGGCGCTACGGCGCTCCGAAGTACCTCGAGAGCGCGAAACGCTGCGGCGATTACCTGGTCAAGTCACAAATCGAGCCTCCCCAGGCCGGATGGGCGCAGCAGTACACGCTGGATGGCAAGCCGGAATGGGCCCGGAGATTCGAGCCACCGGCTGTCTGCGCGGCGGTCACCGCTCACAACATCAGATCGCTGTGCGAGCTGTACCTGATAACCGGCGAAGACAAGTGCCTCAGGCCCATTCCCGCGGCCATCAAGTGGCTCAACGAATCGCGCCTGCCTGACGGGCGCCATGCGCGCTTCTATGAACTCGGCGCCAACAAGCCCCTTTACTTCACCAGGGACACCTACCACCTCACCTACAGCGATGCGAACATGCCGACGCACTATAGCTTCCAGGGCGGCTACTTCTCCCGTCAGAGCGATCCGCTATACGACGACATCGTGAAGCGCGGGAGAGATGTAATCCTCAACGAGCGGAACAGGCGCCCGACCGCCGAGGAGCATCTGAGCCGCGCGAAATCCGCCGAGGGCCGCGTCGGGACGCTCATCAACACGCTCGACGATAGAGCCCGGTGGATGGATGACGGATGGATTCGGACGAGCACGTTTGCCCGCAACCTCGAAACGCTTGCCCGCTACCTGAGCGACCTTCGCCTGACGAAGATCCGGGCGAAGCAGGGCCCCGACCTCGTGCTGCGCCGCTCGGAGGTGATGTACGACTCTCAGGTCGGAAAGCTCACTGTCGTGGTGCGGGCAGACGGGGCGAGCGGGGCGCTGAGCGTCGCCGTGGCCGCACATCTCGGCGACGAGAAGCTTGGCGAAATGACCGTCCAGGTGCTCCCGACAGGCCCCGCTCTGGCGACGTTCGAGTGTCGGCGAGCGGCCCCGAACGCGACGCTGCGCGTCACTCTCGATCCGCAGAACGGCATCGATGAGCCCGACGAGGGGAACAACGAGGTCCGGGTGCCCATGCGTGAGGCCCTCACGGCCGGTGGGAGCTGGTACGCGAAGCTGGCGGCCACTGCCCGCCGGAAGAACCCAATCGTCATCGAGGCCGAAAGCCTCGAACGCCGGACGAACGTCCGGGTGGAGATCATCAAGGGAGCCAGCGGCGGAAGAGCTATTCGGGTCTTCGATGAGACCAGCGCCGCCGAGGGCCAGATCGAGGTCCCCGCGGGCCTGTACCTCGCGACTATGGTCGGAATGGGGATGGCGAGCGACAAGGACGCTGCATACGTGACCGTGGGCGAGGTGCGCTTTCGGGGACACTTCGCCACCGGCGAATGGACTGAGTCGCCCTCTGACGCAGCTTTTGTCAACCTCGCCGCCGGCAAGGCGCGCCTCAAGGTCACCTACGCCGAGCCCGAAACGTTGATTGACAAGATCCTGCTGTATCCGTGTCAGTAGCCGGCAGACGCAATAGCGGGCCGGGCATGCTCTGTATGTAACAACCCGGCCCGCCATTGTGTCTCGTGACGAGTGAGCTTGCTCCCGCTGATGGGCGCCGCGCGCTCTACGTGCCTTCCGGACGCCCCGCCCACATCAATGGCCGCCATCTGATGTTCCGGCACTCAATGGCGCCGTGGTTCCCCTGCAGCATCAGTGGCCCGGGTGTGCCCTCCTTATTGTCGAGCTGCCCGCCAGTGGGGCCGTTCACCTCGGCGTCGTCAATGATCAGCTTCCCATTGTGGATCACCGTCATGCGCGCCTTCTGGGTCACGTTGCCATCGGCGTCGAGCCGCGGGGCGGTGAACTTCACGGCGAAGCTCTGCCACTCGCCGGCCGGTTTCGATGCGTTCACCTTCGGCGCGACCTGCTTGTAGATGCCGCCGCAGCCGTTGTTCTTCGGAGGCTGGCCGTACGAATCGAATATCTGAATCTCATACCGCCCCTGCAGATAGAGGCCGCTGTTGCTCCCGGCCGGGATCTTGAACTCGACGTGCACTTCGTGGTCCGTGAACTTATCGTCCGTAACCAGATCCACGCCGTGCCCCGCATTCGTCAGCACACCGTCCACCACGCTCCAACTGTTCTCGGCGTCCGGTTTCCGAATGTGCCACCCGCTCAGGTCCTTGCCGTTGAAGAGCGAGATCCAACCGTCTTTGTCAGGCTTGGCGGGCTGCGTACACACGACGGCAGCACCGGCCAGCAGCGCGAGTGCCAGCACTGCACACACGATGGCGGACTTCCTGAGGGTCATTGTGTTTTCCCCTTTCTCGCGGCGGTTCCGGTATCTGGCCCCGCACCCTCGCGGTTACACGTCTTCCCCAGTCAGTTTCCCGTGAAAATGATATTCTTCATCTCCCAATGAACATCCTTCCACTGCGAGCTTGTGGCGAGCAATGGGCCGGACAGGCGGAGCGATCCCGCGCCGGTGACCGTCAACGTACAGCGATAGCTCGGCGCACGCTCTCAAGTCCAAGGCCGCAGGGCCTTCAGTCGCCAGAGGGCCTTTGCCTCGATCCTCCATCGGTCCAGTCCTTCCGGCGCCACCAGACGTCTCCGGTAGTCTCGACCGAAAGCCGTGCCCTCGCCGAACGGCCCGCGGCTGCAGACAAGCACGCCAGGTCCGATTGCCAGGAAGTTCCGCCGACGAAGCGTACCGGCATGCCCATGCCACGCGCCGCTCCGGCGAAGATGCAGGTGTACTCTGAGCACGATCCGGTTCCTCGCTCGAGACAGACGTCCGCCGGCTTCCAGCGGGAGTCTCGCACGTACGACATGCGTTCCAAGATGCGGTTCCGCAGCGCGAGCAGGCCTCCTGCGGCGCAAAGGCCCCGGGGGGCCGACGGCTGTCCGTTGGCGGCGGTGGTCATCCGCCCGCCGTGCCCGAGCTGCAGCAGCTCCCCGCCGGCGCAGTCGGTGACGAAGCGGCAGCCGTCAAGCTCCGCGATCCCCCAACACATCCGCGTCTCGATGGGCGTATAGTCGTTGAACTCAGGACGGGACAGAGCAGCACCAACCAAAAGCACAAACGCAAACAAGGGGACTCATTCGCCTCCCTGGCATCGAACGCGTCGGTTTTCCTGCACGGCCTCCGCACGCGGACTACAGCGCATCCCCGATCGACTTGGCCTGCGTGAGCAGCAGCAGGTAGTCGCGGCCACCGGCCTTCGAATCAGTTCCCGACATGTTGAAGCCACCGAAGGGATGCCCGCCCACGAACGCGCCGGTGCATTTGCGGTTGAAGTATAGATTGCCGACGTGCAGCTCGCGTCGGGCCATCTCCTTGCGACCCCGGTGCCGAGAGTACATCGAGCCCGTCAGTCCGTACTCGGTTCCGTTGGCAATCTTCACGGCGTGGTCGAAGTCTTCGGCCGGAATACACGCCAGCACCGGACCGAAGATCTCCTCCTGCGCAATGCGCGCGCTCGCGTCCACACGCCCGAAGATCGTTGGCTCAATGAACTGGCCGGGCCGATCGAGCTTGCTCCCACCGCACAGCAGCTCGGCCTCGGACTTGCCGATGGTGATGTAGTCGAGGATCTTCTTCTCTGCCGCCGCGTCGATCACCGGCCCCATGTAGTTACTAGGATCCTTCGGCGGTCCCACGCTGATCTTCCCCGCCCCCTCCAGGAGCTTCTCCACGACCCGGTCGTAAACGTCTTCCACCAGGATCGCGCGAGCGCCCGCCGAGCACTTCTGTCCCTGGTACCCGAAGGCAGACGTCACGATGCCGGTGGCGGCGGCGTTGAGGTCGGCCGTCTCGTCTACCAGAACGAAGTCCTTGCCGCCCATCTCCAGTATCGTCCGCTTGATACAGATCTGCCCCGGCTGCGTCTTCGCTGCCAGTTCGTGGATGTGCAGCCCCACGTCCTTGCTCCCCGTAAAGGTGATGAACCGCGTCTTTGGGTGAGCCGTGAGCGCGTCGCCCATGGTGTCGCCGGGGCCCGGGAGGAAGTTAAGCACCCCGTCGGGAAGGCCCTGTTCCCAGAGCACCTCGCAGAACTTCCGCGCGACCGTCGGGGCGGTGGAAGCAGGCTTGAGCACGACTGCGTTGCCGGCCACGATGGCTGCCGAGGTCATTCCTCCCATGATGGCGCACGGGAAATTCCACGGTGAGATGACGATGCCGACGCCCAAGGGGATGTAGATGAGGTCCACCTCTTCTCCCGGCACCGGCGTCAGCGGCTGCGGCAGCGCCAGGCGCATCATCTCGCGCCCGTAGAACTCGATCAGATCGATGCCCTCCGCTGTGTCGCCGTCAGCCTCGACCCACGACTTGCCCGTCTCCAGCACCATCAAGGCCGAGAAGTAGTGTCTCCGGCGACGAAGCTCCGCCGCGGTGGTAAGCAGGTACCGCGCTCGTTCGAAGGGATCCACCCGCTTCCAGCGCTCGAACCCCTCGGCCGCCGCCTCCACGGCCCTTTCAGCCAGTGCGGCGTCGGCCTTGATGTATTCGCCAACGATCTGATCCGGCTGTGCCGGATTGGTCGATGTGAAGCGCTCGCCTTCTGCTATCTCCTCCCCGCCGATGACAGATGGGTAGAAAGTACCGCATTCCTCCTCTACTTGCGCCAGGGCTGCCTCGAAGGCCTCGACCTGGCGCGGATCGGTGAAATCAGTGAACGGCTCGTTGCGAAAAGCAGGTAACATCCTGTAACCTCCCGTGAAGCAATTACGCCGCAGGTTCGGCGCGCACCCACGCGCGTCCTTCGTGCCCGCGGCTGTGCCCAGCTCGGTTGTCTAAAGCTTCACAATGCGATACTATGCGGCGAGACGGATGTGCGCCGTGCGCATTCTCACCTCACGCATTCCGAAGTAGTGAGTGAAGCTCATGCTCGATCATTGGATGGCCCACGTACCCACCCGCCCGGCTCACCGCGGCGTCGTCTACGCCGCCATTGCCGTGCTGACGCTCTCGTCGGCCGCCTTCTGCGGTCCGGATGCCGTCTCCCTTCGCTCAACCCGGCCTCTGGCGATGCCGGAGGTGGCGCCCAGTGATGCGCGGGTGCCCCGATACGGTAAGTTCGAACTGACGGTGCGGCTCTCCGGCACCTGGGACAATCCCTTCAACGAAGAACAGATCGACGTGGCCGCCGAGTTCCTGGCGCCCTCCGGCACGCGCGTCCGGCCGCCGGCCTTCTTCTACCAGGCCTACGAGCGGCGGCTTGTCGAGGACGCCGAGGTGTTGACAAAAGTCGGCGAGCCCGTGTGGAAGGTGCGGTATGCTCCCGGCGAGGTTGGCGTACACACGTACACGGTCGTGGCCGAGAGTGGGGGCAGGGCGGTTCGGAGCGAGTTGGGCTCGTTCTCGTGCACGCCCAGCGATGACGAGGGGTTCGTTCGCATCGCCAGGGCCAATCCGCTCTATTTCGAATTCGATAGTGGCCATTGCTACTTCCCCATCGGGGAAAACATGTGCTGGCCGGGCCCTGCCGGCACGTACGACTACGATGAATGGTGCGCCAAGCTGCATCAGGCCGGGGGGAACTACGTGCGTCTCTGGGCGTGTGCGTGGACGCGTCTAGGCCTCGAGACGGCAGCCCGCGACCGGCCCGACTGGGGTCTGGGAAAGATCAACCTCGAGAATGCCTGGCGGGTGGATTACGTCGTGGAATTGGGGCGCCGCCTCGGCATACGCCAGATGTTTTGCCTCGAAGCCCAGAACTGGTTCCGCCGGGGCCGCGGTTGGGAGAGCAACCCGTACAACGCCGCTGTCGGCGGCCCGTGCGAAAGCCCGGGGAGCTTTCTGACGGATCCCATGGCCAAAGCCCTCTTCAAGCGCCGTCTGCGCTATATCGTGGCCCGCTGGGCATACTCACCGGCGATCTTCAGTTGGCAGCTCTGGAACGAAGTGAGCGCCATGGACGAGTACGATAGCACGAATGCCGCCGCGTGGCACGCGGAGATGAGCCGCTATCTGCGCAGCATCGACCCATACGACCACCTCATCTGCACCAGCTATGGCAACACCGACGGCGATCCAGCAGTTGATGGCCTCCCGGAGATCGACTTCGTGCAGACGCACTCGTATGGCAGAACGGATCTCGCCGGCACGGTCGCGGAGTGGGCGCCGAAGCTTACGGCGGCCTACGGCAAACCGTATTTCGTGGGCGAGTGCGGCATCGGCCACAGCAGCCGGCTTCACCACGAGCGCGACCCTGCTGCCACCTATTTGCACAACGCCCTCTGGGCCAGCATCGTGAGCGGCGCCGCCGGCACGGCCATGACCTGGTGGTGGGACAACTTCATCGATCCCCAGGACCTCTACCATCACTTCACACCTGTTGCCCGCTTTACTGCCGATGTCAGATTCAACAGGCGGCCGGTCCGTCCGGCGAATGTTCTGCGCCTGCAATATGCCGATCCGAACGTGCCGCCGCGTTACGGGGACGTCGCGCTGGAGGGGACAACCGCGAGTTGGGCTGAGCACCCGGTGAATCAGCCACGCACCTTCACTGTCAACGCCGAAGGCAAGCCGGACCACCCCGAGCTGCTGAGCCGCCTCGCCCACGGCGTCGGCAATCACCGCGACAAGCACAACCCAGTGACGTTCGTCGTCACGTATCCCACGTCCGGCCGTTTCGTCGTCACCGTCAGCGGCGTCTCGGGGCACGGCGGCGCCGGGCTGACGATTCAGTTGGACGACACAGTTGTGCTCGAAAAGCAATTCCCCGACACCGCCCCAGACAACACCGACACCATGTACCAATACGACGGCGCGTATGCCATAGATGTCCCGGCCGGGCAGCATCGCATCACGGCGGAGAACACGGGCGCTGATTGGTTCTACGCGGGGTATCGCTTCGAGAAGCTGGTGCCCCTGAGTGGCCCAAATCTTCGCGTGGTTGGGCTGCAATGGACAGATCTCATTCTGCTGTGGCTGCAGAACCGCAATCATACGTGGCACCGGCAGTGGGCCGCGGCCGGCTCGGGAGCGAGTGCGGCGCTGAACGTCGAGCCCGGAGGCAAGCTGACGCTGAGCGATGTGCCCAGCGGACGCTACCGCAGCACGTGGTATGACACGTATTCTGGCGAGACGATCGGCGAGGCAGTCGAGCGTGCGCGGAATGGCAAGCTGACCCTCATTACTCCCCCGATCGAGAAGGACATAGCGGTGAAGCTGCTCCGGCAGTGACGCCCGGGCGCGGACGCTGTGTGCGCGCACAACTCCTCACTTGGCGGCGGCGTGAAGGAGTCCGCCCCCCGCGAGAGGAAATCACCGATGGCCCCCTCGTGCTGATAGCGGGTGCACCGGCTGGTCACGCACGGCCCCCGAGTGCCACCGCCGACGAAAGGAAGTAGCTCGTGCCCAGGATCGCGAATAGCATTCTTGAGCTCATCGGCTGTACGCCCCTCGTGCGACTCAACAAGGTTGTTGGGGATGCCGACGCCACGGTTCTGGCCAAGCTGGAGTTCTTCAATCCGGCAGGGAGCCTCAAAGATCGCATTGCTATCTCGATGGTGGAGGCGGCGGAGCGCGCGGGTGACCTCACCCCGGGCCGCAGCGTCATCGTGGAGCCGACCAGCGGCAACACGGGCATTGCCCTTGGGATGGTGGCGGCCGCGAGGGGATATCGGCTCATCGTGACGATGCCGGCGGGCATGAGCACCGAGCGTCTCGCGGTGCTGCGTGGTCTGGGGGCTGAAGTCGTCCTCACACCGGCCGAGGAGGGCATGCCGGGCGCCGTTCGGCGCGCGGAGCAGATTGCCGGCGAGACCCCGGATGCATTTGTGCCGCAGCAGTTCTCCAACCCGTCAAACCCGGCAGCCCACTGCGAGAGCACCGGGCAGGAGATACTTAACGACACGGAGGAGAAACTTGACATCTTCGTCGCCGGCGTTGGCACGGGCGGTACAGTGACGGGCGTTGCCCGCGCCATCCGGCCCAGGCTGCCGCACGTGAAGTTCATCGCTGTCGAACCGTCGTCGTCGTCGGTTCTCTCCGGCGGCAGCCCCGGGGCGCATAAGATCGAGGGCATTGGAGCTGGGTTTGTCCCGGACGTGCTGGACATGGCGCTTGTGGATGAGGTGGTCAGGGTGAGTAATGACGACGCCATGTCAATGGCGAGGCGGCTGCTGCGCGAGGAGGGTATATTCAGCGATATCTGCGGCGGAGCGTGCGTCCACGCGGCCGTCAGGATTGCGCAGCGGCGCGCCAACAGGGGCCGCACTATCGTGACGATGATCCCCAGTACCGCCGAGCGCTACTTGTCCACGGAGTTGTTCTCCGGCCTGGTCGATTAAGCCTGTCTCTGTCGTCTGAGTTGGCGCCTCACTCACACCTCGATTCGGTCCACCTCTATATGCGCCGGGTCGTCCGTGCCCAGCTTGTAGCGGTCTGACGCGGCCGTGGCGATGTGGCGGGGTGCGGGTCGAATGGGCCATGCCCCGCCGTGTTCCCGGTCTCGGTGCTCCTGAAGGATGTCGGTGCCAACCCGGTCGAGCGCGACTGGGTCCACGCTGGCGATGACGCCATTGAATGCCCAGTGATAGCTCGGATTCTCGTGAGGCCCGCCGTTGAAAAGTGGGTACGTGGCGTCGCAGATGTTGAGCTTGTTCTTCTGCCGGACCACGTCGGCGGCGAAGATGTCCGCGATATATGGGTCGCAGCCGTTGCGGTGATACTCCCAGGGATTGTCCATTGAGCCCATATGGTTCTTCAGGGCGATAGTGATGCCAACGCCGCTGGAAGTCTTCAGATACGGCGCGTTGATGATAACGGAGCACTCCTTCGAGATGATGGTGCTGTATCGTGTCGTGACCGCCCCGGATGTGGTGGACTTGCGATCGAAGCTCGGCGTCCCATAGCATTGCATCCCCTTGCGCCCCTTGTTGATCGTGTACCCGGCCATGATGAGCTCGCCATCGCGCCTGTCCCACACGATGATCTGCTCCTCGGGCACACCCGCCTCGACCAGCCCGGTGGCGATGGCATTCACGAACTCCAAGTGTGTGCAGTTGTGCCGCGCTCCGCCGCAGACGTTTACTTTGATCCCAACGACATCCTGCGGCGTGACGAGCTGCGCCCACGCATCCTTACGGGACTCCGTTCCCATCAGTCGGCACATGGCCGTGTCCACTGTTGCCTGCATGGCCTTCGGGTCCATCGCTCGCGGCGCCTGTATAGCCGGATTCGTGACAACTACGACCTTGCTCTTCCCCTGTTTCCACTCCGAGCTCCTTGGGGGGAGCACCTCCGCGCCGGGCCGGCAGCCGGACGAGAGCGCCGCGCCGATGGCGCCGACAGACGCCCACTTGATGAACTTC
>Ga0114930_10005663_pt1 | contig 10225 bp, 9 predicted proteins | sample AnhtaG_FD_87300 | JGI IMG/M metagenome (GOLD analysis project Ga0114930, IMG submission 87300) | Deep subsurface microbial communities from Anholt, Denmark to uncover new lineages of life (NeLLi) - Anholt_01485 metaG | ecosystem: Environmental > Aquatic > Marine > Oceanic > Sediment | place... | reverse complement strand
CCATTCCTCACGACGAAAGACACCGCGTGCAATTAGAGCAGCTCCTGGAAGCCTTCCGAAACGACCATCCATCTCTGAAGCTGGGCACCCGAATGGTCAGTGGACTGCGTCCGAAGTACTTGTCCCGTTTCGTGGGAAACCTGTGGATCCCCCTGTGGGTCAACGGCAGCGTTCGCCAGGAGTTTCGGGAGCGAGAGGGCTTCGACCCTCCTTCGCTTGCTGTGATATCCCCGCTGAAAGAATGCAATCTCCAGTGTGAGGGGTGCTACGCGAATGCAAAGGTCCAGCGTCAGTCTGAGCGTCTCGACTTCAACACTCTCGACCGCATTGTTACTGAGCTGAAGTCTTACGGGACGCCGTTCATCGTCTTCACGGGGGGCGAGCCGACCCATCCGTTAGCCTGGCCGACTATCAAGCAGATCTGCCTGAAGCACAACGACCAGGCCTTTATGATGTACACCAATGGCACGCTCATTGACGACGCGAAGGTGGATGACCTTATAGAGGTGGGCAACCTGTCCCCCTCGATCAGCATCGAGGGATGGCGGGAAGAGACCGACGCTCGGCGGGGCGCCGGAGTATACGATAGAGCAATGAATGCAATGGACAGACTTCGAGAGGCGGGCGTACTGCTCGGCTTCTCGTTAACGTATACGAGCAGGAACTTCGAGGTAGCCACCAGCGCCCGGTTCATTGACCACCTGATGCAGAAAGGATGCATGTACGGCTGGTACTTCATGTACGTTCCAGTTGGCAAGGACCCCGACACTGACTTGGTGGTCAAACCGTGGCAGCGTGACAGAATCCGGCAGTTCACGTGGAGGATACTGCGCGAAAAGGGTCTCTTCATCGCCGACTTCTGGAACTCCGGGCCGCTGTCGAGCGGGTGCATCGCGGGCGGGCGGTATCTCCACATAAATGAAAAAGGTGATATCGAGCCGTGCGTGTTCTTCAAATTCACCACACATAATATCTACGACTGCCGGATTATAGACGCGCTGCGGTCACAGCTATTTGCCAACATCCGGGACGCTCAGAAGTGCCAGCGGAACCCCTTGACGTCCTGCTGCTTCATGGATCATCCCGAGCGCGGCAACTGGGCGGTCGAGAACGCGGGCGCACGGCCAAGCGAGGGATGTGAGTCCTTGTTCAGCCCCGAAGTCTTATCCTTCCTCAAGGGGTTCTCGGCCGAATACCGGGAGAAGTACGCGGATCCAGCCTGGACGCAGTCGGGCGACTACGCCTGGTTCGGACATGCATACTGCGGGCCGAACTGGATCTCACCGGCCCTCTACCCAATGCCCCGCGCGGAGGGATCACAGGATGAGCAGGAGGAGCCTGTCATCGCTGGGGAACCCCACTGACGGGAGCCTCTCAATTCACTGCACTGCACCCTCGAAGGACGAGAGTTCGATTTCCCGCGTGCCCTCGCTCCAGCATAGGCAGCGTATGGGCTGTCGCATGGCGCTGGACCCAAAGTCTGGCACCATTGAGCAGAATGGCAAGTGGGGTCTTACATTGGCATGGCTGGGAAGTACGTTTGGAAACACCAGGACTAGCCGATTAGCGAGATATGGTGTAGCGCCGCCACTAGATCCGACGGAATGTTTTCAGTGGGAAGCGGCAAGAAGGTGTTCGCGTCTACTGGGCCGGCCTTTACAAGAAGGTTGATTTCTGGGATTGCTTTCTGCTTCCTTGCACTAGTCTCCGTAAGCAAGGTATCCCCGATCCGCATCAGCACTGTGAAGTGGATGGGGCTCTGCGCAGCAGAGAGGTGCGTGTCGCTTAGGCAGCCTTTCCTTCTGACAGGTTGAGGCCGTCTGCGTGGACACGGCAGAATGCCTCCACCGTGGCTTCCTCAAACACAGTCGCCGCGTCGGAGTGCAGAATCTTGATGGCTTCGGCTTCGCTGAGAGGGGCCCTGTAACGCTGGCCTGAAACTAGGCGATCGAACGTGTCGGCCACCGCGATAATATCAGCCCCCTGCGCGTCCCTTGAACGACTCCTTCCGGCGGGTTCTTCCGGACGGCGGGTCCGCTCCGCGAAGTGGTGAAGGAATGCGGCAACCCGGGCAGCCAATGCAGACTCCGGGACATGCGATCTGTCCATATGGTGCAGAAGTGCCGCTAACTTTAGGTCGGCAACATCATCGGGCTGCCATCCCAGCTCCTTTGCGACCATCCCGCACATCTTCTCGACCCTGCGGCAATGGTGCCACTCCTCCGGATCACGGTCGCTGGTGCCTGCCAGCAGGCACTCTATTGCTATGTTAACTACAGAGCCGTTTTCCACACGTCCACCTACCTTCGATGGATTGCATAGTCCAGCTTACATTATTGGTCGAGGTGTCTACGTTCAGCAGGTCGTTTTTCCATCGTAGCTTCTCGTGTATGGCTCTTCGGCCGAATAGCCGCTGAGGCGCCGGATAATCAGGATTGAGGGGGCAGCTCCGGCGGTGTATAAACCTTGGCTTGACAGGTTGGTCAACCGGTTGAAAGTGGTCGGAGGTGACTAGTCTAGAACACAGTGTGCGGGGATATTGTTGCACGGAAAGCGTGATCGAATCGGCATCGGCGAACCTGCGGCCCTGCTGCGGGGGCACAAGGAGGGGCCCGCACGGGACGTGGACGCTAATGATTTCTTCGAGAGCGATATACTGCGTCCCGGTCGCGACGATTCCTGCTCGCCGCTAACTGTACGCTCGCTCTCCGGGTACGAATGTGCAGGTTTAGGGCAGTAAACCTTGACTGGCCGCCGGTCTTCTTGTATACTTTCTATGCGGCTGAGAACATGATCAGGATTGCGCTGCTGAGGTGGGGCGAGTGAAACTGAACATTGGACTTCCGAAAGGCAGCCTTGAGGACGCTACTTTTGGGATGCTTAAGAAAGCGGGCTGGGATTTTCGCGTCGACGACCGATCGTATACGCCGTTGTGCGACGACGACGAGATGGGTGGGTTACTGGTAAGACCGCAGGAGATCCCGCGTTATGTGGAGGATGGGATTCTCGATGCTGGATTGACTGGGAAGGACTGGCTGGTAGACAGCGGGGCCGACGTGCTGGAAGTTGCAGATCTATCGTATAACAAAGCGACTTTACAGCCGTTGCGGGTAGTCGTCGCCGTACAGGAGGGATCGGATGTGCGGAAGCCTGGGGATTAGGCCGGCAAGCGGATAGCAACCGAATACGTGAATCTCACGAAGCGGTGGCTCGCAGAACACGGTGTTTCCGCTCACGTCGAGTTCTCCTGGGGAGCCTGCGAGGTGAAAGTACCGTACCTGGCGGATGCGATCGTGGTCAATACGGAAACGGGGAGCTCCCTCCAGGCTCACAACCTGCGAATTATGGAGACGATCCTCGAATCGACCGCCCGGTTGATCGCCAACAAGGCATCCTGGGAGGACCCCTGGAAGCGCGCGAAGATCGAGAACCTGGCGATGTTGCTGCAGGGCGCTCTGAATGCGGAGCGGCTCGTCGGGCTGAAAATGAATGTGCGCAGGTCAAATCTCGATCAGGTGATGTCGATACTCCCCGCTTTGAATAAACCGACCCTTTCGCCCCTGAGCGACGATGCGTGGGTCGCCGTGGAAACGGTGATCGACGAGAGAATTGCGAGGGATCTGATCCCCAAGCTGCGTCGAGCCGGTGCCGAGGGGCTGGTCGAATATCCTCTCAATAAAGTCATCTACTAATTCGCTCTGACAGATCCGAACGGTTGCGGCTGGGTCTGTTCCCGGGAAGCGGTGACGGATATGAATTGCCAAAAGTGCGGTACGCTGAACGAGTCGGGCAACAAGTACTGCAAGGAATGCGGGCAAAAGTTGCATGACGACTCTCAGAGCGGAACTTTGACCGTGGATGAGCATCTCAGGATAGGGGAACTCATCTACACGGCATACAAAGAAAGTGAGGCGGGCCGGCTTGACGACGCCATCCTCGCCTGCCAGGGGGCCATCGCGCTTAACAAGAACAACGCCTCCGCGCACTCGCTTCTCGGGTCACTGTACGAGCGCAAGGGTGATGTTGCGAGCGCCATCTATGAGTACGAGAAGGCAGTGGAGTTGAACCGTGGCAGCCTTGCCGACCGCCAGAAGCTTGAGGTGCTCAGGGCCGGGATTATGTCACCGGCGGCGCCGTCATCCACACCTCGAAGGTTGCAATTCCGGAACCTGAAGCCTATTGCGCCATACGCGGCTGCGGCTGTGGGCTTCGTTCTCGTTCTCTTGTTGGGCATCGCGCTCATGAAAGGCGAACCCGGTAAGCCCGATGCGTCTGCGAGGGAGCCTTCCCAAGAGCAGTCACAGGCAGCGAGGAGGCCGGCAGGCACCCGCGTCCCGGGCCAGCAATTCGCTCCCGGCGGCTACCAGCAGGATCGCGGTACCAGTCAAGCCTACCAGCCGGGGTATATTGGACAGCAACCCCGCGAGCAGCCGGGTACCCGGCAGCCTGCCGCGCCGGGTCAGGATGGCAGTGGACTGTCGCGGTCGGCCGGAACTAAGGCAAGCAAGCCGGGTATTCCATCAGTTCCGCTGCCGGGTGCGCCGGCTCGGCCGCCCCTAAGCCAGGAGGATGGTCGCTCGGAGACTACAAGTGAGGCGCAGGAACCTCCGGTGATAGTCCCGGTCATTGAGCCGAGCCGTCGCGGCGGCACGACCTCTCCTGCGCCTTCTGTCACTGTAGCGCCGCCGACCGTCCCGACTCCGGCCGAAGCTCCAACCGTCGTCCACGCGCCGAGTGAGCCGACGATCAACCCGGAGGAGAGGGGCATGCAGCTTCAGAGGATGGGGAAGTACCAGGAGGCGATCAACGCGTACAGAGAGGCGTTGAACCAGACCAGTGACCCCGGCCGGGTTTACCAGCATGTCGCGCGATGTTACCAGCGCTTGGGGCAGCACGATCTGGCGATAGATAGTTACAACCGCGCCATCAGGTCGTATCGCGACCAGTTGGCTGCGGGAAGGGATCAGGCCGAGGTGGCGAGGAGCATCCGGTCTTGTGAGGCTGGGGTCGAAGTCAGCCGCAACCAAAAGCGGTCGGAGCAGTGATGAGCAGAAAGCTAGTTGTCGTGCTTGCACTCCTGTCGGTCCTTTTCTCGTCGTCTGCCGGCGTCTGTGCGCCGGCCGAGGAGAGGCCCATCATATTAGTGATCGCCGGGCCGGCGGGCGAAGCAGAGTCGCCGAGCGACCCTGATGTAGTGAGCGCAGTCAAAGCGTTCTTGATGGATTGGGGCCGGCTCGAGATGCTAACTTTCGAGGCCGAACATCCCACAATCGCCCGCAGTGTGGTGGAAGGGAAACTGAAACAGGATGCTGTCAGACGGGCATCAGAGCCGCGGAACGCTGTTGAGATCGCACACGCGGTGGGCGCGACCTATGCATTGATAGTACACGGATCGATCGTCGAAGACAAGGTGGGCATCGCTCTCCAGCTTTTCGAAGCCAGGGGCAGTGGGCAATGGACCGCCGGAGCTGAGAGCCGGGTCGCACAAGGCCGCGGGCCGATTCAGAATCGCAACCGGAAAAACGCCATTTCAACTGCCGCCAGTGCGGCGGTCTCTCAGCTTGCTGTGCTTGCCGAAGGGCCTCTCGCCCAGCCTATTTCAAATACGCCGGAGGAGTATACACCGCCGCGACCGGCGCCTCCGGTTGAGACCCCGGAGTCAAGGGATTTGGTGGCCGAGTACACCTCGCATATGCGCAAGGCGGAGACGTACTCGCGTAGGGGCGATGTCCCCAACGTCATCTATGAGCTCAGGCAGGCGGTCAATATCGAGCCGAGCACGGTCAGCGTTAGGATCAAACTGGCCAACACATATGCGAGTCTGGGTATGGTTGAGAAGGCGATCGACGAGTGCCGACGAGTGCTCCTCTTTAAGCCTGATGACGCTTCTATCTACAATGTACTGGCCGAGCTGTACCTGGCGAACGGTGCGGCTGAGGAGGCTGCGGCTCAATACCGGGCAATAGCGCGCCTCGATCCGGAAGACGTACAGGCGCGTATAGACCTCGGAAACGTCTACTGGAACCAGGGCAAGCTGGACGACGCAGCCGCCGCGTACGAAGAGGCTGCGCGGATCGATCCGGGGAACGCAGCATCCCATGAGCGCTTGTATAAACTCTACTCCGCCCGGAAGGATCACGCGGCCGCCCTGGAGCACTTGTCGCTCAGCAAGACGTTGGAGGACGGCGCTCGAGATGCCACGGATCGCTATGGAATTCTTGCGGGCATCGTGCGAGAGGAGTTTGACGCCATCCTGGGTAAACTTGACGCGTCACGGGACGATTACGTCGCACGCAAGCTGACCCGCGAGGACTACTACAAAGAGTGCCGGGATGCCAGCTTGCGGGCGGAGGGCCTTGCGAAATTCCTCTCCGATCAGAAGGTTCCTGAGGAGTACAAAGCTTCTCATGCCCACGGGGTGCTGGCCGTGAGTTTGCTCTCGCAATCGGGCGGCCTGCTTCTTTCGTACCTGGAAACGGACAAGCAGGCGTACGCCGACCAGTCTCAATTACTGAGGATAGAGGCCAGAAGCGAGCTCGATTTGTTTGGCAAGACCACCAGCGGCGCCTGACGGTATGAACGTCATGAGCGGGATCGCGTCGTTCGCGAAAATCATTATTTTCATAGGCATAGCAACAGTAATCTTCGGGCTGGTTGTGCTCCTGTTGTCGCATGTAATCGGTGACAGAGGGTCTCCGCTTCCCGGGGACATTGTTTTTCGCCGTGATAATCTGACTGTGTATTTCCCAATAGTGACCTGCCTTGTCGTCAGCATGATGGTTACTTTGCTATTGTTCATAATTGCGGCGCTGAGAGGATAGCCTTCTGGGAAGACCATGCGCCTCAGCGAGTTTGAATACAGCCTTCCTCCGGAGTTCATAGCGCAAGAGCCGCTGGCGGAACGGGACCGTTCCAAGCTTCTCGTACTCCGCCGAGAGATGGGGGAAATCGAGCACAGTCAGTTCTACAATCTTCCCGAATACCTGCGGGCGGGCGACCTTCTGGTGTTAAACGACACGCAGGTCACTGCACGGCGGCTGCGGGGCGTCAAGCCGACCGGCGGCAAGGTAGAGGCTCTGCTGCTCCGCGAGGTCGGTAGGAACAAGTGGGAAGCGATCGTCAAGCCCGGACGCCGCGTCCGCGTGGGAGCGAGTATAGACTTCGGAGAGGATGCGCTCTCGGCCAGGGTGGTCGAGCGGACTGAGGACGGAGGGCGGATTCTCGATTTCGGGGACACCCCGGGGACTGTGGATGCCATCGAGCATATCGGCGAAGTACCCCTGCCGCCGTACATTTGGGCGACGCTGAAGGAGGCCGGGAGATACCAGACGATTTATGCGGAGGCGCCGGGGTCGGCCGCGGCACCGACCGCCGGACTGCATTTCACTCGCAGGCTGCTGGCGGAAGTGCGTGCGAAAGGAGTCGAGACGACTTCGATCACGCTGCACATCGGCATCGCGACCTTCAGGCCTGTCCGGACGGCGATCATCGCCGACCACGTGATGCACAAGGAGACAATTTCCATCTCCCCGGATGCGGCTCAAGCCATAAACTCGGCTGCGGGGAGGATAATCGCGGTTGGGACGACGACGGCGCGGGCACTGGAGAGCGCCGCAGTTGGGAAGCGCCAGGTGGCGGCGGTTGATGGCGAAACGAGCCTTTACATAACCCCGGGCTACAAGTTTAGGATACTGGACGGGTTGATAACCAATTTCCACATGCCGAAGTCTACGCTGCTGATTCTGGTCTCCGCCTTTGCCGGGTGGCAGAACATACTGAATGCGTATGAGGAGGCCAAGCGCCGGAAGTATCGGTTTCTCAGTTTTGGGGACGCCATGCTCATCCTGTAGTTGGACTTCGAGAATGTGGAAGCGCGGACAGCGGATGAAAACATCGGGGGTTCGAGTTCTATGCGCAGTTTGCAGGAGTGGACACAGTATCTCGAGCAGCAAGAACAGGCTCTGCTTGATGCCTTAAGCTCCAGGGAACCGGAGGTCAAGCAAGAGGAGACACCTGTCTCCCCTCCGGCTCCGGCGGCTGAGGAGCCTGAATCGGCGAAATCGGGAGAGCGTGTAGAGGAAAACACGTCTCGCCCGGCGGTCGAGCAGGACGTGCCGGCGAAGGTGGCGGAACGGAGGGCGGCGCCGACTTCCAGGGCAAGGGTCGCGGCACAGCCACGGGAGGCCAAAGCGGGCATCAAGCAGGCTGTGCGGCTGAGAAAACGACTGCCGGCACGCCTGAACGCCGAGTCTCTCGGCAAGGAGGAAGTGGGGGGCGACTCTGGGAAGACCTTCAAAGAAACTAGGGAGGAGCTCATACAGCGGCTGCTGGATCCGGTGCTCAACCTTGAGGAGGTTGCTCGTATCCTGAACGTATGCCCGACGACGGTTAGACGTTACACGAACCACGGGCTGCTCAGGCACCACCGCACGGCGGGGAATCAGCGGAGGTTCCGGCTGTCGGATGTGCTTGGCTTCCTCGGAGGTCAGTCGCTCGGGCCGGAGGGCTCGGGCGGGCAGAGAGATTCTGAGTCCGGGTAGCGCGATTCTCGTGCTGGAATATACGTCGCAGACCTGGTACAATGTCAGACGTACAGTAGAGCGCTTGGCAAACCGGCAGCTCTACAAGACCCGGCAGTGCCGGGGGTGCTAAAGACTTGCTCAAACGTCTGCTTAGTGCCGGGAAAGGCCAGTCATTCGTAGAGTATATTCTGTTTGGCTCTTCGGCCACCATCATCGGTGGAGACAGAGAGTTCTAGTTCACTCGGCCTCTCGGGACTCATGTATCAGTTCTTACCGAGGGGCCGTTCGACGTGAGACGGCATGAGAGTAGTGAACCGGCGGGACGGCAAAGTGCTGGCCTGGAGCGCGGAGACGGCACGGGGGCTGGTCGGACGGTTGATCGGCCTGATGGGCAGAAGGAACTTGGCTGCCGGCGGTGCGCTGGTTATCCCGGGATGTCGGCGGATCCATACGTTTTTCATGCGGTTTCCGGTTGATGTGCTTTATGCGGACAAGGATCTCCGGGTGGTCGGGGTATACGAGAACATTCCGCCGTGGCATATCGGTGGCTTCTGCAGGGAAGCGGCTTACGCGATCGAATTTCCTGCGGGAGCCGTATCAGCCGCTGGTGTCGAGGTCGGGGACGACCTGATCATAGAGGGTTTGGGTGCATGAGAATAGGAATCTTCAGCGAGAGTTACGAGCCGGTATTGAACGGGGTCGCAGTTTCGGTGGCCACGCTGAGCAGGGAGCTCAAGAGCCTCGGCCATCGGGTCTATGTCTTCGCCCCGGCGTATCCGGGCTACCATGAAGCCGATCGCGACGTGTTCAGATTCCCGTCGGTACGTACGCTCGTCGCCCCCGACTATCCCCTCGCGTTTCCATACATGTCAGGGCTCAGGTCCCGTGTTGAGGCCCTGAAGCTGGACGTTATTCACACCCACACTCCTTTCATGCTGGGTTTGCTGGGCCTTGGGCTCGGTCGTCGGCTTGGCATACCCGTCGTCTCCACGAACCACACGCAGTACGCCGAGTACGTCCACTACTTCCCTCTAGCCCCAAGACGTGTAACCAGGGCATTCGTTATCGGGTTGATGCGGCGATACTACAGCGCCTGCGACAGCATTGTCGTGCCGTCGAAAGCCATGGCGGAAATGCTCCGCTCGCACGGTGTGAGCGTGCCGATTCACGTGGTCGCTACCGGGAACTCGCTGGATGTGACCAGGGATCCAGCTTTCCGGGAGACGATCCGGCGGGAATACAATCTCCCTCTCGATGCGATGGTCCTCATCTACGTGGGGCGACTGGCCAGGGAGAAGAATCTTTCGCTTCTGCTGGATGCGTTCAATCGGCTTTCCGCTATCCACCAAGAGCTCCGCCTGATACTCGTCGGTGGAGGGCCTTATCGGGCGCGGTTGAAACGGCGCGTGAAGCAGCGGGGCCTTGCCGACAAGGTGGTTTTCACCGGTCTGGTCCCTCGGGAACGAGTAGGCCAAATGTATTGTGTAGGCGATATATTTGTGTTCCCGTCCACCACCGAGAGCCAGGGGTTGGTGTTGTGCGAAGCTCTGAAGGCCGGTCTGCCGTGCGTGGCGGTGCGGGCCGGCGGAAGTCCGGAGATGCTGAGGGAAGGCGAAGATAGCCTGCTGACGGAGGATGACGTCGACGATTTCACCGCCAAGATTCAGAGGTTGCTGGAGGACAAGGCCCTGAGAGAGCATCTG
>Ga0114930_10005662_pt1 | contig 10228 bp, 5 predicted proteins | sample AnhtaG_FD_87300 | JGI IMG/M metagenome (GOLD analysis project Ga0114930, IMG submission 87300) | Deep subsurface microbial communities from Anholt, Denmark to uncover new lineages of life (NeLLi) - Anholt_01485 metaG | ecosystem: Environmental > Aquatic > Marine > Oceanic > Sediment | place... | reverse complement strand
ATGGCGGTGAGGATGTTGTTAAAGTCGTGGGCAATGCCGCCAGCCAGTCGCCCGATGGCGACCAGCCGGTCTTGCTGCCGCATGCGCCGCTGCATCTCGCGTTCGTGGGTCATATCGCGGATGACCAGTACCCACCCTGTGGACTCGGGCATAATGGGAACAGGTCGAGCGATGACCTCGAACGTGCGTCCATCTGCCTTGATCTCGTGCCACTCTCTATCCTCGGGGAAGCTCAACAACTCGGAGAGCGGAAGACCGCCCAGGTGAGTGAGCGTATCTCCCTTGCCTGCGTCGGTCAAGATCTTTAGATCCTTTTGCGCCAGTGGGTTGGTCAAAACGATCTTTGCCGCCGCATCCAGCAGGATGACGCCTTCGGGGACCGTGTCCACGACCTCCTGCATCTGTTGGGCCTGTTCTCGAATCTGCGCCAATAGGTGCTCCCGTTCTTCCTCCGCCCGCTTGCGCTCGGTGATGTCCTCAATCGCCCCTTCATAGTACAGCACCTGGCCTGCGTCGTCTCGGACGGTATGAGCGTCCACCTCCATCCAAATGGTCGTTCCGTCGTGTCGGCGCAACTGCACTTCAAAGCCACGCACGCCTCCCCGGCGCTCCACCAGGGCCTGAAACTGTACACGCCTCTCACGGTGCACGTAGAGGTCCAGCACATCAGCCGCCAGCAGAGATTCCTGGTCCGGGTAGCCCAGCATCTGCACCGTGGCCCGGTTGGCGGTGAGGATTTGTCCATCCGGGGCAGTCTGGTAGAGTCCTATGGGCACACCGTCAGACAGGGCACGGTAGCGTTTCTCGCTCGCGCGCACTGCCTCCTGCGCTTTCATCAGATCCGTAATGTCGCGTATCGCCTCGATCACCTGGGTGACGTTCCCCCCTTCGTCTTTCAGGGGCGATAGCAGAATGTCTACGTGAGCCCTAGACCCGTCCATGCGCGTGCGCTCATGACGGCAATTGCACGGCTCGCCAGTCTCAAACACCTCCTGCAACAAGCAGTGTTTGCCGTGTTGGTCGCAAGGAGAGTTGTAGCCGTGCAAGATCCCAAAGCAACGCCGGCCGATCACATCCTCGCGTTTGTGTCCTGTTGTAATCAGAAAGGTACGGTTCGAGTCGACGATCTGGTGATCGCGGGTGATCACCAGGATATCTTCGTGTATGTTCTGGAGCAACGAGCGGAAGTAGCGCTCGCTCTGCACGAGCGCTTCCTCGGTCTCCCGCTTTTCGATGGCTCGGCGAATCGTCACCAGTAGTTGCTCCACGTCGTAGGGCTTTTGCACATAGCTGTAGGCCCCCAGGTTAACGGCCTTGATGGCCGATGACTGGGATGCATACCCGGTGAGCACAATGCACTCTGTCCTCGGGGAGCGCGTTTTGATCTCCCTCATCACCTCCAGGCCGGGCAGGTCTCCCAACCGTAGATCGATCAGCACGACCGCAGGTGGCCCCTCGGTGACGTTATCCAAGGCCGCCTTCCCCGTGCCAGCAGCGGTGGGGGCATATCCCTTGGCCTTGAGGATGCCGGAGAGTGTCTTCCTGATGTTGGGGTCATCATCTACGATAAGGATGCGCTTTGTATCCACGGGGCACCTCGCTTTCCTACTGCCTACTCAAACGCCGCCGCCCCAGAGCCATGCTCAGTTCCTGGTGACGAATCTCTGTCAAGAGCTCGAGCAGTTTCTCTACCTCCAGGGGCTTGTAGAGGCAGCTGTAAGCGCCGGTCTCTAAGGCGGCTTCTATTGCCGGGGCCATCTCTGCCCGGTAACCGGTCACCAGGATCACCGGCAGGTGAGGGTACCTGGCCCTGATCTCTTGGAGGACGTCCAAACCGTTGGCGCGGTCCAGCTTCACGTCCAGCAGTACCACCTCGCCAGCGGCCTCAAGTCTCTCCACCACATCGCGTGGGTCGGCGATCTGAATGACGGCAAAGCCTCGCACCCGCAATATGTCTCCCAGCGTCTTGCAGAACTGGGGGTCGTCGTCCACGATGACCACCGAGCGTTCCTTGCGCAGGAAGGAGAAAAAAGAGAGCAACAGGCCAATGTCCAACGGCTTGGTCAGGGCGGCGATGGCACCTTCTTCCAGCCCCTCCTGGACCAGGCTGTCGGCAGAGTAGGCGGTCATCAGCACGACCGGCAGGTCAGGCTGCCTGGCCTTGATGGCCCTGTACAACTCTACCCCATTGACCCTTGGCATCCTGATGTCAGAGAGGACACAGTCAAAGGAGACTTTGTCCAGCTTTTCCAGGGCTTCAGGCCCAGAGTGGGCGATCTCGGCAACGTATCCCTTGACCCTACAGATGTCCGCCAGGGTCTTGGCCATGCGGCGGTCGTCGTCTACGATCAGGATATGCAGTTCCTCGCTCACGATACTGCCTCCTCGGCGGGCAGGATGACGGTAAAGCTGCTGCCCTCACCTTCCTTGCTCTCCACCTCGATGCTCCCCCCGTTGGCCTGCGCCAGATTCTTGGAGGTCGGCAGTCCCAGCCCGATGCCCCGCGCCTTGGTGGTGAACAGCGGCTCAAAGAGCTTTTCCATGTTCTCCGGGGAGATGCCGCAGCCGGTGTCGGACAGTTGAATGCGGATTTCGGATCTCTGATTTCGGATTGGGGCGCCTTCGATCAATTCGGCGGTGATGGCTAGACGACCGCCGTCAGGCATGGCCTCGTACGCATTCCTCACCAGGTTGACCAGCACCAGCCCTATCTGACCGGGATCGACGTACGCAGCGGGCAGGTCAGCGGCGATCTCGGTCCTTGCCCGCACTCCCTCGGGCAGGGGTTGCTTCTCCAACGTCTGAGCAATCAGGTCAGGGACAGATGTCTCCTGTCTCCGGGCGGGCCGGGTGCGCACAAACTCCAACAGGCTGGAAACGATCTCGGTCGCGTTGCGCACCTCTGAGGAGATCATGTCCAGGTACTCTCTGGTGGTCTCGTCGGCGTCGACATGGACCATTTTTAGCAAGTAGACGGCGTTGTTGATCACTCCCAGCGGGTTGCGCAGTTCGTGTCCCACGCTGCCGGCCAGTTGGCCCAAAACGGCCAGGCGCTCCTTGCGGACCAGTTGCTCCTGCGCTTCTCGGAGTGCCTGGGTCCGCTCCTCCACACGCTGATCCAGTTCCCGGTTGAGGACCCGCACATCCTCCAAGGCATGCTCCAAGCTGCTGGCCGACAGATAGGACACCAGGGCCAACACAAAAAAGCAAAGTGTCACTGGCAGGTTGGGTATCACCTGTCCTACTAAGAACCGACCGATGACGGCAACAACCAGGCCGCTCAGACTGGCCGCGACGAAACTCGTCCACGGCTGCAAGAGAACGCTGGCCGCAAGAATAGGAATGGCAAACACAAACAGGCCACGGCCGTCTACGACCCGTCGCGGTTCATCGGACAAGGCAGCAAGCGCGATCAACAGCAACAGGAAAAGGGTACTAGCCAGCCTTCCCGACACGTAGCGGTTAAGGGCATAAATGGAGGCCACTCCCAGTAACGCAAGCACGATGCCAGAGGTTAGCGCCCTCAGCTCTTCTTGGCCCCCTGCCCAACCTCTGGGGCCGACAGCAAGCGGCACCGCCAGCCGAAACAAGGTGGCGGTGGCCACGGCCAACAGCATGATATTGAGCAATTTCCGGCGGCGGGCGTCTTGTGGGTCTGGAGCAGGAATGTTGATGATGCTTGACAGCAGGATCAGCAACCCGATCCTCCTTCGTTCTCTCATCTTGCGTCCCTTTTCGTCAAGCACGTCTGTTCAGCGCCAACTCTTTGTTTGTCTCCTCCTCGTCCGTCGCCAAAGGCAGCACGAGCTCTACCACGATCCCCGGCCCATCTTCCCGGTTGTAGGCGCGACACGTCCCGCCCACTTCCCATACCAGAGCCGCAACTGTGGATAGCCCCAGCCCCATTCCCCTCGTTTCACCAGTAAAGTGCTTTTCACCCTGGTAGTAGGGAGTCCATATTCGCCCCAAGTGCTCCGGCGAAATCGTCACACCGTCATCCGTGATCCGAAGGCTGATCTCGTCAGGGCTGGCACGAAACACCGATATCTCTACCTGCGGACTTTGCCCAGGGTGAAACTTTTTCGCGTTTTCCAGGACCTCCCACAGTGCCAGCTCGACGGCTCGCCGCGAGAGCAAGATGCGAGAATCTCTCAGACTCTCTGGACAAGATATCGTCACCGATTCGACTCCCAGATGAGAACCGATCCCAGCTATCATTCGCGGAAGTTGCGAGAGGTCAAACCTCGCGCTCTCCTTGGCCAGGCCAGGAGCAGCCAAGTATTGTAGGATGTCCTCAATCGAGCTATGGAGGCGTTTCGTGTTCCTGAGTGCCGCGACCGACAGTTCAAGGACGTCATCGCCGGGCAATGTGCCTCCATGCTTTGCCAACAGTTCCAGGCTGCACAACATCCCCGTCAACGGGGTGCGCATCTTGTGCGATATCGTCTCGTGAAACCCACGCATATCGCGCCATCGGGCCATCTCTGCTGTGACATCACGCAGGCGGATGACCCGCTTCGCGTCTAGCCCTGAAGGCAAATCGAATACGGCCACGCGCAGCCAGAAGGCGTTCGCGGTCGGCGATTCGGGCCGCACGAGATAACGCGGTAACTGAGAGGCACCAGCGGGCTGCTCCGGCCAGTCGACCCAGGCTTCCTGAGGTTCACAACGATATTGATCTCCGATCAGGTCCAGAAATCTCGCAGGAAGCGAGTTTCTTTGCGCGGGACCTTGTCGTGACTCTGACGGAGACAGGCCGAGGTATAGGCATGCCTGGGGATTGGCATAGAGCACGTCGTCGTTACTTGTGACCATGAGGTAGCCGTCGCTGGCTTGTTCGACGACCCACTCGAACCTGCTTCGCTCGGCGAGCAACCGGCGATAGCGGTTGAGCCGGGTGATGGTCCGCACTCGTGCCCGCAACTCGACGCGATCGAACGGCTTGGTGACAAAGTCGTCAGCCCCGGCCTCAATGCCCCGTAGCCGGGAATCGCGATCGTCCAGAACAGTGACCATGATGATCGGCACCTCAGCCAAGAGCGGGTCAGCGCGCAGACGCTGGCAGACTTTATACCCGTCCATGCCCGGCATCATGACGTCCAGCAGGATCAGATCAGGAACAAGCTCTGCCGCTTTGACCAACGCTTCTGGGCCATTGCCGGCGAAAGCCAGACTGTAGCCCTGAGAGATCAGCAGTCCCTCCAGGGTCTCGCGCCCGATCAGTTCGTCGTCAACGATAAGAATGGTGCTGGTATGTCTCATGCCGATCCTCCCACCCCCGCTTGCCAGTTCGCGCGTGCCTCGACCCGCCCCTTCACGCCCTGCTTATTCGGACGTACTCACCTTCGGCTGCGTTGGTCCAGTCGGCGCGCTTGAGCAGGGGGCATAAAGACCTCTGCCGTCAAACGAAAGCCGGCTGTCTCCAGTCTGGGGCTAAACTTGGGCCGAATGCCGGTCGGTGCTATCTCGCCCATAAGGTGGCCGTCTTTTGCGCCCAACTCTTTGAAAACAAAGATGTCTGAGAGCACGACCACGTCCCCCTCCATGCCTTGCACCTCGGTGACGCTGACCACCTTGCGCGATCCGTCCATCAGCCGGGCTTGCTGGATAATGAGGTCAATGGCCGAGGCGATCTGAGCCCGCACCACCTTGACTGGCAGGTCCATGCCGGCCATGAGCACCAGGGTCTCCAGCCGGGCGATGGTATCGCGGGGGCTGTTGGCGTGAACGGTGGTCAAGCTTCCATCGTGGCCGGTGTTCATCGCCTGCAGCATATCCAGCGCCTCACCCCCGCGCACCTCGCCGACGACGATCCGCTCCGGTCGCATGCGCAGCGAGTTCCTGACCAGATCGCGGATGGTGACCTGCCCACTACCGTCCAGGTCGGCCGGCTTGGACTCTAGCCGGACGATGTGTTCCTGATGGAGTTGCAGCTCGGCCGAGTCTTCGATGGTGACGATTCGTTCCTCTTCCGGGACAAAGGAGGAGAGGACGTTCAACAGCGTCGTCTTGCCGGAGCCGGTACCCCCGGCGACGACGATGTTCAGCCTGGCGCGCACGCACGCCCCGATGAATTCGGCCAAGTGTGGGGTGAGGGAGCCAAATCTGATCAGGTCCTCCACCGTCAGCCTGTCTTCGCTAAACTTGCGGATGGTAATGGATGGTCCGTCGACGGCACACGGGGGAATGATGGCGTTGACTCGGGAACCATCCGGCAGACGGGCATCCACCATGGGGGAATTCCGATCCACCCGGCGGCCCAAAGGGCGAATGATGCGGTCAATGATGCGCATGACGTGGTCGTCGTCGTCGAACTGGACGTCCGTCTTGACCAGGTGCCCGTCGCGTTCGACGTAGACGATGTCAGGGCCGTTGACCATCACTTCCGACACCGTCGAGTCGACCAGCAAGGGTTCGATCGGGCCGTACCCCAGGATCTCGTCCACGATCTGGCGGAACAGTTGCTGACGGACCTCGCTGGGCAATCGCAGGCCTGAAGCCTCATAGATGGCCGCCAGTCGCTGGCTGAGCTCGGTGACCATCTCTGGCGTCCGCGACAGGTCAGTGCGCCCCTCCAGGGTGCCGGTCAGGCGGCCCAGGAGCTGTCGCCTAAAGTCGCGCAGCGCCTGCTGGTCCACCTCGCCCATAGCTTGCTGGTCAGCCAAGGACGTTCGTTGGGGAGCCGTGTGTTCCTCGGGCACCGGGGGGGACGGGGTGAGCCTTGGGCTAAAGTAGGCCTTTTCCTCCAGCAGCTTTTTCAGCTCTTGCGTCGCCTCGCCCAGTTGCTTGGTCCGCTCCTTCAACACCTCGCCAAGTTGCCGATTGCTGGCCTCCAGGGCATCGTGGAGGAACTTGATCCGCAGCAGAGATTTCACCCGCGTTCGCAACTCTTGCCCATTCACCGGCTTGCTCAAAAAGTCGTCGGCGCCGACCTGTATCCCTTTCACCCGGTCCTCTACCTCACTGAGGGCGGTCACCAGGACCACTGGCAGGAAGAGGGTGGCGGGATTGTTCTTGATGCGTCGGCAAACCTGAAAGCCGTCCAAGTCGGGCATCATGACATCCAGGAGGACCAGGTCCAGCTTCTCCGCGGCGATCTTGTCGAGCGCTTCCTGGCCGCTCACGACGGAAATGACCTGATACCGCTCACCCTCGAGGTGAGCCTCCAACACGTCTATGTTCACCTGGTCGTCGTCCACGACCAGGACCTTGACCTGGTCTGACGGAGGTTGAAATGATCCAAGCATATACGTCTCCTACAAATCGACAAAGTAAGCAGAGCAGGCTTCGTCGATCATCTGTGGCGTGACAACCGGCTCCAGGCGCTTGTACTTGACAATGTCCATCAATTGATCCAGGATGTCACGGGGATGAGAGTTCGTAAAGTCGCGTTTGGACTTGACATACCACTCGCGCACCAGGTGGACAAAGCCTTCGCGCGTGTATTTCACCCCACGCCCCTGGCACTCGAGCTGGAAAACCTGGTGGAACTCTTTGGCCGTCGGGCCACTCACCTTGATCTTGTGCCGGATCCGGCGTAGGAAAGCCTCGTCCACCAGGTCAGCGGGATCCAGGTTGGTGGAAAAGACGACCAATTGCTCAAAGGGGATCTCGATCTTTTTGCCAGTGTGCAGACTCAGGAAATCCACCCGCATCTCCAGAGGGACGATCCAGCGGTTCAGCAGGTCCTGAGGATCCATCTGTTGCCGGCCAAAGTCGTCGATGTGGAACATACCCCCGTTGGCCTTCATCTGGAAGGGTGCCTCATAGTACTTGGCAATCGGGTCCCAGATGAGGTCGAGGCTCTCCAGAGTCAGCTCTCCGCCGACTATGACGGTGGGCCGCTCGATCAGCACCCAACGTTCATCGAGGGCACTCTCGCCCAGGCCCAAGTCGAGCCCTGCACCCCCAGATCGGAGAGAACGTTCCCCCGCGGGACTCCCGTCCACGCGCGTGTGATTGAAATCGTCGTAGACCTTGATAATGTGACCGTCCACCGAGGCGGCGTACGGGATGTAGATCGGGTCGCGGGCCAACAACTGGGCCATGCGGGTGGCGATAGTGGTCTTACCGTTGCCCGGCGGGCCGTAGAGAAAGATCGACTTGCCAGAATTGATCGCCGGCCCGATCTTGTCAAGCATGGTCGGGTTGATCACCAGCCCTTTGAAGGCGACCTTGACGGCGGCTTCGTCGAGCAGCACCTCACCCACGGCCTGCGCGCGCATCATAGCGTTGTAGCGCTCCAGAGGAACAGGCGCCGGCCCTGCATATTGGCTGCGCTCCAGCGCCTGGCGAACCCGTTCCGTCCCCTTGCGGGAGATGGTGTACCGATAGGCTTGGGCGCCAAAACCCGCCGCGCCGATGATGTTGACCAACTCTTCGCGATCAAGCTGTTCGAGGACAGGTTGGGCGACGCCAGCAAAGGGCAGGTGCAGTTCGCGGCTGATTTCGCTGGCCCCGATCTCGCCGGCGCCGTATAGGATCTTGAGCGCCAGTTCGCTCAGAATACCCATCGTCAGTCCCGTTTCCTGAATGGAGAGAGGGCATCTGAGAATCTGCTGACGTTGCACTTTGTTCATCGCCAGCTCACTTCACACACCTGGATTATCTGCGCCTCCTTTGCCTCGATCAGCTCGCCTGGGCCAACTGGTCTACGACAGATGCGTCGGTCCACGCCTTACACCCTTGACCAGTTGCGCCTTGATCGTGCCAAAGAGGTGCTTCAGACTGACGGGTTTGCTTAGATACGCGTTCGCGCCCGCCTCCAAGCACCGCTCGCGGTCGCCAGGCATGGCCAGCGCCGTTATGGCAATGATGGGAATTGACGTCACGCTCGGTCTGGCATCAGCCCGAATGCGTCGGGTCGCCTCCAAGCCATCCATCCCTGGCATCTGAATGTCCATCAGGATCACGTCCGGGCGCTCTTCCCTGGCCCGCTGTATGGCCTCCACCCCGTCCCGAGCCACGACCACCTGGCACCCCTTGGCCTGCAGATAGCTCACAACCGTGCGAATGTTCGTCTCGTTGTCATCTGCCAGCAGAACCAAAGGTTGCAGGCCAGAAGGTTGGGAAGCCAGAGATTGTGGGTCAGGGGAGGACAAGCTTTCAGCTTCCAAGCTGGACTCTCTGACTGATTTCCGCCAGGGAAGCGAGATAGTGAACCGACTGCCCCTCTCTACATCGCTCTCCACTGAGACCCCCCCACCGTGCAACTCTGTCAGGCGGCGTACCAATGCCAACCCCAGTCCTGTGCCTGCGTGTCGCCGCGAGAGGCTGCTGTCCAGTTGCACAAAGGGTTGAAACAGGCGCCCCATCTCCTCTTTCAACATGCCAATGCCCGTGTCCCACACGCCAAAGCGCACCACTTCCCGTTCCGCATCCCCCTCGACCTCCAGGCCAATCTCCCCGCCCGCCGGCGTGAACTTGACCGCGTTGCTCAACAGGTTCACCAGGATCTGCTTCAGCCGGCGCCCGTCGGCCTGGATCACCATCGCCTGGCTGCCGAGGACGAAGGTGACCTTGAGTCGCTTCCTTTGCGCCATCTGCTTGACGAGCCGCAAGCTGGCCCGACAGACCGACTCGACTGAGAGTGAGCCGATTTGCAGCTCCAACCCGCCGGCTTCGATCTTGGCAACGTCCAGGATGTCGTTGATCAGTTCCAGCAGGTGGCGACCGCTCTCCTCAATGCTGTGCAAAGACCGGAGTTGTTTCTCATTGAGAGGCCCATAGACCTTTTCCTGCAGCGTCTCAGACAGGCCCAGGACGGCATTCAGGGGGGTGCGCAGTTCGTGGCTCATCGCAGCCAGGAATTCATCCTTGAGGCGAGCCGCGCGGGCCAATTGCGCGTTGGCCGCACTCAACTCTGCCGTCCGCTCCGCCACCCGCCGGGCCAGGCTAGCGCGTTCTTGCCGCAATGCCTCCTCCGCCTGCACCCGCTTTGTGATGTCAAGCATGACCCCTTGAAGACAAAGAGGGGTGCCGGCGTCGTCCCGCACCACCGTTGCCTCGTCGTGGAACCATAGCGTACGCCCATCGCGAGCGACCAGGCGATATTCTGAGATGAACGGATCGCCACTGGTATGGCTGTCAGCCAGTTCGGACAGCACGCGCATGCGGTCGTCTGGGTGGAGGCGGCTGATCCATAGCCTGGGACCATCCATCCAATCGGTCCGCGAGAAGCCCAGTATTCGCTCGATCTGCGGGCCGACGTAAAACGTGGTGTCGGCTT
>Ga0114930_10005661_pt1 | contig 10229 bp, 11 predicted proteins | sample AnhtaG_FD_87300 | JGI IMG/M metagenome (GOLD analysis project Ga0114930, IMG submission 87300) | Deep subsurface microbial communities from Anholt, Denmark to uncover new lineages of life (NeLLi) - Anholt_01485 metaG | ecosystem: Environmental > Aquatic > Marine > Oceanic > Sediment | place... | reverse complement strand
GACCGTGGACAGAAAGGTGAATAAGGGTGATGTTCTTGTGCATGTAGGAGCTGACAATGTGGAAGGGGGTAGGGTAGCCGCAAGATACATTATTGAAAAGCTTGGTGGCAGAGGTAACGTAATAGAACTGGAGGGGACACCCGGAGCTTCGCCTGCTATTGATAGAAAAAAGGGTTTCGACGAAGAAATTGGCAAGTCAAGTATCAGAATCATTGCCAGCCAGACGGCGGATTTTCAGAGGGCAAGAGGCCAGTCGGTGATGGAAAATCTTCTGCAAGCACATAAAGATTTTCAGGCGGTTTATGGGGCTAACGATGAGATGATGCTTGGAGCCATTGAAGCAATGGATGCGTATGGAATTGATGCGTCGCGCGTGGTGACGGTTGGCTATGACGCGATACCGGATGCGCTGCGGTACATCGAGGAAGGAAAACTAAATGCCACTATCGAGCAATTTCCCGGGCAGCAGGCGAGAAGAGCTCTGAGATTCCTCGTGGATAACATAAGGCATGGGAAGATTCCGTCCGCCAGGGAGATTTATATTACTCCGATCGCAATTGACAACGACAATCTCCACCAGGCTGAACACAAGACTGAATGATTTATTCATTAGGACGCTGGTGCCCATAGGACCAATGAAGGCTATTTTGTCGTCCATATCGAAGAGCTTGCTGATTCTTATGCGTGGATACGGCATATTTGTCGGATTCATTGCGGTTGTTATCGTTCTGTCCATACTTGAGCCCCGTGCATTTCCTACGCCGAAAAATCTTCTCAACATCGTGCGACAGAGTTCGATTCACGGCGTTATGGCGATTGGCATGACTTTTGTAATCTTAACGGCTGGTATAGATCTTTCTGTGGGATCGCTTCTAGCTCTGACGGGAGTTCTGTGCGCGAGTTTTGAGCACGCGGGTCTGCCTGTGTCTTCGGTAGTACTGCTGACCTTAGCGGCGGGGGCTTTTATGGGATTTATCAACGGCTTCGTCATCACAAAGGGCAGAGTGACTCCTTTTGTTGTGACTCTTGGAATGATGAGTGTGGCCAGAGGCTTAGCTCATATATATACCGGCGGTCAGCCAATAAGCGGGTTCGGAGAAAGTTTTCGCTTTATAGGCGCGGGGGTCTTTCTCGGCGTACCGATACCAATTGTTATGTTTCTGGCGACAGTGATGATTGCCGCTGTAGTATTGAAGAGAACTCTACTGGGCAGGTACACGTATGCGATCGGTGGAAATGAGCAGGCCGTAAGGCTTTCAGGCATCGATGTAGATAGATACAAGACAATCGCCTATGTGATTTCAGGTTTGACTGCTGCTCTGGGCGCCATAATACTGACCGCGAGACTCAATGCCGGCGAAACAACTGCGGGAAAGGGCTATGAGCTTGACGTAATTGCCTCGGTGGTTATTGGGGGCACAAGCCTGATGGGCGGCAGAGGAGGTGTTTGGGGCACTTTCATTGGGGCTCTGCTCATAGGTACAATCAACAATGGGATGAATTTGCTGGGAATATCATCTTACTGGCAGTTGGTGGTGAGAGGTTCAATCATTGTCGGCGCGGTCCTTCTCGATCGCTTAAGAGAAAAGTAAGACTTTCCGCACGGCAAATCTGTCAGTAGTCTTTGAAGTTCCTCATCCATGAGGGCCAGTCAAATCGCTGGGCGCCGCCGGCTTTGGTCCAAGGACCTGCCGTGTTGAATTTTCGATGCCACTTCAGTGTCCACAATTCCTTCAGGCCTATTTTCCTGGCCGACCAATCCATTAATAGGCCATTTATCGCTCCGTTGTGCCGGTCGATGCAGAAATGCCTCATCTCATTCCTGGTGCCGAAGTTGCCCCACCCGGCCGCATCGGGATGTGGCGCGGGTAGGTCATTTCCCATCGGCCAGGCATCATGCCATGTGGAGTCAGCAAACACCGGTATATTGTTTTTGCCGTTGACGCCCTCGACATTCTTCCAGAAGTATTCCATTTTATGGGTGCCGCGGTCCTTCGTCATATAATTGGTCCAGGAATTTATGCCGTAGCTGCTGACGGCACGTATTTCCGCCCCATCGGGAGTGTCCACGTCGCGGTACCACGCTCTGAATGTACCCGAGTCAACAGGGCTTTGCACAACGCTCGCAGCCTCCGGGCAGAGAAGCAGGTCCCAATCGTCGCCGTAGTACGGCCGCAGCGCATTCATCCACAGTTCTACCTCTCCAACGTCCCAACCTCTATTGAAATAGCCGTCGTTGTCGTTGGTGAACATGTCAAACATGACACCCCATTGGTGCAGGTTCGAAAGGCATACCGCCTCTTTTGCTCGCCTACGGCCGCCGCTACCAATGGCCGCGAGATTCATCAGCAGAAAAACCACGCAGCCAAAAACAACGACAAAGTCTTTTTTAGTGAAAGCCATTTTTGATTTCATGGTTTTTTTTACTCAAACTCTGATCTGAATCTTTACTATCGCCGAGTCCTGACCGTAAACCGCCAGACTGTCCCGACGCGTGTCTCAGTGGTACTGACCTCATCGATCCGCCAGTAGTAGGTCTTGCCCCACTCAAGAGGGACCCCAGTGGGCATATAGTCGGTCTGAAAGCGAGGCTGGCGGCGTCGAAATATACCCCACGTAGTTCTGGTGGCACTGGCCACCGCGATCTGGTCACTAGCGAAGTACACATCGTGCCATGAGGCATCCGGACAGCCCGTCCAACTCAACGAGGGGGTGGTACTGACCCCGATTGCGCCGTTGGCTGGATTTGGATTGGTAGCCAGACAAGGCGGAGGTTTAAGCCGCCCCACATTGCCCAGCCAGCGATCTGCTATCGTCGCCAGGTCGGAAGAACGGACATATCGATCTCTATCTATATCACCGGCAAGGTACTGCTCTTGGCCTTGGTAATGGCAAGGCCAGTCTGTATCTGTGCACTCCAGCCAATCGCCTGCTAACAGAGCGAGGTCAACGAAGTCTACCCTCTCGTCGGCGTTTAAGTCTTCGCAGCCATATTGCACAATCGCCTGTAATGTATTCTTTCGGTCGGTGATTAGCATGGTGTTATCATTTGCATCACCGACGATTATCACATTGTCGGCTGCGATTACTGGGAAGTTCAGCCAAGCATCGCTCTGGAATTGAGCGACTTCCATGCCGTTGGGCTCTACTATGCGGAGGTAGCCGTCATCGCCGGCGGCATAGATAAGACCGTCGCTGTCCACAGTTAAGGTAAAGCTGCCCATCACGCCCAGATGAGTTACCCATTTTATGTTTCCATTAGGGTCAATTGCTCGCAGGTATGGGTCGTCAAGACTAACGTAAATTGTCCCGTCCGATGCCAAGGCCGGTTCGGACCAACCATCCGGATCGGGATAGACTCCAGCATAGCTGGGATCAAACCAACCGCTCGACGGCTCGGCCAAGTCTGTCGACCAGATAATAGCGCCGTTGTTGGGCTCGATTGCGTATAGGCTGGAGTCGTATAGCAGTGTCTGGTATATTGTGCCGTCATCCGCAACAACCGGCGAGGCAAAGGGCCAACCCTGAGATTGGAAATTACACCACCACTTTAATTTTCCGTCATTGGGATCAAGTGCATACAGATTGGGGTCATATAGTCCTGCGATATATACCGTCCCGTCGGCACCTATAGCGGGCGATGCCAAGATTGAGCCTGTTGGTAGCTTGCCAGGTCCCTTTGTTTCGAAGCTCCACAGTTCACTGCCGTCCTCAGCCAAGGCGTAAAGGATACCGTCCTGTGAACCGACGTATATATTGTTGCCGTCCGCTGATACAGCAGGGGAGGAATAGACGGGCCCTTCGGTATCATGCGTCCACCGTAGGTTGCCGTTGGTGTCAATCGCGTAAAGTTTTCCTTCTTCGCTGCCGACATACACACTGCCGTCAGATCCTAAGGTGGGCGAGCTAAGAAGCGGCGAATTTGCATCGTAGTTCCAGAGTTCTGAACCATTCGGGTCCAGTGTGTACAACTTCCCATCTTCACAGGCGATATGGATCGTGCCGTCAAAACCGACAGTGGCGCTTGCCGATACAGGCCCATCTGTTTCGAATTTCCACTTAACACAACCGATCTCCGGCCCAGAGTATTTGCTCAAACCAGACCGCCTAAAGTCCCCGCCGAGTGATTTCCACGGCGAGCAAGCGGCAGGCAGATCGTCGGCAGGGTCGATTGTGTCTGCAGAGCAGGGAATGGCAGCTAACAAGCAACCCAAGAGTAGAATTGGCTTTTTCATCGTCTTGTCCGCATTCGCTTGGTTTTCCTCTTCTGCATTGGTGAGTTGTAACCAAAGTTACGTGTTCAGTCCTATATTATACTGGAAATCACCTGGCAGTTCAAGCGTTAAACGTCCAGACTTCTTTGTTGGGGCATTCCTGGAGCGGTTTTTTGTTGACAGGTAAGGTATTTATCTGTAGTATGTCAGTTCCAGGGACGAATATATATATAACGGCTGCAGATTTATGGCCACGGTGAGGAGCAAAAAGAAATTACGGATTTCGCTGATTAAACGGGTTTTTCGGAGATATTTCCATGTTTAACGGAAAGACTGCGACAGCAATCTTGGCGATAGGACTTATTGTGATTGGCGTTGGTTTTGGCCAGACCCTCGAAGATAACTGGAATGACTTTCTGCATTATATAAAAATCGGCCGATTCGATTTGGCCAAAGGATATGCGCAGGTTGTCCTACAGAGCAATCCCGATCCGGTGGAGCTATTTGCTCTAAGTCAGGAAAATCGCGAGGGTTACGAGATTCTGCTCCGTGTCCACGAAGCTGCGCCTGATGCCGAGCTGGCTGAGCTGAGCCAAAAAGTCCTGAGTATTATCGATCAAGGCAGGTTTATGCGCCGGTCGGACCCAAAGATTATCGTAGAGGAAATAAGAAGGCTAATGGGCGGTAGCGAGCGCGGCCGACTTACAGCGGTGAAACGGCTGAGAGATGCAGGCGAATATGCAATCCCGTATGTGCTCGATGCGCTGGCTGACCGTTCCCTCAAACAAGATGAATTGGCGAACATCATATGGGCACTGCCACAAATTGGCCGGCCTGCAATTAGGCCTCTTGTGGCTGCACTACAGACGGAAAATGCACCACTTAAGGCCGAGATAATAAAGGCGCTGGGCAAGATCGGCTATCCGCAATCGCTGGCGTATCTACAGTACGTTGTCGAGAAGGACAATTCGCCCGAACTTCGGAACCTGGCGGGCGGCAGCATCAGGCAAATCGACCGGACGGCGGCGAGAGTTCCTGCTGCAGTGTTGTTCTTCCGACTTGCTGAGCAGTATTATTACCAGGCTCAGTCTTTGGCTCCGGCAGAAGATGCCGGCTTTGGCAATATTTGGTTCTGGGATTCTGCTGCGGGTCGGCTGACTCGTGAAGAAGTCGACAAGAATTATTTCAACGAACTTATGGCGATGCGTGCGTGTGAGTGGGCACTGAAGACCGACCCAGGGTTCGGTCAAGCAATCGGTCTCTGGCTGGCTGCCTTTTTGAAGGCCGAAGCCGCAGGCGCCGCAAGGATGCCGTCTTATTTCGGCGATAAGCACGCAGATGCGCTTGTCTACGCCACAACGGCCGGTCCGGAATATCTGCATCAGGCACTGGCACGCGCTATTAAAGATAAGAATGCTGACGTCGCGCTTGGTGCCGTCGAGGCGTTGGCTACCACGGCGGGTGAGAAGTCGTTGTTTTACACATTAGGCCCGGCTCAGCCACTGCTTCAAGCGTTGTCTTTTAATGATCGAGCAGTAAGATATAGTGCGGCGATAGCCGTAGCCGAGGCGGGGCCCCGGCAAGGCTTTGCCGAGAGCAAGCTCGTCACTGCAAGTTTGGCAGATGCCCTTGGACAAAATGCTGAGATGATCAGTGAAACGCAGCGGTGGAATGAGGAGTTGGCCAACAGCTATGCGCTTCGGGCAGCCGAGGCTATGCTCAAATTGGCTGAAACCCGCAATCCTGTCATCGATTTGTCTGTTGCGCAGAGTGCCCTTGTAAGTGCGACACAGGATAAGCGGCGTGAGATTCAGGTTTTCGCCGGCCAGATTCTGGCTCGTCTGGCGAGTCCCGACGCGCAGCGAGCAATAGCGGCGATGGCTCTGAATGGTAACAACGACCTCGATGTGCGAATATTGGCATTTGAGTCGCTTGCCACATCGGCAAAAATAAACGCCTACATGCTCACTGAGCCGATAGTCGATGCCATTTACGCGCTTATTAGCTCGGACGAGACCGAGCCTGACCTTCGCGGCGCAGCCGCTGCCGCCTACGGTGCCCTCAATCTACCCAGCCGAAAGGTAAAGGACCTTATCCTAGACCAGGCAAGAAGTTAGAGTGCAGCGCCGGTTCCTATGGTAGTGCACCTCTGTGTTTCGGCGCCATTATAAGGCTGCCGGAGTACAAAGTGCACTCTCCATTATACCAACCCACCCAGACCAAAAAATAAGTAATTGCATTTGGACAGAATTTGCTTATAGTAATGTAGGTAGATTTTTTTTGGGTTGTTTTGAATTATTCGTAATGTTGCGTTTCGACAAATTTGGATGGTTAAATGGCTTACAAAGTATTCATAAGCCATAGCACTCAGGACCGGGGACTGGTTATATATCTGGCGAATTTACTCCATAAGTTTGGAGTGGAACCAGTTGTTGCCGAGTGGTATCTCACCCCAGGGGAGAGCCTTGACGAGAAAGTGTTTGAACAAATCCGAAGGTCCGATTGTATTGTTGCTCTGTTGACACGGAACGGCATAAGATCGAGCTGGGTACAACAAGAAATAGGGTATTCATTACAGTCGGATAAACTGGTCATTCCCCTTGTAGAAAAGGGCGTAGAACAGAAAGATTTAGCAGCGTTACAAGGCAGAGAATATATTGAATATGACCCCCATCACTATGAACAGGCTTTGAATAGATTGTCTACCTATGTTAAATCATTGAAGTTGAAGAAAGAAGAGAAAGAGAAGGCGTTACTTGTTTTGGGAGGGCTTCTTGCTTTTGTGTTGTTAGTTTCCGGAAGGGGCAAATGAGGACAATTTCATATATTCCATCCAGAGATGAATTGGTGCTCAAATTTCGTCCTACGCAAAAAAAACCGACAAAACGATTAGGACGTTTTAAGTTGTGGTGGGATAAACAAGATAATATTTGCGCCATCGCCATAAGGCCATTCACAGAAGAGTTGAGAGAATTTGAGGAGAAACGTGGCTGGATACAATTAGGCGGTATTTGGAAAGGTGTCCGGATCAATGAGGAAGATGTAAGAGCAGCACGGCAGGAATTGCTGAAGAAACTTGAAGAAAGAGGGGAGAAAGGGTAATGCCATTTGTCACTGACACACACGCCTTACTCTGGCACATGACTGATGATCCTCGCCTCTCCTTGAAAGTGAAAAGAATTTTCGACGAAGATTACATCTTTATTCCTTGTATCGTCTTTTTCGAGCTGCTCTATCTCACTGAGAAGAAAAGGATTGCTTTTGACTTTGATAGCTTTCTTGCGATGGTGTCTTCATCAGAGAATTATAATGTTGAGCCATTGTGCCTACCGATAATCGAAAAGAGTAAAAGAATCCCAAGAGAAAGAGTCGCTGATCCTTGGGATAGGTTGATTGCTGCTACCTCAATGCATTTGAGTTTGCCTTTAATATCTCGAGATGAAGCTTTGAAAGAGATAGGATTAGAAGTCATATGGTAATAGGCGCAGCCGCTGCCGCCTACGGCGCGCTTAACCTACCCAGCCGAAAGGTAAAAGACCTCATCCTGGACCAGGCAAAAAGCTGAAGATTGTCATCCCCGCGCAAGCGGGGACCAACCCTTCTTTCATCGCGCCTTGGGACCAAAATAAGTAATTGCCTCTGGATAAGATTTGCCTATAATTGTGCATAAACAGAGTATTTCAGTTATTTTAAGTTAGATTAAAGGGTTGGTCATAATGCATTATCGGGAGTTGCTTAGAGGCGTCAATGCCTATGCATCTAAAAATCAGAACCAGCCAAATGCCTTTCCTATTGAGCTTTATCCAGAGGAAACTTTTTATCTTAATGCCCTTGAAAATAATCAACCTATTACCATCAGGGCGGTTAATTTCCTCAGACGATGGAATAGAAGGGTTAGAATTAATAATAAGCAACTTCAAATAGCATACCAAGATATTCCCGAAGATATTCTCGATTGGACCCTTCAAGATTTACATCTATGGGAAAATAGGATTCAAATAACCAATATATTCACTAATTCTATTGCGACTGTACGATATACTGGAGCCTCAAAGGCACTACATATTCTCAATCCAAAGTCTTTCATGATGTGGGATGATAGGATAAGGCGAGGATATGGATGTTGCGAAAATGGAGAGGGTTACTTTAACTTCTTGCTTCGGTCTCAGAAAGAGATTCGAGAAATCATTCGAACCTACACAAACGATTACCCTGGAAACCGAAGAATTTCTCAGAGAATCTATGCTGGCGGCGTAAAAACTATCGTAAAACTTTTGGATGAGTATAACTATGTAAAACATACTAAGGAGTGGATATAGTATGTGTCTTCTCCTGAAACAAAATGTTTTTGCAGCGAAACAGCGTTAAAGGAACGACTTACAATGAGGTAAGGAATAATGAAAAAAGAAGTTCTGGAGCGAGAATTAAAGAAAATTGCCAGTATTAGTAGAGAGTTCGGAGCAAAAAAGCTGCTATTATTTGGTTCGTGTCTTGAAGATATTGAATCGGCCCGGGATATTGATATCGCAGTTAGTGGTATTCAACCCAGAGAGTTTTTCAAATATTATGGTAAAGTGTCAATGGCAGTGGATGGTGAAGTTGATATCATCGATCTGGATGACATAAGAGAACATCTTTATAAAAGAGTTTTATCGAAGGGACAGGTGGTGTATGAAGAACCAACATAAGGAATTATATGAAGATGTTGGAGTTAATAGATAATATTGGCCCACTATGGGATGACATAAAGAAAGCTATCACAGATTTTTGGGATACATTATAAGTGATAGTATGAAGACACATATTGAGCAGATAAAATGGCACTAACTCATACAAATAGAAAAGGCGATACCTACTATCTGCATGAAGGACTAACAAGAAAGGGGAATCCCAAGTACTTTTTCTCCAGAAAAAAAGATGGCAAGTTACTGGAGAGAATTCCTGAAGGCTACGAGATATATGAAAACCCAAACGGCCTGGTCTTTTTAAGACGAGCACAGCCTAAGATATTTTCGGATGAAGAGATGGCAATCGTTGAGAACGCCATAAGAGAATATGCCGACTTGGAGTTTTACAAAATTGATGCAAAGGGAAATGCAATAATAATCTTTCTACCGTTACAGGACGTTGATGCAATTAGAGAACTTGCTTGTCTTCACAGCTTTAAGACCCCGGAACAAATAACACGTGTGCTCCACAAGATAACTACGTTCGCCCCGGAGATGCAACTGATATTGACAGATAAAGAAAAGCGTGTTTTTTCTTTAGAGAGATATTGTTATAGAGGCCGAGGTCACTGGATGACCTTGACAACTTCCTCGGATTTGACAAGCCTTGTCAAAAAGTACTTTAAGCATTTGAATAAAGAATCCTTTTTCGATTTACTCCCCGAATTTTAGGCAAGACCGCGTGCAGGACCAAATCGGTGATTCATCAACCTTTGCCCTGCAGTCTTGCTTCGAGGCCCGTTGTTCTCAACGGGTAGTCTGACCGACACGTCCTGGCCTCTTGACGCTCAATCCACCACATATTAGAATCACCAACCAGAATATCCTGGCGTTGCTAAACTTCTTAATGGAAGTTACTGAAAGGATTCTAAAATGGCTGTTGATGCAAAACAGGCATCGACCTGTCTCGAAGAGTGCAAAGAACATTTAACTACAGAGCTGCTTCCTTTCTGGCTCGATCGTTGTAAGGACGATAAAAATGGCGGCTTCATTACTCACTTTGATAAGGACGGTAACGATACCGGCGAGGATGAGAAGTCCTTAATCGCCCAGAGCCGAACCGTCTACACAATGGCCTCCGCTCATCGGGCAGGTTACGGCGATGGCAAATGTGGCGAATATGCCAAGCACGGTGTAGACTTTCTTATCGATAAAATGTGGGACAGTGAATGCGGCGGATTCTTCTGGACTGTTGACCGCAAGGGCCAAGTCGCTATCGACAAGAAGATCCTTTACGGTCTGAGCTTCGCTATATACTCGCTGAGCGAGTATACTATGGCCACCGGTG
>Ga0114930_10005658_pt1 | contig 10238 bp, 11 predicted proteins | sample AnhtaG_FD_87300 | JGI IMG/M metagenome (GOLD analysis project Ga0114930, IMG submission 87300) | Deep subsurface microbial communities from Anholt, Denmark to uncover new lineages of life (NeLLi) - Anholt_01485 metaG | ecosystem: Environmental > Aquatic > Marine > Oceanic > Sediment | place... | reverse complement strand
GTTGACGACCCCATAGCGCGTGCCCTCGCGCGCAGCGTTGAACAGGTTGCTATAGACGGCAAAGATGCGCCCGAACTCAGCCATACCCACCAGTACCAGCAGTAGGAGTGGCAAGACCAGGGCGAATTCGCTCAATGATTGACCCCATTCGAACTTGACTTTTTGCTTCAAGATCATGCAATCCCCTCTTGATAGGACTTGCCCGACAACTCAGCACCCAGTCTAGGCGAGGAAAGCGCCGATGCCCACGTACAGGCCGTCCCAGGTGACCGTCAACGTAAAGGCCAACTGGCAGGCGAACCAGATCAACATTCCCAGCGTTGCGGCCACGATCGCCTGATAGGTTCGCATCCCCAACCGACGTGGGCCGACAATCCCCCAGGCAACCACGGTCAAGTAGGACGCGACCCAGGTCCACAGCCAGCCCAAGGGATGGGTAAAGGTAAACAGGGAAAGCGCCTGAAACACGTAGGCGCGGGCAAATGCCTCCAGCGTTCCCTGGTAGTCGGAATGGCCGCCAAAGAGGGCGCTGTCGACCAGGTGAGTAAAGAATGCCCAGGCGTACCAGCCAACGAACGCTGCTACCATCATCGTGATCGCCGCCAGGAACGGTGAGGGTACTCTCGCCTGGCGCGCCAGAGTGGTCCAACCACTGCCGATGCCAGCGCCGCAGCTAGCGACTGCTACGACCTGCCACGGCGCCACGTGGACGTGATGCAGCACTGTTCTTATCATGGACAGACTCGTTGTGTTGTGTGAGGAATCGGATACGCCCTTGGTAGCCATGACTTTGCCTGCCCGGGTCAAACGGTTTTTGGGGTTCCTCTACTCCCTATGACGTATCAGGGACGCTCTGGATGCGTAAATTCCGCGTAAGTTCTGCGTAAACTCGGGGTAAACCGCACCTGTGACAGCCTTTGGACACGAGAGAACGTACGGAGACCAGGACCCAATAGAGGCAAAGCCGCTCCAAGGGGATTGCCCGCGCACGCAGCGCCACCCCGGTCGGACGCAGTGTACATTTCGCTGGATTTGTCCATCCAGCGAGAGCGATTTGTCCGACTTTTAGCGGGTTGTTCTATCAGATGTGTTGGCCGTGGACTCACGGTGTTTGCGCCTTTCGATCCTTGATTTCGCTGATCTGCAAGACCTCTAGCCGGCTGTTCAGACGAAACGCGTGCACATTCAGCTGCCCAGCCTGGGCCAAAGCCTTTGCTTGGGCAAGACCTTGACGCGCGTGCCCAAGCATTCGACTGGTGTCCCATGTTCCGTTCGAGGCCCACACAGAACGTGGCCCCCACGCTCTGCGTGGGCTCCACGTTCCGCTGGGGGCATCGCTCATCCCGGTGGCCTCGACGGTGGTCAACCGACCAGCCTGCTCGGCAGACATTTCTTCGATGGTCGCAAAGAGACGGGAGGTCTCACCAAAGCTGGCCAAAGAAGCAGCTAGCAGGCTGGCCTTGAGGGAGCGCCTCATTCGCGCCACTGTCGACTCGTAGATGGGGCGCCCCTCCTGAACCAGCCGGCACATCTCCTCCGCACGGGCTGTTACCCGGAACACGTGATACTTGGCACGAGCCGCCTGTTTCACGGTGAAAACCAAGTGCATTTCCTCGCCAACCAGCTTGGCCGGGTAAATCGGATCGCCGGGCAAACTATCTTCGGCCAGGGCGACCACACTGCCAAGGAGCGCGAACAACACCAGCAGAATACACAAAGCGCTGACGGCCATCCGCGCTATGGGATGTCCACACAGAACGTAGAGATGCCGACGCAGAACCACGAGGTGCCCACGCAGGACGCGAGGCAGCCAAGCCTCCCCAAGTCTGGCGAGCCAGTTGACTGGCCGTCGCCTGAGACCAGTCGCCGAGGCCGTATCGGGGCACAGCACTCTCGCCTCGCGGAAAAAGCCCTCCAGTCCAGCCTCAGGATCCTCGGGCGCAGGCAGGTTGCGCAGCAGCGACAGCTCTTGGGCCGTGTCCAGCAGCGGACCTAACTCACCACTACAAAAAAAATAGTCGGCGAGAATGGCCTCAACACCTTCGCCGCCCTGCAGGCGCGCCATGGCCGTGTCCACCACGGTCGAGAGATGCTCGCCCATTGCCTCCTGGCACCTGACTGATCAAACTCGGATTCGGCTCTGTTTTCTATGAGGTATGACTGGCCTGATCGATACGCTCAAGAACACAAAGACCTGGCAGGTTGCGAACGCCGAGCGTCCACAACCCGCCAGGTCTGGACTCGACCTTCCGAGAGGGGTCTGCAATAGCCGATGTGCATTGTAGTGCACGAAAGAAGCTTGTCGTCGCCTCAGTCGCTCGATGGACGATCTGCGGTCCGTCAGCAATGGGTGACGGCCATTGCCCTTCTGCCCTTCTCCCTGGCAGACGCAGGCGCTCGACCGGGATCGAGCTGCTGGCGCAAAGTATCGAGGCCCCGATGCTGCAGGGCCTTGACCGCGCCTACTGTCTTGCCCGTGATCTCTGCCACCTGGGCATTACTCATTCCTTCCAGGAACTTTAGGACGATAACCTGGCGTTGCTCCCGCGTCAGTTGAAGCAGTGCGTCGCGGACACGTGCTATGGCGATGGCGCTCCCCGCCAGTTCTTCTGGGCTTTGGCCAGTGTCTTTCGACGTCCCGGCGAGCGTTTCGTCGAGCGTTAGGTGGTTACGACGCGTGCGGCGGCGTAGTTCGTCCACGATCAGGTTGTGCGCAACGCGATAAAGCCAGGCCTTCAACTGCCTGGTCGGGCCACTGCCAGAGCGAAGGGCCTTCAGAAAACGCCGAAAGACCTCGGAGGTGAGGTCTTGGGCCGTCTGCGCGTCACCCAGGTGGTGATAAACGTAGCGGCAGATGGCACGATGATAGGTCTGGTAGACGCAGGTGAGCGCGCCCTCATCGAATGCGCGCGCCCGGCGCAGCAGATCGGTTTCGTCACGCGAAGGATCGCCTTGGGCATCCGAGCGTTGTCCTGGCTCAGGCTTGTCGTCCGGTCGCTCTCGCGTCAAAACATCACAGTTCAAGTCGCGCGATATCGGACCCACGTCCATGGTCCAGATGTGCGTCGTGCGGCTTCCCATGCCACTTGCTCCCGTTCAGCCGGAATTTGCTCTTGTATTCTAAAGCAAAACGGGAGGTTTGCCTATGGGGGAAACCCTTCTCTTCCCGTAGCGTACACCTGATTTGCTCTCGCAGAGATCAGGTGTTTCCCACCAGATGCGCGATCTCGATCTGGTGTGTTTCACCTCAAAGAAAGACAGACCCCACCTGGGGGTCTGCCAGAACCGTCGGGGTAGGAGCCTATCGGTCGCCAGTCCTGGCAGCAGATTTGAACAGCACCTCGGCAATGATGCGCGCCGCCACGTCAGGTGCCAACGGCTTGGCGACCTTCTGAATGACGCCCACATGGAATTCCTGCAAAACCTGAATGCTCAGACAGCCTTCGCCCGATTGCCAGAGTTCGCGGACCAGATCTCGAGCGCGGGTATGCTTGTGCCCAGCCGAGAGGTCATGTGCGTAGATCAGGATGTTGGTATCAACGAACTGTGGGTTCCTACGCTCGCTCATGAAGCTCATTTCGCTGACCCAAGATCTGGCCACCAGTACCCAGGTCGACGCCCTGTTCAAGCCACTGCAGATGGCGCTGTCGCGCGTGAGCACAGGCGTCTTCCTGCTGAACCAGCATTTCAAGCGTTTGGGTCAGCAGCCCAGAGATCGAAGTCTGGCGCTTTACTGCGAGCAGCTTGACCTTGAGCAGGATTTCTTTGGGAATCGAGAGAGTGATGTTTTGTGTTTCCATTGCTTCCTCCACGTGAACAAGTGTATCACAGAAACGCGTGAAGGCCAACGTCAGCGACGTCACAGTAAGAGGGTAAACGTCCTGCCTCTCCCCGGCACGCCGTCACTTTCCACCTGGATCTATCCCCGTTGGTTTCTCGAGATCGCCAACCCGGTCGTCCACGATCAGCACTCGAACTGCGGGCCGCAACAAGAAACCCGTCACACCGACACTTGCGGCGAACGGGCTGTCGCGGTAGAACGCTACCACCGTGGGCGCCGCCTCGGGCTGACAAGAGCCGCGAGGGTCTTTGTAGTCGGCTCCAGGAATGCCACACAGAGTTAAGGTTGTCAAAACGCATTCGGCCTACGAACATAAGCCAAAGCCACCATCGGCCTGCCGTTGCTCCGCCAGAACCAGGTAATGCGCATCGTAGGCCTTGGCGTGGCCACGCCGCTGGGCCCAACGCAGAGCTCGTTCGTGGAGCTCGAGGGTGGGGAGCGGGCACTGAATGTGCAGGTCCAGGATCCCCCGCATCGCTTCACCCGCTGTGCTGGTGGTCAGCAGGCCAACGACCACCGCTTTGCGCAGAACCGCGACCACCTCGTACTCTAACAGCAAAGGAGCCAGCAGCTCGATCCCCGCGCGCTTCCACGCGGCCATCTTTGCTGTCGCCTGGTCAGAATAGGGCAACGGCAGGACCATCGCCGCGACCAGGTTGGCATCCACGACAACACTCACGTCTCGCCCCTCCATACCCACTCTATGTCCCGTTCCCGTTCTGCCCTCACCTCGGCCAGCAGATCGGCCGAGAGTGTCCCGTGTTGCGCTTGCAGTTGCCTGCGGATTCGCGTTAGCGTTTCGATGGCCTGCACCTCTCGTTGCAGCAGCGCCTCCTGGTCCCCCTCGGTCAGGTACTGCCCCACGATCTCGCGTACAAGATCCGAGAGGCTCCGCCCCTGCCCTCGGGCAATCTCGGTCAGGGCCTGGTGTTGTTCGAACTCTAACAGAATCTGTGCACGATACAAAGCATTCATCCGTCGCCTCCAATCGCCATTATGCACCTACACGTGTGTAGATGTCAATGCTGGGGACAGCGTGATGATCTATCTTTTCTCGCGGGATTCCGCATCCCACTGCGGGGACACAGAGACCACAGAGAGGACCTGTAAACGACATTAGCTCCGTGCTTTCGTGGTGGGCCAATGCCTGGCTGAGATTGGTGCCGCGTACTAGTGGGCAATCACCAGTTCGGATTGCTATTGACGAGGACGAACAAAGCGGGTATACTCGCGGTGGAAAGGACTATCTGATGAGCGAGCTTTCGTCAGCCCAAGTAACCAAGCAGAGAATATCCGAGTTGCTAGACGCGCTTTCACCGGAGAGCCTGCGCTCTGTGGAGGATTTTGTCCGCTTTCTGCTCCAGCAAGGGCCGTTCGCGCTGGGGCCACGTTATCCCACAGTTGAAAACCAGGCATCCAGCTTTGGCCGTAGAAGTGACAACCTCTCGCTTATCGAAGCTGAGGTCTCTTTCACTGTCATAGGTGAGGACTGGTAGAAGGGAATAGCAGACAGGCTTTGCCAGAGCCTTGGCGATTGGCGAGAGATCGAACTGGTCGATGTGAGCGCGTCCGCGTTCGATGTCGGGACCTGCCCTCGGATTGGGCTTGTGGGAGACTAGAGCGTCTCAACCTGAATAACCCGGAGTTTTTCCGGTGCAGCGCGAGTGCTCAGAGACAGTATCTCGAATCCCACGATTCGATTATCTTTGTCAAAATCTATGATCACCCCCGGTTCCACTTCTTCAGATTCGTAGACCTCGGTGTCATCCAGACGAAAGTAGAGCGCATCATTCTCTTTGTCAAACCCCATCTTCATCTCGTTTCTCTCTTTCTTCTCAGACGTCGGCCAGAGAAGACCGCAACAACGCGATTGGGGTGAACATCCGCATTGACTGCAATGTGTAGAACGCGTCCACCAGCTTCTCTTATCGCCTTGACATGGTGCATCATTCCATCGAGCGCGCGTCTTTTGCCCCAGGGTGTGTTGATCCTGCGCCAAAGCCACTCTTTGCGGATGTTGCGTTCTTGAAGCATTGCCTTGGTGTGATCGGATGACTCTATCGGTGGCATCGTGTGTCTTCCAATGGTCGTCTATTCCTGGACTGCATCGGTGAGATAGACTACGACCATCACAGGATCAGTCGAAGAATGGGACAAAAGAAGCGAGGAATGGAGAACGACAAAAGGGCCACCAGAATAGTATTGTCCGATGGCCTCTGCAAAGTGAGCCGCACAGGATTCGAACCTGTAGCCCGCTGATTAAGAGTCAGCTGCTCTACCGTTGAGCTAGCGGCCCAGGCAAGCGGGATTATACTAGATCCCATCGATTTGTCAAGTAGCCTCTCACCAGCTTGCTTCTCCGCAGCAGCCTCGTCCCGTTCGGGCGCACAAAGCAGGCCGGGAAGGCAGCAGCTATCCTGGTACAAACCCAGGGCAACCGCATTTGGGAAATCCGTAGGCGCGGTTCTCCCAAATGCTGCCGCTGTGTTGCGTGAAGCATCTACTGGCGCAGGACGGATTGCCAATCCGTCCTACTTGAAGGCCAGGTGCGATTGCCCTGGTGCAAACCTCCCTTGACGTAAAGGATCGAGCAAGCTATAATAGAATTGAGACTAAGGCGTCAGGTCAGTCGTGGACGCAAAGAACGCAGGTTTTTCCGGCGATGGAAGGCATTGGGACGACCAGGTGAGGCCTGCAAGCACAATCGCAAATGGAGGCGACTGTGGCGGGGGAACGGGTATTGGTTATCGATGACAGCCCAGACATTCGGGAGTTTCTGCGCGACGCGATTCTGGGTCCACAAGGGTACAACGTCACTACGGCTCGCGATGGCCAGGAAGGGCTCACTCGGGTTATGCAGGAGCGCCCGGATCTCGTCCTGCTGGATGTTATGATGCCGCGCATGACGGGCATAGAGGTGCTTGAGAAACTGCGTGAAGCCAGGTACGAATGGCCGGTGATCTTGATGACCTTCTATGGCTCGGAGAACGTCGCCGTCCAGGCCTTCCGCCTGGGCGTGCGCGATTACATTCGCAAACCCTTCGACGTGAAGCAAGTGCTGGCCTGTGTGGACCGGGCGTTGGTCGAAGGCAGGCTGCGCCGCGAAAAAGAGGAACTGCTGAAGCGACTAGAGGTGTCTAACCGCCAACTCAATCGAAAAGTGGCCGAACTGACCACTTTGCAGGCTATCGGTCGGGCAGTGACCTCTCTGCTCGATCTGGAGAAACTGCTCAATCGGGTCCTGGAAGCCTCCGTATACCTATGCCGCGCAGATGAGGGGATGATATACCTGCTCGATGAGAAGTCTGACGCGCTTTATATGGCAGCCGCGCAAGGCATAGGTGCAAAAGCCGCACACGGCCTCAAGTTGCGGGTAAGTGACAGCCTGGTGAGAGAGGTGATCCGAACGTGCAGACCGGCGATCAGGACCAGCAAGAGTCACCGTGTCGGGTTCGAACCCCAAGCTGGCTACACCGCTTATTCGTCGGTCAACGCTCCCTTGCGGGTCAAAGACCAGTGCATCGGCGTGCTCAGCGTGATCAACAGGGTGCATGCTCGCAACTTTACGCGTGATGACGTGAACCGGCTCAGCGCCCTGGCCAACTATGCGGCGATTGCCATCGAAAACGCACGCCTGTACCAGGCAACCCGCAAGGTCGCGGCTGTAGAGATGCTGAACAACACCGTGGTCACGATCTCACACTATATCAACAATCCACTGATGACCCTGGCGGCGAACGCGGATCGATTAGCGCGGGCAGGAAGAGAGGGCAAGCTGATCGACTCTGAAGGCCTGGTGGCAGCGATCACCCGCTCTACCGAGATGAAGGTCGAAGAGATCGCGGCAGTGATCGCCATTCTCCACGATCTCGCTTCTCCACAGTTCGTTCCCTATATGGACAACTTTAAGATGCTCGACATCGGGGCCAAGGTGGAAGAGCGTCTGCGACATATCAAGGAACAGTACAAGGTATCACTCTCCTGACCGACTGGCTCGATTCAGTGGAGTCAACAGTGCGCTGCTCAGCCTGTAATCAAGAAAACAAACCCAGTGCTCGCTTTTGTGCCTACTGCGGCGCTGCGTTGGATGTTGAGTCTAGCACGCTCCAATCCGGGCAGTTGGTGGACGGTGGCGCGTATCGCGTCATCCGTCCGCTGGGCAAGGGCGGCATGGGCGCAGTGTACCTGGCGGGCAACACAAAGGCCTTTAATCGGTCGTGTGTCGTCAAAGAGGTGATCGAGTACTATGACCCCACCGACCCACACGAGAGGCTAAGAGCCATACAGCGTTTCGAGAGTGAGGCCCGCACCCTGGCCTCTCTCAAGCATCCGGGGATTCCCGACATCTATGCTTACTTTTCCGAGCACGGGCGCAATTACCTGGTGATGGAGTACATCGAAGGGCCCGACCTGAGACAGGGCTTGACCCACGGGAAAGACGGTCAGATCGTCAAGGGACGCCCGCTACGGGTTGAGGATGTCGTGCGATATGCCATCCAACTCTGTGAGGTGCTGACTTACCTGGAGCAGCGTCAGCCGCCGGTGATCCACAACGACATCAAGCCGGCCAACATCATTCTGGACAAGAACAGCGGGCGTGCGGTCTTGGTGGACTTTGGCACGGCCAAGACGCGATATGCGCGCCTGGGTGCCGGGCGACCAGGGCGTCAGCAGTCAAGCGTCTACGGCACGGTAGGTTATGCGGCCCCAGAACTGTACGATGGCAAGGCCGAGCCGCGTTCTGACGTCTATGCGCTGGCAGCGACGACCTATCACCTGCTCACAGACGACGATCCGCGTGCCCATCCGTTCGACTTTCCCAAGATGGATGCACTGCCAGAGCCGTTGCGCCCGGTGCTGCGTGGCGCATTGCACGTCGATGTCACAGAACGCCCTTCGGCGGCGCGGTTCATGGAGCGGCTAGAAAATGCGCTGCGTCTCGTGAGCGGTCAACCGAGCGATGCCCCATCGGTCCCGGGTTTGACCTTTCCCCAGGGCGAGAAAGCAACCACACGCAAAGAATTGCTCTCACTCTGCGTTAAGGACTGGGACTATGCCGCGGACATGCTCTATGATGGGAGCCTTGCTCAGTGGTTGCGCACCGCGCTTCACGATACGGCAGCAGCCAGGGTTGCTGAGGCCGCCGTGGCCCGGTATGCGGACGATCGGGGTGCTGGATTAGACCATTTCATCCGTTCCCTGGATCCCAAGGCAATGCCCCAGCCCCGTCTCCAGGTGTCCACTCGACAAGTCCGGTACGATCACGCCTGGGGTCAGGACGCTTCGCAAGCGATCGAGTTCACCAACGTGGGCCGTAGTCACCTATATGGCCAGGTCACCAGTTCGGCCCCATGGGTCAGGGTGGCTGGTCGCGTCAGGTGTGCCCCCGGACGGACGCAATCGCTGCCGGTGGTCATCGATACCGAGGGTCTGACGCCGGGACGGACCTATACTGCCAAAGTGGACATACGGGCTTCGGGTGCTCGGTTGGCTTCCGTACCGGTCGAGGTACGTGTCTCATTGCCCCTGATCGACATCGAACCTATGCAGATCTACTTGATCTTTTCCGCCGGGCTAAAGTTCACGGACATCAGGTCTTTTCGCGTGCACAACAGGGGCAGCGGTCGCGTCCATTGCCAGATCGAGGGAGCTCCGCCGTGGTTGACGATTGCCCCGCAGGCATTTGCCTGCCTGCCCGGACAGACGCAGGAGGTTGCGTTACGGGGCCAGGTTCACAAATTGCTTGACAAGGGAAGAAGCCACAGCGCAGTGCTCCAGGTCAAACTCCAGGGCACGCGTCCGCAACAGGTGCGGGTCACCCTTCAGCCGCGAACAAGCAAAGAGCGGGGCAGTCGCCTGGGAGCGTTCCTGATGATCGGCTTTGCGACGTTGTTCCTGTTGACAGCCATCATCTGGTTTCTTGTGAGGCTGCTACCGCTACTGAACCTATAACAGAGATGCAAGCAGTCTCCAGAGACAGAGAGCGTTCTTTGCGCCGCTGTTTGCCAGCCTGGCTCTGACGTATCTCTTTCCGCTAGAGTTGCTGATTGCCTTTGCGCCGGTCACGCGTGCTCTGAGAAGGTTGATCCTGGTTTCCTTGCCTCTGTTGTTTGCGGGGGCTTGCTCGAGTATGGCCCAGCCTGGTGGAGCGTCAACAGCCTAACCTCGACCCCCGTTATCTACCTTGGGGCACTGTTCGCTTCCCGCGTACGACCAAGGTGAGATCTGGTCAAGGAACTGCTGGACTTTGGACCAATGCCAAGAAACCAGGTTCTTGACTGTTCGATCTTGGATCTATGCATCGTATAAGGGTTCTTTGATCGTTGATGAGCATTTTGGAACCAAAAAACCTGGTTTCTGAGCCCCCTGTCAAATCAGCCCAAAGCCCAGGATTTGG
>Ga0114930_10005656_pt1 | contig 10240 bp, 9 predicted proteins | sample AnhtaG_FD_87300 | JGI IMG/M metagenome (GOLD analysis project Ga0114930, IMG submission 87300) | Deep subsurface microbial communities from Anholt, Denmark to uncover new lineages of life (NeLLi) - Anholt_01485 metaG | ecosystem: Environmental > Aquatic > Marine > Oceanic > Sediment | place... | reverse complement strand
TTGCATTACTGCAACGCTCGCAAAACTCGGTTAACATTCCCACGCTACTGGGTTCATGTATCGGATTTTCACCGATTCGGACTCTATACAACTTCACGGCGCACACCTGAATAATTCATAAAATTCTTGTATCAAAGGGGTGGCAGCCCCATCCCGCTTAGCGGGATTGGTGGTGTTCCCAACCTTGGCTCTTTAATTCAAACAAAATGTCGGATGAGCCAAATTTTATAATTATCTTGATATGTTTATAATAAAAGTATGTTTATGTAATATAATCCATAAGCCAAAAATGGCTGACCATCAGGGAAATAGTATATGTCTGACGTACATATATGACGAATATATCAAAGAAATTAGTATGTAATCTCCTTGACTAAAATTGTAATTTTTTGTACATTATATCCGATACATTCGGTCGCATATTAAAGGAGGGTTGTGTTGCGGCTTACAAAAAGAAGCGAATACGGGATTATAGCAATGAAATATATTGCCTCTATGGATGACGGAGAAGCATGCAGCGCACGCACTATTGCGGAATATTTCAATTTGCCTCAGGAAATTCTTGCGAAAATTATGCAGAAACTGGTGAAAAAAGGGCTGATTCGTTCTCAAAAGGGGAAACACGGCGGTTACAGACTCACGCACAGACCAGATCAGATTACTCTGGGTGATATAATTATGGCTGTCGAAGAAAGCTTGAATGTCGTTGATTGTTCTACTGAAAAAGGATTGAAATGCGAACAAATGGGGTTGTGTAATATCGAGAATCCCATGAGAAAAATTCAAAGAGACCTGAACAATTATTTCCACAGTATTACGCTTGTTGACCTTAAGGAAGAAACATAAATCAGCAGGTCATAGAATTTACTAAAAAACGAATAATGAAAAATGAATAATGTTATAGGTATAATGATAGGTTTTTACATGCTTGTAAGATTGCTTTCATTTGCATCAAAAAGAAATTAATTATCAGAACCGTTAATTGTTAGAATATTCGCAGGTCTTGTATTTTGGATTATAGCAATAATTATATTGTATTTAGTAACGAATTCTTAAAAATATCGAAAATAAAATAGGAAGATAAAATGAGCATATTAAAAATTTTAGAAAGTCTTCTTGGGCCAAGTAAAGAAAAAATTCAAATGCAAAAATGGCGGGATAGAGTAGTTCAAATAATAGTAGAAAGTTCTGAAATAATAACTAATTCAAAAAATACAAGAACAATAATATTACGTGCCGAATTGATGTGGGATAAAATGCAAGAATTAAATGAACAATTACCAAATGATAAATTTGTAGAAAAATATTATGATAAAGCAAAAAAACTCTATGAAGATATGCAAGATTCAAAAAATATTTATACTATAATTAATGAAGGTAATGATTTATATAAGAAAAAAGATTTAGGAGAAAAATATTTTAATGGTGCTATGGCTTGTTATCTATCTGCAATTGATTTAATGTCTAAGCCAGATGTTTTATTTTTAGGTGATCCTCCGGTTCAACCATTTAAAAGATATATGGCATATCTTAAAAAGCAAAAGAAAACAGATGAATTAGAAAAAGTTAAAGAAATATTTCAAAAACTTGAAAAAATAGATATTAAGAGAATTTATTAATTTAAAATGAGAATAAACCATGAAAATATTACTTTTTTTTTACAATATTAATTATATTTATATTAAGTTTTGTTCTTTATTTATCTTTAGAAAATTTTGAAAAAACATCAGATTCAATATCTGAATCAAAAGAAGAAATAGAAAAAATTAAGGATATAAAATCTGAATCAAAAATTATTATTGAAGAAAAATATGCAAAAATTATTAGTGAAATTGTAAATATTAGGATTGCACCGAATACATCATCAACTATTGTTGCTAAAGCTAAAAAAGGAGATATATTTAATTTTCGAGGTGAAGAAGGAAATTGGTATAAAATAACTATGTTTTCTGGTGAATGGCGTTATATTTATAAATCATTAGCAGAAATAACTTCATCTGTTGATATTATTTTACCTACTTCAGTTTCTATTCGTTATAATATTTTTAAACAACTTGTTAATGCTGAAGACCGTGCTGATTCCGAAGCTAATAAAAAATTTCCAATTTACGATAAATATGATATAATTGAGGAAAATCTTGAAAAATATACAGACTATAATCGTCTTTTATATGATAGATATAAACTTGAAGTTTTTCATAATTTCAATATTCAGCCAATATTGTATATAAAAATAGTAGTTGAAGGCGTGAAAAATAATTGGATTAATTTAAACTAAATTTTATTAATTTAAAAGAATAATAAACCATGAAAAAATTCATTATATTAATATTATTTCTTATTTCAATTAAATCTATAGGATTTGCTCAAACAAAAATTGATTCTATTAATCAAATTATCATTTTACCTGATTTTAAAAAAAATAGTCATGGAGTATTCGGTTATACTATTAATATACCAAATCAATTTATAGGTTTATATGGTGGTAAATTCGATCCTGACAAAACAAGTTTTTATTTTGAAATTAAGACAAGTACTATTAGTTCAATTTCATCAAAAGATGAATTTTATGAATCAATATCAGTTAATAAAGCTGAAAATATCTATGGTGATAAATTAATTGATACTGATAAACAATATTCATCTGTAAATTTATGCTTTACCAATGTTTTATCAAATCATGTTTTATTCTTTGCGGGTGTTGGATTATCTTTTATTTATTCATATAAACAATATAAAGATGAATTAGAAATATTAGGAAAACATGGTGAATATTGGATAGAAGAAAAATCAGAAACTAAAATAAATATATTATTTGGAATAATATTTCCTTTAAATGATAAAATGGGTCTATCTCTTGGTTATCAAATAGAACCATCCGGTCTAAATATTGGAATTAATATTATTTCTGAAATTAGATAAAATATTTTTATGGCAAATTTCCTTAAAATATTGATAATTTTATTAACTATATTTTTTGGGGTTATTTGTTCAGTATTAATGAATGCAACTTAAAATTCCGATGTTTTTTGGCACGCTATACATCAAACAGCAGATGATCGAGGCGATACATAGATGGATACTGAAGCTGAAATATTAGAGCAGCCTACTATAGATACTGAAGAAGCACTAATTGAACGCATCGCTAAAGTCCGCAAGGAGCTTGGAAGCAGAGTTTTTATTCTTGGGCATCACTACCAGCGGGACACTATTATTCAATTTGCCGACAAGACCGGTGATTCTTTGGGATTGTCAAAATACTCCGCTGAACAGACTACATCAGAATTTATCGTATTCTGCGGCGTCCACTTTATGGCTGAAACCGCTGATATTTTGACCCCAAAATCAAGAAAAGTAATCCTGCCGGATTTAAAAGCCGGCTGTTCCCTGGCGGACATGGCTAATATTGATCAGGTAGAAGAATGCTGGGATGATTTGATCCCGCTAAGCAGGACAACTCAAGATAAAATTATACCTGTAACTTATGTGAATTCAACAGCGGCAATAAAAGCGTTTTGCGGTCGTCATGATGGCACTGTCTGTACCTCTTCCAATGCAGAAAAAGTGTTACAATGGGCATTAGACCGCGGGGATAAAGTGCTGTTTCTTCCCGATCAGCATCTTGGACGCAATACTGCATATAAAATGGGTATTCCGCTTGAAAAAATGGCAATATACGACCCGTTTCTCCACGGGGGAGGTGAAGCGCCGCAAGTATATGAAAGGGCAAAGATAATCCTGTGGCAGGGTTTCTGCAGTGTGCACATGAATTTCAGACCACAGTATGTGGATATTTTTCGCGAAAAATACCCCGGAATAAAAATTCTTGTTCATCCTGAGTGCACATTTGAGGTAGTGCAGAAAGCCGATTATTGCGGGTCTACATCATATATCATAAAAACAATTAATGAGGCGCCGTATGGATCGAAATGGGCGATTGGTACGGAAAACCATCTGGTAAACCGGCTTAAGAATCAACATCCAGACAAATTTATCAGCCCATTATCTCCCTATGCCTGCCAGTGTTCTACTATGTACCGGATCGATCCGGTACATCTCCTGAAATCTCTGGAAGCATTGAACCAGGGAGATCCCGCTTGGCGGGATAATCAAATTACTGTTCCGGATGAAATTGCGGTTGATGCACGAATCGCCCTGGAAAGAATGCTGGAAATTACCGGTTGATTTAAGATTTAGTAGTTTTCTATCCTTTGCCCCGAGTACTCGGGGCGAGAGATTCTTATTTTTATATATCTCTGCGAACTTTGCGTTTTCATTGCGTCCTTTGCGGTTGGATTTATTGTTTTTTATGGAGATAAAATGGCAAAAGAATTCGATTTGATTGTTATTGGAGGTGGTCCCGGAGGGTATGTTGCTGCTATCCGCTCATCACAGTTGGGTATGTCCACAGCGCTGGTTGAAAAAGACAGGCTCGGTGGCGTCTGTTTAAATTGGGGGTGTATTCCTACTAAAGCTCTGCTCAAAAATGCCGAAATTGTAAATTTGGCTAAGCGCGGGGATGAGTATGGAATCAAATTCGATAATCTGAGCATCGATTTTCCGAAAGTGATTGCCCGGAGCCGTAAAGCCGCCGATAGAATGTCCAAAGGAGTTGAATACCTCGTTCGTCATAATAACATAAAGCATTTTTCCGGTACAGGACACCTGATTGACAGTAGTACAGTTAATATTACTTACGAGGGCAAGACGTTAGACACAATTGCCGGCAAACATATCATCCTAGCCACAGGCGGCAGACCGCATCCTTTCCCGGGATTGGATTTTGACGGTAAAACCGTTATATCGAGCAAAGAGGCAATGATTCCAGAAGAGATTCCCGAATCGATTATTATCATTGGCGGCGGCGCTGTCGGTGCTGAATTTGCATATTTTTACGCAAGTTTCGGTTCACATGTTACTATAATTGAAATGCTGCCCCAGCTATTGCCGAACGAGGACTCTGAAATCAGCGGGATGCTCTCAAGGGCGTTCAAAAAGCAGAACATCACCGTTATAACCGGTTCGAAAGTTCACCAGGCGAATCACGCTAAGTGGGAAAAAAACGGTGTTGAAGTAAAAGTGCAAAAAGGCAGTGAAATTGACAGCTTTTTTGCTGAAAAACTTTTGGTTGCAATAGGTATAAAACCGAATACCGAAAATCTGGGTCTCGAAGAACTCGGCATCGAGATGGAGCGGGGATTTATTGTGGTTGACGAGTCGTATCAGACTTCAGTCAAGGGGGTTTATGCCGTCGGGGACTGCATAGGCGGACAGCTTCTTGCGCACGCCGCTTCCGCAGAGGGCATCGCCTGCGTAGAATCGATTGCAGGTCATAATAATGAACCTGTGGATTACGATTCCATTCCGCATTGTACATACTGCCAGCCGCAGGTTGCAAGCATAGGTTTAACAGAAAAGCAGGCGAAAGAGGCGGGATACGAACTGAAAATCGGTAAATATCCATTCAGAGCAAACGGGAAATCCGTCGCTGTAGGTGAAACGGAAGGAATGGTAAAGTTGATTTTTGATGCTGCGGACGGCAAACTGCTTGGAGCGCATATCATCGGGTCTGATGCCACCGAAATGATTGCTGAATTAGGAATTGCAAAAAATATGAAATCGACCTATCTGGAAATCCTCAAAACCGTGCATGCACACCCAACCCTGTCGGAAAGTATTATGGAAGCTGCGGGTCAGGCGTACGGCGTGGCTATACATATATGAATGAATAATGAATAATGTAAAATGTAAAATTTGTGCGACCTATTATGTGTACCTGTTGTCAATTAATAAATTACATACTACGCGGGTCATAAAAATTTTTGCATTTTAAGTTCTCTGTTGGTCCCGCTTAGCAGGATGAATTATTGCCTTTTTAAATGATTGATTTCATGAGAAAGATTGTGATTTAATTATAAAGACAAAATATCAAATCCCCCTTAGTCCCCCTTTGAAAAAGGGGGAGATTTTAGTTCCCTCTCCCTTTATGGGAGAGGGTTAGGGTGAGGGTGACAAATTAATCCCGAGTACTCGGGACTTTGAAATGGAATTTTATGAATTAAACTATTTAATGCTCTCCGTGATAAATCGTCTGAATCACAGATGGGCAAAAATGATATTTTATTATGTTTTTATATTTTTCATTGAAAAACTTATCATAAAAAGATCATAGTAATCCGCGTCCTTCAGCGTCTTATTTATTTTTATCGAACAGAAATTATGAGCTCTTACTGTAGCATTACGAGGAGGTAGTTATGGGACAAAATGTAGTGCAGAAAATTTTACAGACTCACCTTGTTTCCGGTAAATTGATTCCCGAAGAACCCATTTCAATTAAGGTAGACCAGGTGCTGACGCAGGATGCAACCGGTACCATGGCGTACCTGCAGTTCGAGGCGATGGGCATCCCTGAGATAAAAACTGAGCTTGCGGTATCGTATGTTGACCACAACATGCTCCAGACCAATTTCCGAAATCCTGATGACCACATATATTTACATACCGCTGCAGCTAAATATGGAGCATATTTCTCACGTCCGGGCAATGGGATTTGTCATCAGGTGCACCTTGAGCGGTTTGGTATACCCGGAAAAATTCTTTTGGGTTCGGACAGCCACACGCCGACAGGGGGCGGGCTCGGTATGATTTCCATCGGTGTCGGTGGAATCGACATCGCCACCACCATGGCTGGCAGTCCATTTGAATTAAAAATGCCTGAGGTCATTCGGGTGTATGTAACCGGTAAGCTTAATCGTCCATGGGTGGCATCTATGGATATAATTCTTGAACTTTTACGGCGGTTGACGGTCAAGGGTGGTGTCGGAAAAATCTTTGAATATTCAGGTCCCGGTGTGGACGATTTAAGTATTCCCGAACGCGCAACAATTACGAATATGGGAGCGGAATTAGGCGCCACCACGTCTGTTTTTCCAAGCGATGAGCGAACCCGTTTTTTCATGGAAGCTCAGGGCAGAGGCAAAGAATGGGTTGAGCTCAAACCGGATGAAGATGCCGAATATGACGATGAAATTACCATAAACCTAAGCGAACTTGAACCGTTGATTGCCCAGCCCCACAGTCCGGATAACGTTGTGAAAATTAAGGAGATTGAAGGACTGAAAATTGACCAGGTATGTGTAGGGAGCTGCACTAATTCGTCGTATCAGGTATTGTCCGGAGTTGGAGAAATACTCAAGGATAAGGTGATAGCACCTAACGTAAGCATGACGGTTTCACCCGGCACAAAGCAGGTTTACGAGATGATAGCTGCGAGCGGTGATTTGACCCGCATGATTAGCGCTGGTGTGCGGATATTGGAATCGGCATGCGGACCGTGTATCGGCATGGGACAGGCTCCACCCTCGGGCGGCATATCGATACGGTCATTTAATCGCAATTTTAAAGGCAGAAGCGGCACTACCGATGCAAAAATTTATCTATGTAATCCGTTTGTCGCCACTGCAATGGCGCTTGAAGGTAAAGTCATTGACCCGGGGAATAAAGGTCTCCATTTTGAACTGAAGCCTGAAACAAAAACATATGCAGTTAACGACAACTTTTTAATACCGCCTCCGAAGGATTCGTCCGGTATTACAGTTAAGCGGGGACCAAACATCCAACCCATCCCGATTCCCGAGCCGCTGGCGGATGAAATTGAGGCGTCAATCATCCTGAAAACCTCGGATAATATATCCACGGACGATATTATGCCCGCCGGGTCAGATATTCTGCCGCTCCGCTCAAATATTCCGGCGATCTCCGAATTTGTTTTTTGTAGAATTGACAATACATTTGCCAAACGTGCAAAAGAGGCTGGAAAGAATATTATCGTCGGCGGAATCAATTACGGTCAGGGTTCATCACGGGAACATGCGGCAATAGCGCCGATGTATCTTGGCATAAAAACAGTAATAGCTAAGAGTTTTGCAAGAATCCACAGGGCAAATCTCATTAATTTTGGTATTTTGCCGTTAGAATTTGACAATCCGGAAGACTATGATAAGATTGAACAGGGTGATACGCTCAAAATATCAAATATAAAATCAGAGTTAAATAACGGAGGGAAGTTTATCGTTGAAAATACACGCACAGGCGATAAAATTCCCGTGCATGCTGATTTCAGCCGGCGGCAGTGTGATATTTTAACTGCGGGCGGGCTTTTGCCGTATATTAAATCTAAGTCTTCACAATAACTTTGGCAAAAAATGAGCGAAACCTCGCTACTGTAGATAAACTACATGGTTGAGCAGGTTCACGGCTACCATGAGGCAAAAACGCAATCCCGCTTAGCGGGATTGCGGCTACCAAGACAAGTTGTTTAATAATGTAAACGGTAGCCGCAGGCTTTAGCCTGCGTTAACCAGGTTGCCCTGACTTTACTTTATGCTGAGGATAGAACACGCCACAGCGTATTCCTACGGGATTTATAATAACGGATACCCTCCGTTTTATGCGAAATATGTTCATGTATAAAAGTTTAAACTAAAACTAAATTTGCCAAAGTTTTGTCTTCACAATAACTTAAATCAGTGTATTTGAAAATTAATCGCCATTTTAGAAGTAAATAATGCACTTACAGATCAACCAACAATTTATAAGGAGCTTATTGTGAAAGTTATAACTACACCATTGTCGGATACTGATGTTGAGGATTTGCGCGCAGGAGATACGGTTAAAATAACCGGCGTCATTTATACTGCAAGAGATGCTGCGCATAAACGTCTTGTTGAGCTGCTTGATCAGGGGAAAGAACTCCCCTTTGACATTAACGGGCAGATTATATACTATGTAGGACCTGCACCTGCAAAACCCGGACAGGTTATCGGTTCTGCAGGTCCTACTACCAGTTATCGCATGGACCCGTACGCCCCGCGTCTTATTGAAATTGGACAGAAAGGCATGATCGGAAAGGGAGAGATGGGTCCAGAAGTTGTTGAAGCAATGAAAAAGCATAAAGCTGTATATTTTGCCGCTGTTGGTGGTGCAGGGGCATTGATAGCGAAGTCAGTCAAAAAAAGCGAAATCGTTGCCTATGAGGACCTTGGCGCCGAAGCTATCAGGCGGCTTGAGGTTGAGGATTTCCCGGCGGTAGTTGTTCAGGATGCGCACGGCGGCAACTTCTATGTAGAGGGAAAAGAAAACTTCGTTAAATCCCTTTCCTGAGAACCAGCTTGATTCTCTATAATTGTGTCAACCGGGAATTTTTTCTATTCCACAAAACTTAATCCGCTGATTTCCGAGCGAAAATCGTATGATTAATATTTATAAGATAAGGAGAGTCCTATGCGAGAGTTGAATGTACAAGAAATTACAGCCGCAGTCAAGAAACTGTGTATGACGGCAAACTATGACCTTGGAGAGGATGTTTACAATTGTTTAAAAGAAAGCCGTAAGAACGAAACCACAGAAGTTGGGAAAAATATTCTCGATATGATCATCGAAAATGCGGATATTTCGAAAAATGAACAGGTGCCTATCTGCCAGGATACAGGTTTTGCGGTGGTGTTTATTGAGTTGGGGCAGGAAGTTCATCTAATCGGCGGTTCACTCAATGAGGCAATTCATGAAGGCGTCCGTCAAGGATATATCGATGGGTATTTACGTAAGTCTATTGTTGAAGACCCATTACGCCGTGTTAACACCAAAGACAATACACCGGCGGTAATACATGTTGATATGGTGCCCGGTGATAAAGTTAAAATAACTATTGCACCGAAAGGGGGCGGTTCTGAAAATATGAGCGAGGTAAAAATGATGAAGCCCGCCGATGGTGAAGATGGTGTTAAAGATTTTGTTATTGACCGCGTTACGCGTTCCGGTGCGAATCCATGTCCGCCCATAGTTGTAGGTGTCGGCATCGGCGGAACATTCGAAAAATCGGCACTGCTGGCAAAAAAAGCACTGCTGCGTGAAATAGGGGAACGAAATCCCGATTCTTATTACGCTGACATGGAGCGCGAACTGCTTGAGCGCATTAACCGGATCGGTATCGGACCACAAGGGCTCGGCGGTAAAACCACGGCTTTGGAGGTATTTATTGAAGCTCATCCGTGCCATATTGCCAGCCTCCCCGTTGCTGTGAATATTAACTGTCACGCTGCGCGGCATAAGAGCGTAACTGTCACATAGCATGACATCGTTTACACTTTTTAATTATCAAAAGTCTAGCAAGACATCGTTAACAGATGTACCAAAACCACCCCATGGGGTGGTCGCTGCTTTAATCTATAAAAATAGCATA
>Ga0114930_10005654_pt1 | contig 10242 bp, 7 predicted proteins | sample AnhtaG_FD_87300 | JGI IMG/M metagenome (GOLD analysis project Ga0114930, IMG submission 87300) | Deep subsurface microbial communities from Anholt, Denmark to uncover new lineages of life (NeLLi) - Anholt_01485 metaG | ecosystem: Environmental > Aquatic > Marine > Oceanic > Sediment | place... | reverse complement strand
GATGAGATTGCCGCCGGTCAGGGTGAGGGAGGAAAGTCCTGGGTGAAGTTCTTTGAAGTCAACGGCTCCCTCATCAGCACCTTCAAAGCCTTCGGAGCATCAAACACCAACGGTGAGCTCCATCTGGCTTTAGGGAATTTTGATGCTGACCCTTCTGATAACGAGATAGCTATCGCCCAGGGTGAAGGAGGGCAGTCTTGGGTGAAGACCTTCGAAACCGATGGCACATTCATCTCTAGCATCAAAGCCTTCGGTGCTGCCAATGCCCAGGGAGAGGTCCATGTGGCAGCGGGCGACCTCGAGAACGCCGATGGGATTGACGAGATAGTGGCTGGTATGGGAGAGGGAGGCAGCTCAGTGGTGAAGATATTCAACTATGATGGAACTATCGTCCGCTCCTTCAAGGCATTTGATGCCACTGATAATCCCGGGGGTGAAGTGCGTCTGGCGGTGGGCAACTTTGATGCCGATGCTGACCTTGAGATAGCCGCTTCTACCGGCTATAACGGAGGAAACAAGGTCAGGCTATTTGATAAGGATGGCACCATGATCAGGCAATTTAAGGTGTTTGGCGCTGCTGCAAACCCAAACGGTGATGTGCAGATAGCGGCTGCTGATATAGATGACAATGGCATTGATGAGATACTCTGCGGTCATGGCGAAGGAGGGGGATCCTGGATCAAAGTGTTCAAGGCTGATGGTACCTCCATCCTCAGCTTCAAAGCCTTCGGCGCGGTAAACGCCCAGGGCGAGGTTCACCTGGCAAGATGCAAATACTGATGGGTTTATTTTTGGTATCATAAATAGATTGGTGCTAATCCTCGGGCTCAGGACCTCCGTAAAAGGAGTATTCAGCACAAAACCGGGAACAAAATTTTTTATCCCCCTTGTCCACAGCACACTCATCGCAGAATAGCTTACTGCATATGGGGCAGCGATGCAGCTCTTCTTCCTCCACTTCAGCAGAACATACTTCGCAATTCATACCTTTCAACCTTTAGGTTAATTTTATATAAAAATAATAGCATATTATCAAAGTAATAGCAATCCCTTTCTGTAAAGGTAATCCCCCTTACTGACAGCGGATGGCGGAATTATAATACTTTTTAAGTAAAGCAGAAAGGGGAAATTTAAACTACTCAGATAGCCAATAGATGCAGAGTTATTTCCCTTGACAGTAAGGGCGGTTTTTAGTATTATTAATTAGTAAAATTATTTGAGATATGGCGGTGTAGCTCAGTTGGTTAGAGCACGCGGCTCATATCCGCGGCGTCCGGGGTTCAAATCCCTGCACCGCCACCAAGATTGCATTTATATTTAATCTCTTACGGAGGAATGGCATTTTTAGAATAGATTGCATATTCAAAGAAGCAAAAAGCTCTATGAGCGTAAAGCAAATGGTGAAGACCAGGAGCCTGGTTCTGCTCAAAGTGAGAAGAACCCTGTCCCGCTATCGGATGATAGAGGCGGGCGATGGGGTGCTGGTGGGAGTCTCTGGCGGACCCGACTCTGTATCTCTTCTTCATCTTCTCTGGAGTCTGAAGGAGGAACTGGGATTCTCCCTGGCGGCGGCTCACCTCAATCATCGCTTAAGGGGGAAGGAGTCTGATGGGGATGAAGACTTCGTGCGCCAGATGGCGTCGAAGCTGGGAGTGCAGCTGATAACTGAATCGGTGGAAGTAGGCACGGTGGCGGAGAGGGAATCCCTCAATTTAGAGGAGGCTGCCAGAAGGGAGCGCTATAGCTTTTTACTGAAAACAGCAAAATCCCTCTCCCTTTCTAAAATTGCTGTGGGTCATACCAGAAGCGACCAGGCGGAGACCTTTCTGCTGAGGTTGCTTCGAGGCTCTGGAATGAGGGGGCTCGCCTCCATCTACCCCGTAAAGGATAGCATCTTCATCAGACCCCTGATAGAAACCAGCCGCGAGGAGATTATCGCCTACCTTGAGGAAAATAACCTGGGATATAGGGTGGATTCCTCAAACTACGACCTGTCCTTTAAAAGAAACTACATAAGGGGAGTTCTGCTTCCCTTGCTGGAAAATAGTGCCAGCAAGAATATAGAGGAGATATTATCCAGAACAGCAGAGGTTCTGCGGGAGGAGGACGATTTTTTAAACTCCCGTACCACCCATCTGTTCGGCAAGCTGGCAAGAATTGAAGACGGAGCAGTGATCTTTAATGCCTCGCAGCTTAGGGAACAGCACCTGGCACTAAGGAGAAGACTACTACGAGAGGCAATCTCCCACCTGAAGAGTGATACCCTGAGCATAACCTTCGATCACGGGAAAAAAGCTCTCCAACTTCTCAACGAAGAAAAAAGAGGGAAACGGATTTCTCTGCCAGACAAGGTCATAATAGAGAGAAGGGGTGGAGAACTGGTCATCCGGAGGAAAGAGCCTCCTCCAGTAGAAGAGTTTTTTTATGAAGTAAGCCTACCCGGGGAAGCGTATATCAGGGAGGTGAATCAGAAATTTAAGCTCACCTCACTTCCTTTAGAGGAGTTTCGGCGCCGTTACCACTTGCAGGCTGGCGGCTGTGCTTTCCTCGACCGGGCAAAGCTATCCCAACCGCTCATCGTGAGAAACAGAAGGAGTGGGGACTACTTCTTCCCTTTAGGGGCAAGGGGATATACTAAGCTGAAAAATTTCCTCATAAATAAAAAAATACCCCGCGAAGAACGGGATAAATTACCACTTTTCATATCCCGAGGGAAGATATGTTGGGTAGCAGGGGTCCAAATCGGAGAAAGCTTTAAAGTATCTGACACAACCAAGGAAGTGGTAATTATTGAGAGGGGGTAACATGCCTGTAAAAGAGCAAGTGCTTTATACAGAAAAAGATATCAAAAAACGGCTCGGCGAGCTCGCCAGACAGATCTCAGAAGATTATACCGACAAGGAGATCACCATGGTTGGGGTTCTTAAGGGGTGTTTCATATTTATGGCTGATTTGATAAGGGAGCTCACCGTGCCCTTGACCTGCAGCTTTGTGCAGGTCCATACCCGTGAAGGGGAAGAGGGCTCACTAATCAGCAAGAATATCTTATATACCTATAAATTTGACATAGCCGGCAAGGATGTTTTACTAATAAGCGACATCATTGATACCGGTATTACTCTTCATTACCTGGTGAACCACCTTAAGGAGATGAAGCCGAACTCTCTGAAGCTCTGCATCCTGCTGGACAAGCCAGAGCGGAGAAAGGTGGATATGGAAGCCGATTATGTTGGTTTTACCATTCCCAATCATTATGTCTTCGGCTATGGCTTAGATTACATGGAGAGGGCTAGGGACATCCCTTACATCTCCTTTTATAAAGAATGATAACCTTCAGCCCGTAATAAGAGGGATAGCCCGGTCAAGTAATGAGTTTTGAGATGTTTACATTGCAGAGGAGGGTTAAGTGAATCCGACCCTAAGGAGCTTAGCTGTATGGATGGTGATTATTGCCATCGCCTTTCTCTTATGGCACCTGGTCCAGACAACCCAGAAGCAACAGCAGGAGATCGTCTTCAGCGACTTTTTGAGAGATGTCGAAGGGGGAAACATTGCGGAGGTCACCATCATCGGCAATAAGATAGAAGGGAAGTACGCTGGCAGTGAGAAGACCTTCTTTACCTATTCCCCTGACTACGATGAACTGGTTAATATTCTCCGTCAGCATGAAGTCCGCATTAAAGCCAAAGAGCCCAGCCAGAGCCCCTGGTTGGCAGCTATGATCTCCTGGGCTCCTATGGTCATCCTGATAGGGATTTGGATATTCTTTATGCGTCAGATGCAAAGCGGGGGAAACAAAGCGCTCTCCTTCGGCAAAAGCAAAGCCAAGATGCTATCCAGCCAACACAAGAAGGTTACTTTCAAGGATGTAGCCGGAGTGGACGAAGCCAAAGATGAGATTCAAGAAATTATCGAGTTCCTCAAAGACCCCCAGAGGTTTCAGAAGCTGGGAGGAAGAATACCGAAAGGAGTTCTCCTGATGGGTCCCCCGGGTACAGGCAAGACATTGTTAGCCAGAGCTATTGCCGGGGAGGCTAATGTACCCTTCTTCTCTATAAGCGGTTCCGACTTTGTGGAGATGTTCGTCGGGGTAGGAGCTTCCAGGGTGCGCGACCTCTTCGAACAGGGGAAGAAAAACTCCCCCTGCATAATCTTCATCGACGAGATCGATGCGGTGGGGAGGCATCGTGGAGCCGGTCTGGGAGGTGGTCATGATGAAAGGGAGCAGACATTGAACCAGCTCCTGGTGGAAATGGATGGCTTTGACACTAACGAGGGGGTCATCCTAATCGCCGCTTCCAATAGACCCGACATACTTGATCCCGCCCTGCTGCGACCCGGCAGGTTCGACCGAAGGATTGTCATCGATCTCCCGGACATAAGGGGGAGGGAAGGGATATTTAAGGTGCACACTCGAAACATACCCCTGGGATCCGATGTTGACCTCAGCATTATCGCCAGGGGAACCCCTGGCTTCTCAGGGGCAGACATAGCCAATTTGGTCAACGAAGCTGCCTTAGCAGCTGCTCGTTTAGACAAAAGGGCAGTAGATATGGAAGATTTCGAGGCGGCTAAAGATAAGGTGCTTATGGGAGTTGAGCGAAAAAGCCTTATCATTAGCGATGAAGAGAAAAGAAGCACCGCCTATCACGAAGCCGGACATGCCCTGGTGGCTATGCTAACCCCCGCTAGCGACCCCATTCACAAGGTTACCATAATCCCCCGGGGGAGGGCTTTGGGAGTTACCCAACAGCTCCCCATCGATGACCGTCGCACTTACACCAAACAGTACCTCGAAAGCCAGCTGCGGGTTCTGCTGGGAGGTAGAGCTGCCGAAAAGATTCTCCTCCAAGACCTAACCACCGGGGCAGGAACCGACCTTGAAAGGGCAACCGAGTTAGCCAGAAAGATGGTCTGCGAATGGGGTATGAGCGACAACATAGGACCCCTGACCTTTGGCGGGAGAGAAGAACAAATCTTTATCGGCAAGGAGTTCGCCCGACATCAGGACTACAGTGAAAAAACAGCAGTACTCATAGACCAGGAAGTGAAACGGATTATCACCGAAAACTACGAAACCTCTAAAACGCTCCTTAAAGAGAACATGAAAGTCCTTCAGTCCATAGCCGATAAGCTGCTGGAGCGGGAGGTGCTCGACAACGAGGAGATAAAGGCAATCATTGAGGGGAAACCTCTGAAAGCCAGAGCCAAACGGACATCTCCTCTTACCAAAGTCGCTAAAAAGGAGAGAGTCAAGCGGATTAGCCGAAAGGCAACCCTGAAACCTTCTCCTACCCCTTGAGGGGAAGGACAATATTAAACCCTCCCCAGCCAAAAAGCCTGATAGTCTGGCGGAAGGGAGGTATTTTCAGCCGGTAGATTTCGCTGGAATGATGAACCATAATGCCCATATTCTCCACATAGATAGCTATCCCTCAGCCGTTGCCGAATTGCAGAAGATATCGGTCTCCCCTGAGGGGGTTAACCTAATGGCTCCCAAATGTTTTAGCTACTGCATTAAGCTGGAGCAGGTGGATGTGAGAGCAGCCAATATACTTAAGCAGCAGATGCTATCTCTGGGGGGGGATGCTGCCGTTTCTAAACAAACCTTCGCTCTTAAAGGCGGGGAGACAGACATTATCCTCATAGGCACTGAGAAACAGCTCTCCGCCCTGGACGAAAAGCTAAAAAATCAGCCCTTTAAGTTGCCCACCCTCAGCCAGGAGGTCCAACAGGTAATGGGCAGCTATCAGCGTCGAAGCTTCACCCTTGATTTCCCCTCGGGACCGATAAGCCTTGATGGTCGCACCCTGATAATGGGTATCCTTAACCTCACCCCCGATTCCTTCGCTGGAGACGGAATATACAATCAGCCGGGGAGAGCCGCAGACTACGCCTTGCAGATGATAGAGGAAGGGGCGGATATCATCGATGTGGGAGGGGAGTCGACTCGTCCTGGCTTCGCCCCCCTTTCGGTAGAGGAGGAGCTGCGGAGGGTCATTCCGGTGCTGAAGAGGCTGAGGATGGAGACCCTAGTGCCTATCTCTATTGATACCTATAAGCCAGAGGTAGCCAGAGAATCCCTGGAGCTGGGGGTAGATATGGTTAACGATATCAGTGGACTGAAGCATAGCCCCCAGATGGTTCGCATCCTCACCCGCTATAAGGTTCCGGTAGTCCTGATGCATATCCCTGCCGATGTGGCCATTATGCATCAATACCATGGCTATCAAAATATCATTTCGGAAGTAGTAGCGGGTTTAAGGAAAGCCCTTCAGCGGGCAACAGATGCAGGGGTCTCCCCGGAAAGGGTTATTATAGACCCCGGCATAGGCTTCGGGAAAAAAGCGGAGGATAACATCGTTATACTGAAAAACCTCTCCGTGTTGAAGAGCCTCGGAAGACCCATACTGGTGGGCTGTTCGAGAAAATCTTTTATCGGAAAGGTCTTGAACCTTCCAGCGGAAGAGCGCCTGGAGGGGACCATAGCAGCAGTAGCGGTGGCGGTCCTTAAGGGAGCCCATATAGTCCGGGTCCACGACCCTGCACCTACAAAGCGTCTGGTGCAAATGCTCAACGCCTTACAGCCGGAGGGGAGCCTGCAAAAAGGAGCACCAGTTCCCCAAAGCTAATACCTCTCACGGAGTGCTATGATGGAGCGAATTGTTGAGTTCTTCAGCCTTCAGGACTTCTCCTGGGTGGGCATCGTCGATATACTGATAGTCGCCTTCCTTATATATCAGCTCTTGCTTCTCATCAAGGGAACCAGAGCTGCCCGGATGGCTCTGGGGATTGTTTTCCTTATCCTGGCATTCTACCTCTCCGAAAGACTGCGCCTGGAGACGGTGAACTGGCTCCTGCGGAATTTCCTCACCTATCTGGTTATCGCTATTATCGTCCTTTTTCAAGCAGAGATAAGGAGAGCCCTGGCTACTTTTGGACGCACCCCTTTTCTGAGACTCTTCTATTCCGAGGAGGGGACCGCCTCCACCATTGACGAAGTGGTCCAGGCATCCGCTTCTATGGCAGCCAAGCGCCGAGGTGCCCTTATCGCCCTGGAAAAGGAGATGGGACTGAAGAACTACATCGAGACCGGCATCCCGGTGGATGCTCGCCTTACTTACGATTTGCTCCTCTCCATATTTAGCCCCGATTCCCCCCTCCACGATGGAGGGGTCATTGTCCGGGGAGACCGCATAGTTGCCGCCTCCTGCTATTTTCCCCTTACCTCGAGAGCCAGCGTCAGCAAGAAATTTGGCAGCCGCCACCGAGCCGCCATAGGTCTTTCCGAGGAAACCGACGCGGTGATAGTGGTCATTTCAGAGGAAAGAGGAGAGATATCTCTGGTCCATAAGGGAAAATTTAAGGAGAGGCTCCAGGCCGACAAACTCAAGGAAGAACTCCGTCAGCTCTTCGAGGCGAGAAAAGAGGAGCAGAGGAAGGAGCCTTCTCCTCTCAAAAAGGGAAAAGAATAGAGGGAGAAATCTTAAGATGCGCCGTGCCATATTTAACAACCTCCCTTTAAAGTTGGTCTCCCTTGCTTTAGCCTTCATTCTCTGGGTGCTGGTGATGGGAGGCAAGAGGTCGATAATAGAGTTCAAGGATGTACCGCTGCAGTTCAAGAACCTTCCTCCAGCAATGTCCCTGACCAGGGATACTGTCGATGCAGTAAATGTAAGGCTCCGAGCCTCGGATACCATCCTTAACACTCTTTCCACAGGACAGATTGACATCTCCCTCGACCTGTCCAATGTGACCCATGGGGAACAATATATTCCCATCACTTTCGACAAAATCAGGGTCCCCTTCGGTGCCGAGGTGATCAAGGTTACCCCTCCCACCATCAGGCTTCTGGTGGAGAGAAAGCTTGAAAAAGAGATCCCCATTGTCCCCAACTTCGGGGGGAGCCTGGCATCTGGATATAAGCTCATCAGGTTCTCACTATCCCCGTCCCGGGTGACAATCACAGGAGCAGAAAGCGAGGTTCAGGAGGTGGGAGAAGCGACCACTGACCTCATCCCTCTGGAGGGAAGAAAAGAGGGCTTCTCGGGGGTGGTGAATATAGCGGTAGCTCACCCCAATGTCTCCATTATCGGGCAAAGGACTGCCCAGGTATCAGTGGAGATCGGAGAGGCTAATGTGGAGATGACCCTTGCGGATATTCCCATCTCTTTTAGCTCTCAGATTTACCTCACCATGGCGGAACCTTCAACCGTCTCCGTGACCATCAAAGCCCCCTCCGAGATCCTTCGGCAGATAAACACCGAACGGATTATAGCCACCATAAACGTTGCCGGCCTACAACCGAGATTGCAACCCTATATCCTATCCCCTAAGGTCAGCTTCGACCCTTCTCTGGCTGATGCCATAGAGCTGATTGCCGTTGCCCCTGATAAGGTTGAGGTAAGGGTCTACGCCGAACGGGTTGCCAAAGAAGGGGTCAGTTAGTGAGAAGGTTAAGCGGGACCGATGGCATAAGGGGGGTTGCCGGGCAATACCCACTTGACACTTCTACACTGGAGAAGATAGGAGCCGCCATTACCTTATGCCTGAAAAAAGAACACCCCAACCCCTCCATCCTCATAGGAAGGGATACCCGGGAGTCTGGTCCCTCCATTGAAAAATCTCTCGTCAAAGGGATTTTGAGCTTCCAGGGGAGGGTTACCTTAGGGAGCGTTCTTCCTACCCCTGCTATAGCCTATCTGACCAAAATGAGGGAGTTCGATGCCGGCATCTCCATATCAGCTTCCCATAACCCCTATCAGGATAACGGGATAAAAATCTTTTCGTGCGAAGGATATAAGATATCCGATAAGATGGAGGAGGAAATAGAAGCCCTGGTCTTGGATAAGAACTTCCCCCCACCAATTGCTCAGAATCCCATCCTTTATAAGCATGTAGACGAGAGCTTAATAATCGATTATAAAAACTATCTCCTTAGCATACCTGAATCCCCCCTCTCCCTGAAAGGGACGAAGGTGGTTCTCGATTGTGCTCAGGGAGCCACCTACCGCATTGCCCCTCCGGTATTCACCAGCCTGGGAGCTGAAGTCCATTCCCTCTTCGTTGAGCCGGATGGGAGAAACATCAATCAAAGTTGCGGCTCCCTGTATCCTCAGTGCTTAGCCTCAGAGGTGCAACGGCTGGGGGCTGACATGGGGATAGCCTTCGATGGTGATGGCGACCGGGCTATCTTTGTTGACCGGAAGGGAAGGATTCTGGATGGCGATTACATCATGATGGTCTGTGCCTGTTATCTTAAAGCGAGGGGGAAATTGTCCGGAAATACAGTAGTCACCACGGTTATGAGCAACCTTGGTTTGAAAAGAGCCCTCCAACAAGAGGATATAAAGCTCTTGACTACTAAGGTAGGGGACAGATATGTGCTCGGCACCATACTCCATGAGGGATTAAACCTGGGGGGAGAGCAATCAGGGCATATCATCTTCGCCGACCACGCCACAACCGGCGATGGCATCCTCACTTCTATAAAGGTCCTGGAAATAACCCACTGCCTCCGCCAGGACCTTTCCCTGTTGGCTGATGGGATGGTAAAATACCCCCAGGTGCTCATCAATATCCCGGTCGCCACCAAGCCTCCCTGGAAGCAGCTCCCGGAGGTGGTTGCCAGGATAAGGGAAATACAAAGATTGCTGGGGGAAATGGGGCGAGTGGTAGTCCGTTACTCGGGAACCGAACCTTTAGCCCGGGTAATGATAGAAGGGGAAGACTTACATACCATCAAGCTCTACGCCGAAGAGATAGCTAAAGTTATTAAGAAATCGATTGGAGCAACCAAAAGGTCTCAGCCCTGATAGCTTAATCCGGAGTAATCATTTAAAAAGAGCTTCTGCAAATTGTTGTCAGCCATGAAGAGGAGGGTGGAAAAGTGACCAAGTTAGGAGTAAACATCGACCATATCGCCACTATAAGAGAAGCTCGCCAGACCAACGAGCCCGACCCATTGGATGCCGCCACTTTGGTTGAGTTGGCGGGAGGAGATGGCATAACTATACACCTGAGGGGTGACCGTCGCCACATCAAGGATAGAGACCTTCACCTGCTGCGCCAGATGGTAAAGACCAAGATAAACCTGGAGATGGCCGCTACCGATGAGATGGTCCAGATCGTCCTGAAAGAGCGCCCCGATATGGTCACCCTGGTGCCCGAGCGGGCGGATGAGGTCACCACTGAAGGGGGGTTAGATGTTGTGAGCCATAGCCTGGATTTGAAGCCGGTGAT
>Ga0114930_10005653_pt1 | contig 10242 bp, 6 predicted proteins | sample AnhtaG_FD_87300 | JGI IMG/M metagenome (GOLD analysis project Ga0114930, IMG submission 87300) | Deep subsurface microbial communities from Anholt, Denmark to uncover new lineages of life (NeLLi) - Anholt_01485 metaG | ecosystem: Environmental > Aquatic > Marine > Oceanic > Sediment | place... | reverse complement strand
TTATTAAAAGTTTAATTAATTGCTCCCCTTTTGTCAAGATAATTTCCCCTCAGGGATTATAGCCTTATAGCACTATATATTGTATTATCTTTTTTAATAGCCCCTTATTTTAGTATTTTCTTCTTTACTTTTTGCAAATTGTATGCTAATATTTTATGAATTTTAAGTTGACAACTGTCCGTCCTTGACCCTATATTCGGCATAATGGTATCTGACAATGAGATTAGAGAAGGTTGAGCTGAGGGGCTTTAAGTCCTTTTATAAAAAAGTAGACTTGCATTTTCCCTCGTCAATTACCGCTATAGTGGGTCCCAACGGTTGTGGCAAGAGCAATATAGCCGATGCCATAAACTGGGCTTTAGGTGAGCAGAGCACCAAGCGACTAAGAGTGCAGAAGATGGAAGACCTCATCTTCAACGGGAGCGAGAACCGCAAGCCCCTGGGGATGGCTGAGGTCATCCTTAAGATGAACACTGCTGACCACGAAGACTTGGTAATCACCCGCCGCCTTTTCCGTTTGGGCGAAGCTGAATATCAACTAAATGGAACCCCTTGCCTCTTGCGCAACATTCAAGATAAGCTACTGGGCAGCGGGTTGGGGGCTAAATCCTATTACTGCTTCGACCACTCGGACATCGACCTCGTTCTCAGCCCCTATGCTGATGACAGAAAGAAACTTCTCGAAGAGGCAGCAGGCATTAGCAAGTATAAATTAAAAAAGCGGTTGGCAGAAAATAGGCTTGCTTATGCTCGCCAGAACCTCCTCCGCCTCAACGACATAATCGGGGAAGTCAAAAAGCAGATCAATTCTCTGAAGCACCAGGTAGCCAGAGGGCGTCGCTACCAGCGACTGAGCGATGAACTGTGGAAGATGAAAGGAGCCATCCTGGTCAAAAGGTTTCACCAGGCAACCACTTCCCGGGAGGATTTATTGAAAAGTATGTCCAGCATAGGTCGAGAAATCGAACAGACAAGCTCCCGGCTCTCCTTTATCAATTCTCAGCTCTTAAAAAAGAGACAGGACATTCAGCAGCTGGAAGTTAGGGTCTCGGAATTGCGAGAGAGCCTCCACAAGGAGAGCCTGAAGGAAGCCAAACTGGGGAGCGATGCCCTCCATTACCAGTCAGAGATAGATAACCTCCAGGCTCAACTTCAGGAGAGCAGCTCGGTGCTGTCAGCCATAGGATCGGAGACAAAAAAGAAAGATGAGCTCTTGACAGAAACCATCCATCAAAAAAGTGAGCAGGAGACCCATTTGAGGTCTGAAAAAGTGAGGTTATCTTCCTTAATTAAAAAACATGATGTTTCAAAGGAAGAAAGGAAGCGAATCTTAGGCACCGATGAGGATAGTAAGAAGAAACTTTACAATATCTCCGGTGATATAAATCGACTTCAGTTTCTGCTCAACCAGATTAAAGAAAATAAAGGCAGAAATCTTTCCTTTCTGAAGGAGAATTCTTCCTCAAAGAATAAAACAGACAAAGAGCTCAGAACTCTCAGAGATAAGAAAAGCGAGCTAAGGAAAGAGTTGGACTATAAGGAAGAGGAACTTCAGCAATTGCGGAGAAGGTTAAAATCTACCAAGCAAACTCTGGAAGAGACGCTAAAAGAAAAAGTGAGAGAGGAACGAAGGCTGATAAATCAGGAAGCAAAGATAAAGGAACTCTCTCATCGATTGCATACCTTAGAGGAACTTGAAAAGCAAGAGATTCCGCATGTTGCCTCCCATAAGGGATCAAATGAAGAACAGTTCGTTGACCACCTTGGATTAGTCGCCGACCACATCAACGTAGACCCTCGCTACGAAAGGGGAGTGGAAGCCTTTTTAGATAAATGGCTCTCCTGCTTGGTAGTGCCCGATATGCAAACAGCTCTCCAGGGAGTAAAATACCTCTCCTCTAAAGGGCTGAGAGGAGGAAAGTTTTTGGTGAAAGGGCTCACTCTTCCTCAGAGCTCTCCCCCTCTCATTTTCTCACATCCCCTTTTCAGCCATCCCGGAGCAATCGCCCCTCTAAGCGAGCTGGTATCCATTGCTGAACCCTTCAAAGATGCCATAGGGAGGCTGCTGGAGCGAGCAGTAATGGTTGAGGACTTAAATGCGGCAGTTGAACTGTTTTCAAAATACCCGGAGTTTATCTTTGTCACCCTTCAGGGAGAGCAGATATACCCCCAGGGGATTATCAGTAGAACCGCCAAGGGGAAAGGGGTTGGCTTGTTGGCTGTTAAACGGGCGAAGAAAAGACTCCGCACAGGCGTGGAGATTATCTCCCGAAGAGGCGAACTCATCAGAGAGCGCTTCCACTCCCTCAGCCATAAATTGAAGAAATCGAGTGAAGAACTCCCTCTCATCCAGAAAAACGCCGAGACCTCTGAAGAGGAAGTTACCAGGCTTAAAGAAGAGCTGAGATTTGTAGATAGAGAAGATGAACTCCTCCAGACGAAGAGAAGGGATTTAGAGCTTCAAGGCGACCTATTGGCTAAAGAAAGCTCTGAGCTGGATGAAAAAGAAAGGGAGCTAAAGGAGAGGCTCAGCCAGCTTATAACCGAAAAGGGAAACGTGGAAGAAGAGTTAAAGAAGTTGCAGGAAGAAAAAGCTCGCCATCAAGCCGAGCACAATAAGCTGAGCGAAGCTGTTTCCCGTTTGAAGCTCGATCTTGTTGCAGAAGAGGGAAAGCTGGAGTCTTTGGAGAGAGACATTGTCCGGTTAGGCGATGATATAGATGAGCTTAAAAAAAGAACGGCTGAAGAGAAAAGGAGACATATAGTATTAGATGAGCGTCATAATCGTCTCCAGCAACTTCTATCCATCAGCCGCCAAGAAAGGGAGTCTTTACAAAGAAGCATAAGTAAGTTACAATTAACCTTAAGTAAAGCCGATGAAAAATTGGTGCGAAGCCGCATTCTCATTGAGGCTAAAGAGCAGAAGTTGAAAAGCTATCAGATAGAGCTGGAAGATAAAAGGGAGGAGCGAGGGAAGCTGCAGGTAGCCCTGGCGAGGGCGGAGGCGGAGCTAACCCATCTGGAGGAAGACAGCCGCCAGCTGTTGCAGAAACCACTGAAGGAGGTAATAAACCTCTTCTCCCCAGAGGAGCTAAGTCTGCCCGAGGAGGATTACCAAAGGAGGTCCGAGGAGATAACCGGCAAGCTCAATCGGCTGGGAGCGGTTAATCTGGCGGCAGTTGAGGAGTATCAGAGCCTGGAAAAAAGGTATAAGTTTCTCACGGATCAGACTCGCGACCTACAGGAATCTATAGAAACTCTGGAAAAGGCTATCAAAAAAATTGAGCTGACTTGCCGCCGCCAATTCTGGTCGGCTTTTCATCAAGTAAACAGGAACTTTAACGAAATATTTAAGTTCCTCTTTGATGGGGGTGAGGCGGAGCTCGTTATGGGAGATGGAGGCGACTTCTGGGATAGAGGGATCAACATAAGGGTTCAACCGCCGGGGAAGAGACTGCAGACCATCCGCCTCCTTTCGGGTGGCGAGCGGGCTCTAACCGCCCTTGCCTTTTTATTTGCCCTTTTTCAATATATGCCTTCCCCTTTCTGTTTGCTGGACGAGGTGGATGCTCTTCTGGATGAAGCTAAGGTGGAGAAATTCAGTCAATTAATCAAGCGATTCCAGAAGGATACTCAGTTTCTTATTATCACCCATAATAAATTGACCATGCAGATTGGCGATACCATACACGGTATAACCATGGAAGAGCCTGGAGTATCAAAGTTGGTCTCCGTGCGGCTCGCCGACATGGAGCAGGAATAAACCCCATGGATTGGGAAAAGCGCCTTGAGGAGACTCTCGCAGAGATCAGGAAGAGAAGCGATTTATCTCCCTCTATAGGTGTTATTTTGGGGACGGGACTAAGCCACTTCGGAGAAAACCTTAACCAGCTCACGGAACTCTCCTATTCCGATCTTCCCCATTTTCCCGCTGCTATGGTGCCCGGGCATCCAGGAAGGCTGCTGGTAGGGGAATGGGAGGGGAGGGGAGTGGTGGTTTTTCAGGGAAGATTTCACTACTATGAAGGATACTCGTCCCTTGAAGTAACCTACCCAGTCTGGGTAATGAAGGAGATGGGTGTCAGGGTTATGGTGGTAACTACCGCCGCCGGAGGGGTGAGCTCGGTTCTCGATGTTGGCGACCTTATGCTAATTAAGGACCATATAAATCTACTGGGGATTAATCCCCTACTGGAGATTCCCTTTGAGAAAAGGGATCCTCGGTTTTTAGACCTCTCCCGCCCTTACGACAAGGAGTTGTTGCAGAGGAGCAAGAGGCTTGGGAAGATGCTGAACATCCCATGCAAAACGGGGGTGCTGGGAGCGGTGCCAGGTCCCTGTTACGAAACTCCAGCAGAGACAAAGAGCCTGAAACGCCTGGGCATCGATGCGGTGTGCATGTCGACCGTCCCCGAGGTAATTGTTGCTAATTATTTAGGGTTTAAGGTGCTAGGAATAGCGGTAATATCCAACGTAGCTTCAGGGACTGCCCATCACCGGATCTCCCATGAAGAGATTCTCGCTGTTATGGAAAGCCGAAAAGAAATATTGGCTACCTTCATAGAAGAGGTCTGCCGACAGATTGTTTAAGAAACATAGTGAAATTCTATGGAAGTTGACAGAGAGCAGCTGATTTCAGTAGCCCGGAAGGCCCTGGGAATGGCGATAGCCCCTTTATCGAGGTATCTGGTAGGGGCTGCTCTCTTGACTGCTCAGGGGAAGATTTATTCAGGGTGTAATATAGAGAATGCCTCCCTCTCCCTGAGCCTTTGTGCCGAACGGGTAGCGCTTTTGAAGGCTCTATCGGAAGGGGAAAAGGAATTCAAGGCCATCGCTATTGTGAGTAGCGGTCTACCACTCTGTCCCCCCTGCGGAGCTTGTCGCCAGATGCTCTACGAATTCGCCCCCCATATAGAGGTTATTATGACCAACCCGAAGGGAAGGGTTATATCTACGAAAATTGAGGAGCTCCTACCTCTTCCTTTTGACCATTGATCTTTATTAGGTAGTCATGCGATTAGGGATATTTGCCGATATACATGGAAATTTAGAAGCCCTTCAGGCAGTTATTGCGGCATACAAAAAAGAGAAAATAGACCGCTACATCTGCTTGGGAGATGTGGTAGGCTATGGAGCGAATCCCAATGAGTGCTGTCAGATTGTCTCTTCTCTTGCTGATAAAACCCTCATTGGAAACCACGATGTAGCCTGTTGTGGTCATTTCAATATAAAATGGTTCAACACCACCGCCCAAAAAGCCATTCTTTGGACGCAACAACACCTTTCTGAAAAGAATCTGAAGTGGCTAAACAACCTCCCCTATACCTGCCAGGAGGAGAAGGTAATCTTTTCCCACGGATTGCCTCACAAACCGGAGAAATTCTATTATGATGATGATTTAGAGCTAATAGAGGATTGCTATCGGGAGCTGGGGACTTCCCCTCGTATTTCCTTCATGGGTCATACTCATCGAAGTATAGTCTTTGTGGTCGAAAATAAGGGAGTGAAGATCAGAGTTGATCCACAATTCAAATCCACCCTCAGATTCCAGAACAAGGGGGAGCAATATTTGTTAAATGTCGGCAGCGTCGGACAGCCTCGGGACGGCGACGCAAGGGCTTGCTATGCTATCTATGATACTAAACAACAGGTGGTGGTTATTAAACGGGTGGAATACAACACTAATCTCGCCTGCCTGAAAATCATCGATGCTGGTCTCCCGCCAGTATTGGGGGAACGCCTCCTATTGGGCATCTGATAGGCTCTATCTTGCCATTTATGCATATGAAGTTTTACATTTATACCTTTGGCTGTCAGATGAGCGAGCACGATTCAGAATATATGGGAGCAGTGCTGCTGGAGAAGGGCTACTCCTCTACCGAGGAGGAGTCGCAGGCTGACATAATTCTGGTCAACACCTGCTGTGTTCGGGAGAAGGTGGAGCATAAGATTTTCACCAAGTTAGGAAGACTGGTGAAGCTTAAGAAGAAAAATAGGGAGCTAATCATAGGAGTCACCGGGTGCTACGCGCAGCTTGCCGGGGAGGTGATCAAGCGGCGCATGCCTCAGGTTGATTTTGTTCTTGGAACTCAGAGGATACGCCGCCTCCCTGAGGTGATAGATAGACTCCGCTCACTTCGGAAGGGGTGGGATAAGATGCCGGAGGAGGGCAAGCAGTTGAGGGGCTTCCCCTGCGGGTTTCGCCGCCGCTCCCCGGTTCAAGCAATGGTAACCATTATGGAGGGGTGCAACAACTTCTGCGCTTACTGTATTGTCCCCTTTGCCCGTGGGAGGGAGAGAAGCCGAGCTGATGAGGAGATACTAAGGGAGATAGAAGAAGCAGCTGCTAAGGGGTATAAAGAGGTGCTCCTGTTGGGGCAGAATGTCAACTCATATTTTGACCCCTCTAATAATGGCACAAGTTTTGTAAACCTCCTTATTAAGGTCCATCAGGTAGAGGGGATTGAGAGAATCCGCTTCATCACCTCACATCCCAAAGACTTCTCTTACAGGCTGGTGGAGACCATCCGGGATTACCATAAAATATGCAACCATGTTCACCTTCCCGTCCAATCGGGTTCCACCAGGATTCTCAAGCTGATGAACAGGAAATACAGCCGTGATGAGTATATGGAAAAAATTGAGTGGCTTAAAAGGGAGGTTCCCGAGATAGGTATCAGTACCGACATCATAGTGGGATTCCCCGAAGAGACCGAAGACGACTTCCAGCAGACCATGAGACTGGTTGAGGAGGTTGAGTTTGATGGGATATACTCGTTCAAATACTCCCCCCGCCCGCTGACCAGAGCTTATCAGTATCCGGATACAGTTCCTAAAGAAATCAAAGGGCGTCGTCTTATGGAACTGCAAGGGCTGCAAAAAGAGATTCAGCTCACAAAGAACCAATCCCTGGTGGAGAGGGTCGTTGAAATTCTGGTAGACAATGTGAGCAAGAAAGACCCTCACGCCCTCTGCGGCAGAACCTCTAACAACAGGATAGTCAATTTCAAAGGGGGTCCTGAATTAATGGGTAAATTCCTGCGGGTGAAGATAATCAGGGCGGGTCCTAACAGCCTCTTTGGAGAAAGGGTCTAAATTCTGCCCGATGCAGTACGATTCTAAAAGATTTTAAGTTAAGATGCTGACTTAGCATGTCACAAAAAGATAAGAAGTAATATTCTTGTTCTCATCAAGAGATATAACTCCAAAAAATATCACAATTCAAACTCCTATAAACTATCATTTAAAATAATTTATTTATTTACTTGAAATCTTAAGGGATGATGTGATATATTGAGTGTGCTTTTTAGCAAATTAAAAAGGAAATACCAGAGGCGAGATTGATCGAAGATTTGTAAAAGGTTTTTACCTTCATGCTCTACCGGATAACCATTATTCTGCCCAGTACCGGTAGATATGCTGGCGAAGTAGAACTCGCCTGTTGCTGATTTATCTTAGAGGGGAAAAGTAACCGAAAGCTTATTCTCCTCACCTATTGGTGTGTGAGGTTTTTCAACCGAATTTGAAAGAAAAGAGGTCTAAAAATGGGCAAAAAGAACTATTTGATAGTTTTGGTTTTTCTGGTCTCCATTCTTGCGCTCTCGGGTATGCTGTTTGGGCAGCGGGTGATTGACCTGAATGAGGTCTGGGGGGATATGCGGGTGCTGGGGGATGATGATGAGGACTATTCTGGCAGGGCGGTTACCTATGGTGATATAAATGGCGATGGCTATATGGACATCATCATCGGTGCTCCTGATGCTGACCCACGCGACCGTGCCGGGGAGGCTTATGTTATCTTCGGTTCCAGCAACCCGCTTTCAACTTTTGACCTGAACAGCCAATCAGCCGATATCACTATATACGGATGTCATTATGGTAAATCTGGCTCTGCAGTGACCAGCGGGGATATAAACGGCGACGGCTATGACGATGTAATCATCGGTGCTCCTGAAGCTGGCCCATCTGGGCACTATCTCGGAGAGAGCTATGTGATATTTGGCGCCAGCTTCCCATCACCACCTTATTTCGTAGATTTGGGCACCCAATCAGCCGATATAACCGTCTACGGGATTGATCAGTGGGATAGGCTTGGCTGTGCTGTTGCCAGCGGGGACATTAACAACGATGGATACAATGACCTGATCATCGGGGCCTATGGCGGCGACCCCCCTGGAGGAACTGATGCCGGGGAGACCTATATTATATTTGGAAGTGATTCACTACCCTCAACCGTCGACCTGAGCATAGAGTCAGCCGACATCACTGTCTATGGGGATGATGAAGATGATGCTTCTGGCTATGCGCTTGCCAGTGGGGACATTAACAACGATGGATACAATGACTTGATCATCGGGGCTTATGGCGGCGACCCCGCTGGAGGCTCTAATGCCGGGGAGACCTATGTTGTATTCGGCAGTGATTCGCCACCCTCAGTCGTCGACCTGAGCACCGAAGCAGCCGACATCACCATCTACGGAGATGATGCTGACGATATGTCTGGCTATGCGCTTGCCAGTGGGGACATAAATGGTGATGGATACGAAGATATAATCATTGGTTCCCCCTGGGCTGACCCCGCTGGAGGAGAAAATGCAGGGGAGACCCATGTTATTTTCGGGGGCAGTTTCTCATCGCCACCCTACACTATAGATTTGAACTTACAATCAGCCGACATTACTATCTGCGGGGACGATAATTATGATTACTCTGGTCATGCGGTTACCAGTGGGGACATCAATAACGATGGATGGGAAGACATAATAATAGGTGCCTATGCGGCTGATCCCGGAGGACGCTTCAATGCTGGAGAGACCTATGTGATTTTAGGCTCCAGTTCACCTCCCTCGACTATTGACCTGAGTACCCAATCAGCCAATATCACCATCTACGGGGATGATGCTATGGATTATTTGGGATATGCGGTGGACAGTGGTGATGTAAACGGCGATGGTTACAACGACCTAATCATAGGTGCCTATTGTGCTGACCCCCCTGGTGGGGATAATGCCGGGGAGACTTATGTGGTTTTGGGTACTGCTGCCATAATTACCGCTCATGGTCTTGGTGGAAAAAGTTGGCTAAAGGAATTTGATATATACGGCAATCCAATGCGTAGCTTCAGAGCCTTTGGAGCAGCAAACAGCCAGGGTGAGGTCCATCTGGCGCTTGGTGATGTGGCTGAGGATGGGCACGATGAGATTGCCGCTGGACATGGCGAGGGTGGCTCTTCATGGCTTAAGTTTTTCAAAAAGGACGGGACTTTTATCCGGGCTTTCAAAGCCTTCGGAGCTGTAAATGCCAACGGCGAGATCCATCTGGCGATAGGAAACTTTGATGATGACCCCTCCGATAACGAGATAGCTGTAGCTCAAGGTGAAGGGGGAAAGTCGTGGATTAAGGTATTCGAAGTCGATGGAACTTTCATTCGCAGCTTCAAAGCCTTTGGTGTTGGCAATGCTCAGGGAGAGGTGCATCTGGCGGCAAGTGACCTGGAGAACGACGATGGGATTGATGAGATAATTGCTGGTATGGGCGAGGGTGGTAGCTCCGTGGTGAAGATATTCAGCTATGATGGCAAATTCATTCGTTCCTTCCAAGCATTCGATTATGGTAAGAACCCCGGGGGTGAGGTGCATCTGGCGGTAGGGAATTTTGATGCCGACCCCTCTGCAGAGATAGCTGTATCCACAGGCTACAACGGATACAACTTTGTCAGGTGGTTTGAAAAGGATGGTACCCTTAGAAGTCAATTTCGACCATTTTGCAGCCCCTGGGATTTACAGATTACTGCTGTAGATATAGATAACGATAGCCGATGGGAGATAATCTGCGCCCAGGGTGAGGGCGGAAGTTCCTGGGTCTGGGTGTATAAAAGGGATGGGACCTTTGTCAGGAAATTCAAAGCTTATGGTGCGGTAAATTCTCAGGGCGAGGTTCACCTGGCAAAAAGCAAATACTGAGGGATTTACTTTAAGTATCGCATAGCGTTAACTCACGGATAAGGTTCTACTTAGCCTGACAAAACTTTTCTTTACTCAGTTATTTTCCGAGCTGAAAAGGTGTGCCATTTTGTGCAAGATACAATAATCTTTGGCTCATTTCAAATTATCTCTATATATTCCCCCGTTTTCCCAAACTAATGCCCAGCGCAAGCAAAACAGTGAATGTTTTAACCTTACACTAAATACCCATATCAAAAAAATATCCCACAATTCAAAATCAAATATCGCATAATTTAAC
>Ga0114930_10005652_pt1 | contig 10243 bp, 3 predicted proteins | sample AnhtaG_FD_87300 | JGI IMG/M metagenome (GOLD analysis project Ga0114930, IMG submission 87300) | Deep subsurface microbial communities from Anholt, Denmark to uncover new lineages of life (NeLLi) - Anholt_01485 metaG | ecosystem: Environmental > Aquatic > Marine > Oceanic > Sediment | place... | reverse complement strand
TGTAGCTTTTGCGTCTTGTCATTCCGGGCTTGACCCGGAATCCAGAGAATATCAGGCCTGGATTCCCGCTTTCGCGGGAATGACAAAAAGTGACATTTTCTTTTTAGAAACGGCCCTAGTTAGTCTGAGTTACTTGGAAAGAGCTGCAATGGAAACAACTTTGCTTATCATGGCCGCGGGTATGGGGAACCGATACGGCGGACTAAAGCAGATCGATCCGGTCGGACCAAATGGTGAGATTATCATCGACTATTCGATGTTTGACGCGATAACGGCGGGCTTCGACAAAGTCGTCTTTGTTATAAGGCGTTATTTCGAAGATGCGTTCAAGGAAAAAATCTCCCGGAAACTCGAAGACAAGGTGGAGACCGCTTATGCTTACCAGGAGCTGGACTCATGTCTTGGAGGATTTGCAGTACCCTCGGGTCGCCAGAAGCCTTGGGGTACGGGCCACGCTGTTCTGGTGGCAAAAGAGTTGATCGGAGGCCCCTTCGCTGTGATTAATGCCGACGATTACTATGGCCCAAATTCGTTCAAGACCATGAAGCATCACCTCAGCACAACGGCTGCAGATTGCGAGAACGAGTATGCTATGATCGGATACACACTCAGGAACACACTTTCCGAATATGGGGCGGTATGTCGCGGTGTATGTCAGTGCGATGAACAGATGCTATTGAAAAAGATTGTCGAGCGAATCAATGTCGAAAAACAAGGACAAGGAGCCAGGTGTCTTGACGAGGCAGGGCAGCAGATTTTCTTAACAGGTGATGAGGTAGTCTCGACGAACTTCTGGGGTTTTCACCCATCGGTTTTCAGCCATCTGGAAAGGCTTTTCAGAGATTTTCTGGACGAGTCCGGGCAAGATATGAGTGCTGAGTTCTATATACCGACGGCCATTGACACGTTGATTCACGACGGCAGCGTTCGTGTAAAGGTCTTGCCTGCGAAGGACAACTGGTTCGGTGTTACTTACCGGCAAGACATGCCAGCTGCACGCAAGCGTATTCGTGAATTGATAGACAACGGCGTGTATCCGGAAAACCTTTGGTAGGGTAATGAGCTTTAACATTGAGCAGATATGTAAACAGTTTCAGAGCCGGGGCACGTTTCTCAAAACTGAGCCTTTTGGTAGCGGCTATATTAACGACACTTACCTTGTGACACATGACGCCAACGGCGTCCGTGTACGTGCTATCCTTCAGCGAATTAATCACGAAGTGTTTAAGGACCCACCCGCGGTTATGGACAACATAACTCGTGTTACCCATCATGTGCGTGAGAAGTTGCGAGCTGAAGGTGCAGACGATATATTGCGACGTGTTCTGACAGTTATCCCTGCTCGTGACGCAAAGAACTACCACAAAGACCATGATGGCAATTACTGGCGGCAGTACGTTTTTATCGAAGACGGAAAAACGTTCGACACTCCTCAGTCACCCAAAGTTGTCTACGTTGCTGCGAAGATGTTCGGCCAATTCCTAAGGATGCTGGCAGACTTGCCTGAGCCACCATTGAATGAGACCATTGTGGACTTCCATAATGGGCCGAAGCGTTTCCAGGCATTCCAAAATGCGCTCGAGGCTGACCCTCACAACCGAGCTAAAAACGCAAAGGCAGAAACCGAATTTGTTCTGCAACATGCCTTAATTCTCGATGTATTGGGCGAGCTGGTCGACAGCGGACAAATCCCGGTCCGCGTTACGCACAATGATACCAAGATTAACAACGTTATCTTTGATGACAAGACAGGTGAAGGGCTTTGTATTATTGACCTCGATACTGTTATGCCCGGATTGATTCTTTACGATTTTGGCGATATGGTGCGCACGGCCGCTTGTCCTGTGCAGGACGATGAGAAAGATCTGTCGAAAGTCACTATACGAATGGATTTGTTCGAGGCACTTGCGCGTGGTTTCCTCGAAGAAACTGCTTCGTTCATAACTGCCGCAGAAAAACAGCATCTGGTCTTTGCCGGCAAAATGATTACCTTCGAGCAAGCCGTTCGTTTTCTGACCGACTACCTGCAGGGCGATACTTATTACAAGACCAGCCACCCGGAACACAATCTCGACCGATGCAGGACACAGCTTAAACTCGTTCAGTCGATTACCGAGCAGCAGGAAGCCATGATTGGTGCTCTGTCCGATCGGCCATGGAATCCCAATCAACAACGGCTGCTTCGGCCGTCTTAAGGACTGAACTTTTGCAAAATGGAGATTAGGCATACCCGCCGCGGCGGGCTCTTGTTAAGGAGTCAAATATGGAAGCCAAAAACAGCAGGATCAGTAAAGTGTCCCGCAGAGATTTTGTGAAGTTGACTGCGGTCGGCGCCGCAGGAGTGGCGCTAAACAGCAGTGTGCTTCCAGTCATAGCAGGCCCATTCGAAGGGAACGAATATCTGAACACTATTCCGATCGACAAGAGACTCCGTCCAGAGTGGATCGCTTCGCTCATCGCGCGGGGTGAACCCACTGTTGTGACCCATCCTGCCGCCCTGCAGCACATCGGGATGCCCGTTGGCGGCTTATTTACCGGGACGCTTTATCTCGGTGGCGATGGAAAATTATGGCTCTGGGATATTTTCAACCAGGTGGTCGAAGGCATTTTGCCCAGGCAGGTAGAATATAAGGGACAGACTATAGGAACGCGCAGCGGAGCTAACTACGTGTCTCCCGCTCCGCGCCAATCTGGCCTTGACCAAGGCTTTGCTGTTCGAATTAATGGGAAAGTCCACCCACTGGACCGCACCGGCTTTAGAAGTATCTCTTTCCAGGGGCAATATCCAATTGGCCGCGTGACATACAAAGATAAAGACTGTCCCGTTTCAGTTAAATTAGAAGCCTACTCACCTTTCATCCCCCTCAACAGCGATGATTCTTCGCTTCCGGCTACTGTTATGAGCTACACAGTCAAGAATGAATCCAGCCGAACTGTCACTGCTGAAATCAGTGGCTGGTTGGAAAATGCTGTTTGTCTCTACCACCGCGATCAGGTTTCCGGTATTCGACGAAACCGTATCTTAAAGGACGCGGGCATGACGTTTCTGTCCTGTGCGGCCGAGCCTGTCCGTGGTCCGGACGTATCCGCCCGGCCCGAGATCTTGTTTGAAGACTTCGAGAAGAACAACTACGAAGGCTGGGCCATCACTGGTACAGCATTCGGCGATTCACCCATCAAGATGGCGGATATGCCCGGCTATCAGGGCGATGTTGGCGGTAAGGGACAGCGCGTAGTCAACACGCATAACGTACGCCAGGGTGAAGATGTCCGCGGCGGCGACCAGCACATCGGTACCCTAACCAGCAGACCCTTCGTTATCCAGCGCAAGTATATCAATTTCTTAATCGGCGGCGGTGCCCACAAAGGCAAAACGTGCGTGAACTTGCTCATCACCGGCAAAGTTGTGCAATCCGCGACTGGCCGGAATAACAATCGCATGAATCCGGCTTCCTTTAACGTAATGAAATGGCAGGGGCAGCAGGCTCAGATACAGATTGTCGACAAAGAAACCGGAGGGTGGGGCAACGTCGGTGTGGACCATATCGTGTTTTCCGACCGGCCGGCAGAAGCATTTGTTATGGAAGAACTGCACGATTTTGGCACGATGGGATTGGCCTTGCTCGACAGCAGCCCCAGTGACCTGGCTACCGCTTCGATCTCTCAGCCCGGACAGTTCCAGCAGTTGGTCGATAAGGCAAGTAAACCGCTCGGCGAGAAGCTGATTGGTGCTGTAGGCCGAAGGATTTCGCTAAGGCCACAGCAAGAACAAACCACGACTTTCATCGTCACCTGGCATTTCCCGAATTTGTCGGTGGCCGGGATGAACAATGTCGGTCGATACTATGCTTCCCGCTTCGCAAATGCTCGGGCTGTAGCCGAATACGTGGCCGGTAACTTCAAGAGGCTGAGCACATCTACCCGCTTGTGGTGTGATACGTGGTACGACTCATCGCTGCCGTACTGGTTTCTCGACCGAACAATGGCCAATACCACAACCTTAGCCACCAGCACCTGTTACCGCTTCAAGGATGGCCGCTTCTGGGCCTGGGAAGGAATAGGCTGCTGCCACGGCACGTGCACGCACGTTTGGCACTACGCTCAGGCGGTTGGTCACCTCTTTCCTGATATTGAACGCAATCATCGCGAACGGGTAGACTTCGGGATTGCCTTTCACGCTGATGGCGGCATCGGTCACCGGGCCAACCTACAGCAGAGTTCTCACCCGGCCCACGATGGACAGTGCGGCCGCATACTCGGCGCCTACAGGGAACATCAGATGACCGCTGACTATGCTTTTCTAAAGCGTATGTGGCCGAAGATCAAGAAGAGCATCGAGTACATGATCCAACACGACGGCAACAGTGACGGCATCGTTGAGGGATCCCAGCCGAACACGCTTGACGCCGCCTGGTTCGGTAAGATTTCCTTCCTGGCTTCACTCTATCTTGCGGCACTGCGAGCAGGCGAGGCCATGGCCAGCGAAGTTGGCGACAGTGAATTCGCACAGCGCTGCAGGGATATCGCTGAACGCGGGCGCCGGAGTATTCTGGAACTCTACAACGGGGAATACTTCTACCAGATCGAGGATGCCAAACATCTGGACGCTATTGGAATCGGCAAAGGCTGCTACATCGATCAGGTTTTCGGCCAAAGTTGGGCCTTCCAGGTGGGTCTGGGCAGACTGTTCGATGAAGAAAAAGTCAAAAGCGCCCTGCGTGCCCTGTGGAAATACAACTTCGTGCCGGATGTTGGCCCTTTCCGTGAGAAGTTTAAGCGGGGCCGATGGTATGCTGCGGCTGGCGATGCCGGCTTATTAATGTGCACCTGGCCCACGGGCGGTTTACGGGAAGACTTCAAAAAACACTGGCAGTACATGTATTTCAACGAATGTATGAGTGGTTTTGAATGGCAAGTGGCCTCGCATATGATTTGGGAACGTATGATCACTGAAGGCATGGCAATAGCCCGTGCGATTCATGACCGGTACAATGCTGCTCTCCGCAATCCTTATAATGAAATCGAGTGCTCCGACCACTATGCCCGGGCCATGGCCAGCTACGGCGCCTTTATAGCTGCCTGTGGTTATGAATATCATGGTCCCAAAGGATATCTGGCCTTCGAGCCCAGAGTAAACCCACAGAACTTCAAGGCAGCTTTCACCACTGCTGACGGATGGGGAAGCTTCTCACAGAAGATTTCGCCACGTAAGCAGACTGAAGGTGTCGAGGTTAAGTACGGCACTTTGAAACTAAACAAATTCGCCCTTGAGTTGGCCGAAGGTTTGGACCCCGCAAAGGTTACCGCAAAGCTTAACGGTAGAAATGTACGGCTTCGGCATGACTTGGATGGCCGCCGATTGCGAATCTCCTTTCGCAGTCCTGTGTCTCTGGCGACAGGAGACAAGCTACTGGTTGAAATAGGACAGATGTAGTAAAACTAAAGACGGTAAGGGTCTGAGAGATACAAAAAATATTGCGTGAAAGGAAGTTTTGATGAAAAAGGTTGCGCATATTACTCTGAGCATCGTCTTGGGTGCGTTAGTCATTTCTAATGACTGTAAGAGTGATGGACATAAGCCCATACCGGGTGCTGAAGCCATCATGAAACATCTGGCCGAAGGTTCCAACGGCATGACCCCAACGGTGAAGGAATTCGACCTTGAGTGGGTCCGATCATTGGTCCAGCGTGGTGAGCCAACGATCTACACGAAGGAGAACAGCTCGAATTTCGAATATATCGGCATGCCGATCGGGGGCATCGCAACGGGCCAGCTTTACCTTGGTGGTGATGGCAAGTTGTGGTACTGGGATATCTTCAACAACAAAGGTGGGCGGCACGTAAGAGGAGTACGAACCTATGCAGATCCGTACAAACGCAGCAATTTGGAGAACCCTGCTTACAATAACATTCAACAGGGCTTTGCCATCCGTACGTCCGCCGCCGGGCAACCGCAGGTTCGGACACTCGACCGAGACGGGTTTTCAGATATTAAGTTCAGTGGCCAGTATCCAATCGGGACTGTAACCTATCGTGATGCTGACTCACCGGTGTCGGTCAAGCTGGAGGCCTTTTCGCCTTTTGTCCCGCTTGATCTGGAAAGCTCGACCTATCCCGCCACGGTGCTCAATTATACGATTTCTAACAGCAGCAAACTTACTGTTACGGGCAAGATCACCGGATGGCTTGAGAACGCTGTCTGTCTGGACAATAGAAGCAAAACGTATGGAGAATTACGCAATCGAATTGTTCGTCGTTCGGGTATGACATTGTTTTTTTGTGACGCAGCGAAGTCGGCCCCGCCACCGGTGGCAGAGGCCAGAGAAGATATTGCGTACGAGGATTTTGAAGGCGAAAACCTGGATAAATGGACTATTGAGGGACAGGCGTTTTCAGGTGTCCCCAGAGCCAATTACCACCACCAACCGCTTCGGAATCACCGGGGCAAAGGGTTGGCAGATTCATTTTTCAATAACGGCAAAGAAGCAAGTGCTCAAGCCAGTGACAATCCTACCGGCAAAATGACAAGCAAGCGATTCACAATTGAGAGGCGCATGATTAAGTTCCTTATCGGCGGCGGTAGACATCACGGCGGGACCTGTCTCAATCTGCTAATTGACGGCAAGATCGTACAGACAGCCACCGGCAAGAACAGCGAAGAGCTAAGCTGGAAAATATTTGATGTCTCAAAGTATGTGGGCAAAATTGCCTACATAGAGATCGTTGATGCGCATAGTGGCGGCTGGGGGCATATCATGGTCGATCAGATTACGTTCACTGACAAGAGAATGCTTGAAGCCGACCAAATTCCTTTCGACAAGAAGAAAGACTACGGCTCGATGGTTTTAGGGATTTTGGACAAGGACGATGTCAAAGGCGTATTTGCTGGAGCGGCAGTGGAACTACCTGATGGTGTTTTTGACGCCGGAACAGAGCTTTTGGTCAGAAGGCCTTTTGACGATAACAGGAAACTCATCGGTTCAATTGGAAGAAGGTTTGTGCTCAAGCCAGGTGAGAAAACGACCGTCTCTTACGTTTTGAGTTGGCATTTCCCTAATCTTTATCTTGGGGAGTTCAGAGATAAATATCTTGGCCGCAGTTATGGCCAGCGCTTCGGCTCCGCACTTGACGTCGCCCGGGCGATTGGCTCGCGTTACGAAGACCTGGCAACACAAACTCGCCTGTGGCGCAACACCTGGTATGATTCGACATTGCCCTACTGGTTTTTGGACCGGACTTTTTTGAATACCTCTATCTTGGCTACGAACACCTGTTATCTCTTTCGGGACGGGCGCTTCTATGGTTATGAGGGGGTCTACTGTTGTGCGGGCACCTGCACACACGTCTGGGCGTATGTCCAGGCTACGGGGCGACTGTTTCCTGAGCTGGAAAGGAGATTGCGCGAGCGTGTCGATTACAATCCCAGAATTGCCTTTGACCCGGAAAGCGGAAGGATCGGTCATCGCGGCGAGCTTAACAGGGGCGATGCGGTGGACGGACATTCCGGAATCATACTGCGCAGCTACCGGGAGCACCAGATGTCCCAAGACAGTGCTTTCCTGCGACGGAATTATGACGTGGTAAAGAAAGCGATGAATTACCTGATCCATACGTACGATGCCGACGAAGACGGCATCCTTACCGGCGGACAGCATAACACGCTCGATGCAAAGTGGTACGGCAAGATTACGTGGCTGAGCCTTTACTATGGCGCCGCATTACGGGCAGCAGGCCGGATGGCCGATGAGATGGGTGACCATGAATATGGCCGGCGTGTGCGCAGCCTTGCCGACCACGGGCGTAAGTATATTGAAGAGAAACTCTTCAATGGAGAGTACTTCATCCATGAAGCAGATCCCGAGCATCCTGAATCGCCTGGCGTCTTTAACGGTTGTGAATACAGCCAACTGCTCGGACAGAGCTGGGCATATCAAGTCGGTTTAGGTGAGATTCTGGACGGTGAGAAGGTGACTACAGCTCTGGACCATTTGTGGAAGTATAATTTTTCGACGGATGTCGGGCCGTTCCGAGAGAAGTTCAAGAATGGTCGTTGGTACGCAATGCCCGGCGAGGGTGGTCTGATTGCCTGCACCTGGCCCCATGGTGGTCAAGAGGCACTCACGCACGGCAACAGACATTTCGCAGGCTATCTGAACGAGTGCCAAAATGGCTACGAGTATGGGGCGACGTCGCTGATGATGTGGCAAGGCATGGTCTACAGGGCATTGGCGCATACGCGTACGCTGCACGATAGATATCATGGCTCCAAACGTAACCCGTGGAATGAGATCGAATGTGGAGACCATTACGCCCGTTCAATGGCCAGCTACGGTCTGTTTACCGCAATCACCGGCTTCGAGTATCATGGACCCAGGGGATACATAGCCTTCTCGCCACGCCTGACACCTGGAAATTTCAAGGCTGCATTTACCAGTGCTGCCGGCTGGGGAACTTTTACTCAGAGAATCACCGGACATACACAAATTGAAATACTTGACTTGAAATATGGTCATCTGCGACTGCAGAGTCTGGGATTCGATTTGCCGGACGGAACCAGTCCCACGGCCGTTACGGTAAAAGCCGCCGGTAAGAATCTCGACGCCCAACACTCAACTAAGGGGCGTCGCGTGGTGATAAATCTCGACACACCCGTGAAGATTAAAGCAGGGCAGACTATTGAAATCAGGATGACCTTTTGACAAAGAATGAAAGTAATTCTTATTGAACCTTGCATTAGAAATGAAAGACGCTGGGGACACCTGTCAACCGAGTGTCATTCCCGCGAAAGCGGGAATCCAGGCTTTTACCGGCGTTTCCTGGACCCCTGCTTGCGCAGGGGTGACATCGCCTGGAACCCATCATCGTTTCATTAGTTGTTCAAACATCAATAATACGATGTGGCCACCGAGTGCTAACAAGGAAGTCGTTAACTGAGAAAGGATACTCGTATGATTCTGAAATACACTATAAAGGTGACTTCGGTAAGTCTTCTCCTCACTGTCTGTGGTTGCAACACCGATCTTTTTGATGGGCCTTATCAAGCCACCGGTATTAAGATAGGCGAGGTGACAGACGAAACAGCAATCGTTTGGACACGTCTGACGCGCCATCCGGAAAGGGTCGGATCGGCAGCGCCAATGCCTGAGATTCTCTATCGTGACCCCAAGAGCAGCAAACTAATCAAGAAACCAAAATCAAGGGCCAACTCAACACCTGTCGTCAATTTTCCAGAGGGTTCGACAATCGACACGATCGAAGGTGCTGTGCCAGGGACGCCGGGAAAAGTCAGGGTTCTGTACAAGACAGAGGGCACTTCCGGTTGGAAAGCTACCCGTTGGCACGCGGTCGATCCAAAACGCGATTATACCCATCAGTTCAAATTGACTGACCTCAAGCCCAATGCCAAGTATCAGGTACGCGTGGAGGCCAAGGCAAGGGCAGCACGAGAGAAAGGACAGGTCGTGGATGGCCGGTTCCGAACAGCACCACTGCCCGATCAAGCTGAACGGGTTGTCTTTACGGTCTCAACGGGTCAAGCTTATCCCGATCAGGATGCTCCTGGCAGCGGTTTCAAGATCTACCCTGCCATGCTCAAGCTTGATCCGAGCTTTTTTGTACATACCGGCGATATCCTTTACTACGACAAGATGGCTAAGACTTTGTCGTTGGCCCGATGGCATTGGACCCGCATGTACAGCCTGCCAACCAACGTTGAATTTCATCGCCACGTCACCAGCTATTTCATCAAGGACGACCATGACACCTGGGTGAACGATTGCTGGCCCAGCATGGAAACTAAATTCATGGGGGATTTCACGTTCGAGCAAGGCCAGGCGGTATTCTTAGAGCAGGTACCGATGGGTGAGCGAACCTGGCGAACCTTCCGATGGGGCAAGGACCTGCAGATATGGCTGGTCGAAGGGCGCGATTTTCGCAGTCCCAATACGATGCCCGACGGCCCCGATAAGACAATATGGGGCAAAGAGCAAAAGGCATGGTTCAAACGAACTGTTCGCCAATCGGACGCGACATTTCGAATTTTGATCAGTCCGACCCCGCTTGTAGGGCCTGACCGAACGAATAAACACGACAACCACTCAAACGTGGATTTTGCGCACGAAGGTAATGAGCTGCGGGAGTTTATTTCAAAACAGGAAAACATGTACGTTATCTGCGGAGACCGTCACTGGCAATATGTATCGGTGGACGCAAAAACAGGTGTGCGGGAATACTCGTGTGGGCC
>Ga0114930_10005651_pt1 | contig 10244 bp, 9 predicted proteins | sample AnhtaG_FD_87300 | JGI IMG/M metagenome (GOLD analysis project Ga0114930, IMG submission 87300) | Deep subsurface microbial communities from Anholt, Denmark to uncover new lineages of life (NeLLi) - Anholt_01485 metaG | ecosystem: Environmental > Aquatic > Marine > Oceanic > Sediment | place... | reverse complement strand
TGTACTCATCTTTGCTGCAATACTAGTCTACCGTCTGTATCGTACGATAAAGTCTACAGTGTTGCTGGAAAAGGCGAGTCTTCTTACCTGAAACCCTTCACATCACACATTCCAAGCTTTTGTTGTCCAACAATTTACTTGAATGTTAAGGAATATCATATTAGATATCGATCCAAGTTATAGTTTACTAATATTCGCATTCCCATTCATTGCTTAGCAGAGTTGCCCTAAGAAATAAGGCAAGGCAGGCTCTAACCACGAAAGAGTAAAAAAAGCCAGGATTATACTTAAAATTACGGACTGTTTACTTCCCAAACCAAGGTAAGAATATGACAGAGTAAAGTTGACCAACCAAAGCATAATCATTGGTACTATTATCAAAATGAACTGGAGAGGTATACTTACAGCAGGGAATAGTTGTGGGGCTTGGTTAACCGTCATATCCCAGATTAATTCGTGGTACGCTTGGTTAATGATAATACCAAGAATAGTAACATAAAAAATATAAGAAAATTTCTTACCTCTTGCGATGACGATAATATTTCTAGGCAAACGTGGCAAAGACAATGAAAAAATCAGGAGATTCCAAAAATAGCCTATGATTAGACCGATTGGTAAACCAAACAACAATCCCCATAATGCACTGCTCGTAGAATAAGTCGATGACCAATTAATAAAAATAATTGCCATCGAGATAATGACAACTAGAACTGTTGTCAACAACGGTAGTAACAAGCTCTTTGTATTATTTTGATTCCTCAAATTCACCTCACCAGAATTTGCTATTTAGCGACTATTATACGTCAGGCTTATTTAGTAAACAATTATATACCTTTCAATTGTGTACTCATAAGAACAGGGCCTCCCAAAATAGCGATAAATTGGAGGCCCTCTCATTTGTGACCAGATTTGCTCACTTATTCACATGATGCTCTAGTGCCAACCCTCGCCAGGAGCATGAACGAATGTCTTGCCTGCTGTATTGCCAGCTTCCGTGTAATCCAGATACCATGAGCCATTGGAATATCCTGTGATATCTATTCTCATAGAGTACTCAGTCTGTATGGGGCCGCCAGGATATTCACGCTTCTGGTAATATTGGATTGTCCACCATCCATTACCGGGATAACCTATAGGAGGTTGAGAAAAGAGACAATACCAATATGAAGATGCATCTGCCCAAGAGGACGCATTGGCGTAATTAACCTGCACAGTCCCTGCTCCAGAGTCCCAACTGAAGCTTCCGTTAGTTACCAAATCCCCAATCTTGTACCAATATGACCAAGGCCAGTATGGTATACTGATAATGAATCCGGCAGAATCTGAGGCACTTGGGTAGGTGGTTCCTGTGGATAATATACTGGGCCACTCTGAACGATTTATCGAGAATTCACCATAACTCGGAATTCCCTTTTCATCGCATTGTATTTCCCGTTTTCCGCTGAATACTGGTGGTAATGGTCCATATTTACTGTAGAGGTAAACAAAGGGTTCTTTGGGATCGGATGGCTGCGCTCTCAATCCGTGTAGTCTCATGATTGCTTCCGCTGGTAGATATTTCTTAGCTTCAGGTGCTACTTGCTCCAGTATCCTCCCTTCACTAATACCAGTGTTTGCCTGTATTAGATCATTTCGTAGTTCGATTTGCTCTACGCTGAGCTTAAAGAAGTAATCTTTGACCAACCCAGCTGAATCATCCTCTGCCATAACTGGAGCTGTAGGTAGCAGTGTAATGGCTAGTACGAGTATGGATATTAGTAAAAATATCTTTTTAAACTTAAACATTAGTATCTCCTTTCCCGAACCAGACATGGCTTTGTTATTCTCAAGAGGCGTTCGTCTCACCCTATCCTCGTCGAGGATAGGGCCTCAACCATCCACTTGCCATACCCTCAACAGCTCATGCAACTTCATGAGAACCTCTAAAAACGCCCCACGATGCTTATTGATATTAAGGCTTTTATTCAAGACCTCATTACTTTAATACACGAAGATGAAACTGACATGAATTAAAGATTAAAAAATGATGAAATATGGATAGTATTTTTCGTTATTTCAATTAAAGTATAATAAAGCCTGCAAGCACAGGTAGACCCTATTACCTAATTTACTATCTGTGCTTGCAGGCACTATCCTTGTAAAGGTGAGAATTGAGGTAAAATAGATGAGTCCTGAATATGATAGGAAACCGAATCTAGGAGTATGCCGATTACGCAACACAAAGCGGGGGGTTGCACTGCTTGTATGTATGTTATTGGCGCTGCCATTCCTAACAGTTGCCTGCCATAATACCTCTTCTTCTCCTCTTTTCCCGGTACAATTGGAAAAGTATGCCAAGGAGACTTATCCCACTGCGCTAGGCAGGGGATGGCTAGCACTCGATGATAATTGTTTGCGTTTGAAGCCATTTTACTTTTTCGGTAAAGGGGTTTTACTTATCTGGCCTTACGGATATTCGCTTGAAACGGAGAGCAAGGAAATCAGGATTCTCGATAATGACGGACGGGTCGTCGCACGTGTTGGCCACTGGATAAAGGTCGGTGGCGGTGAAGTCCCATTGGAAATAGTGGAAAAGTATATTGGGAAGCCGTTGTCTGATAATTGCACCGGACCTTACTGGCTTGTTTCTGGAGTGATTAACAAGTAGCAAATATACATAGTCAAAAAAGGGGTAGAACCCGAAAAGGCTGCGGGACAATCTCTCTGAGACAGTCTTAAATAGCTATTATCAAAGTACCACCGCGTTTCATCTAATTTTCATCTTCATTTCATGGCAGTTTCATCTTCATGTGTTATATTGCTTATGCTTCCAAAAAAGACCTGAAGTCCCGATCCTGATGATTGTAAGGGGGCTCTTATGAAACTTCATGATCTGTTAGGAGTGTGGCAGGTGGATAGGTGCGGCCCTGCCGTGAGGTAGGGCAAATATATCTGCGGAATAACTCGATAATAAAAGGAGAACAACAATGAAAAGGCTATTACTATCGTTGATGATTGCATTGACGCTGTTAGCGACACTTTCAGTGGGTGCTTTTGCCGCGGAGACTAAATCCGACCAGCAATTGGCCCAAGAACATGCCAAAGAGTTCATTGACAGTAACGCAGTCGATATTAATGCAGACTGGCAGGGCGCTGACCTGGTTAATGGCACTGCGTGCTACGACCTTCAAGCCCGCATCATAGGCTATATGTTCGAAATTGTGAAGACCGGCAAACCTGCAGGTTATATTGTGGCTGGCAGCGCATTGTATAGTTATGATGTGCTGGAAGCAGTCGGGGGTGGGTCTTCACCTCTTCAAAATGAAGATGAGGCTAAAGCAACCCTGGAAATGAACAAAGCGATAGATAACACAACGCTGATGTTAGTCTATTTGGGTTATCGCCAATATTATTACGTCTACGGCACCGGCGAAGAAGCATCGGCCTTCAGTGTGCAATCGAAAAGCATAGTCAAACTCAGCGAACTGGTATCCAGCCTGGCTACACCCGAACAATACAAACAGAACCGCGCTGACATCGAAGGAGAGGCTCTAGCATCTTTTACTAATCCTCTGCCCGTTCCCCAGTACACTATGTATGGTGCCAGCCCTTATCCAAATGATTGTGGTCCGACGAGTGGAGCAATGATTTCCCAATACTGGAAGACATGGCGACCCAATCTCCCATCTTGGGCAACGAATCACCATGAGCTTTATATAACAATGGACTGTAACAATTGGTTCCCGGGGTATGTAGGCACGGCTCCCGGGAACTTTGGCCCGGGTTGGTTAGAATATGCCAGTAACCATGGATATAGCGGTTACATAACCGACTGGACGATAAATAGGGCCTTCAGTGTAATCCAAGCTGAAATAGACGCGGGACGGCCCATGGGAGTGATGTTCTCCTATAACCAGAGCTATACAAACTGGCATTGGTGCGTGGTTAAAGGTTATGTGACTGCTTCAGGCAATATACTAATGAATGACCCATGGGGCTATTCTACTTCTGTCAACTGGGCAGCGGTAAAACTAACCTCTGTAATCACAAGAATCCAGAATACCACCTAATTTTTACTTTTATACCAGCAGGCAGGCAACCGAGATTCATAATGCAATGGTTGCCTGCCCTAAGGTATTATGTTAGCATTAGGGCATTCGCCAGAGAATTTGGAGTAATATGTGAAAACGTTTCTGAAGTTTCTCGCCTGGATTGGGTTGCTGATTATATTACTAGGATTGATCTTTTCTTATTCATCGTCATGGGTAATGGCCAGTAGCCCCGGGCAATTAGGATCAGGTGTCGGGTATGTTATAACCGCTATAATAGGTACCATTGGAACATTGCTAGCGCTTATCGGAGGATTTATCTCCAGACCCAGATACTTCTGGATAGGGACCTTAGTAGTTGGAATTGCCTATGTTGCTTCGTTCTACGGTTATTTCTTCGGTTATACCGTTGAGCTTGAAGTAAAGTTTATACCCGGCTTGTTGGTGATGTTGCTACCCGGTCTGGCGTGTATCGTCGCAGGCATAGTAATAAGGAACATCAGATAAACCGATACCTTCACCTTCACTCACAGCTTGTCGGCATTAGCTCCGGCTGGCCGACCGCTCTGTTGATAACCAGCCAGGTACACTGGAGGGGTATAAAAGGGTTACAGCTATAATACCGATACAGACTATTACTATATAATAGTACTAACTCAGCAACAAGCGGTGGTTGGGATCACCTGAACTGGGACTCGCTGGGTTTGGGGCCTTTCACCTACCGCATCAAGAATTAAGAAAACGTACCCTCGTTGACAGGGTAAGAGTATCAGTTTAGTCAGGGTTGCCGGGCAGTCAGCATTTGTTAGTTGGCTGCCCGGCAATTATGATATTAAGGTGTCGTCATTGACGCTCTTTTCATCGTTATTTAATTTAGATTTCATCTTGATATGATACACTAAGTGTTGAAAAGTCGGGACTGCAATAGCCCAAGCAGGCTCTTTACAGGCTCACTTAAAGATTATAGCAAGACGTTGATGGTAATTCACTAAAGAACGGAGCAAAAAATGAGGATTCTGGTCATTGAAGACGAGCGGCAATTGGCCGATATTATCAAGAGAGGACTTGAAGAGCAAGGTTATGCTGTCGATACCGCGTGCGATGGGGAGGAAGGAGAATATTATGCTGAAAATATCCCCTACGATTTGATTATACTCGACATTATCTTACCGAAGAAAGACGGCATCGAAGTCTGTAAGACTTTACGTCTGAGAAAGGTAATAACACCGATTCTTATACTTACGTGCAAGGGAAACGTTGACGACAAAGTTAAGGGATTGGATAGCGGCGCCGACGACTACCTGGTCAAGCCTTTCGCCTTCGAAGAGCTGTCTGCCAGAGTTCGAACTCTGCTGAGGCGGGAAAGCAATCTCATTCCACCCATATTGGAGGTGGGCAACCTTGTCATGGATACTTCCACCAGACAGGTCCGACGGGGACAGAGAAACATTGAGCTCAATAATAAAGAATATACCATTTTAGAGTATCTGATGCGTCATCCTAACATGGTCATCACCCGAACAATGCTGGAGGGGCATGTCTGGGACCTTGAGTTTGAAAGCACCTCCAACCTCGTGGATGTCTATATCAGGAGATTGAGAAGCAAGATCGATGAAGGAGCTAAGGATAGCCTGATCCAGACGGTAAGGGGAGCCGGCTATCGCATAAAGACGCCATGAAATTTACCCAGAATATCAAACTAAGGCTAACTCTCTGGTATTTGCTGATACTGATAATACTTATTGTCTTCTTCAGCGCCATCACCTATCTTATGCTGGCCCTAAATATATACCATGTCAGCCACCCGCCGAGCGACGTCGTAAAGTCATTTACAGTAGATGTCTACAGCTCATCCAGTCCCGAAAGTAAAGCGAACTCAAGCCTTCCGGAACAGGTAGGATACTTCTCGCTCCTGAACTACGACATCAACAAAGGACAGGTGGAAAAGATACAGTCAGAGGCGAATAGCTTCCTGCAAATCAGCGTCCCAGAGGGAAGACTTACCATCGACCAGAAGTCTTATATTACCGCGGATATGTCGGGTGAGCAAGAAGTATCGCTTTTTTACCGCCCGTATGCAATCAAAGCAGGCTCTTATGAGATATTAGCCATTACCAAATCCAGAAACGAGATTAAATACACGCTAACGGCATTTCAGCGAACACTCATCTTCGCCATACCGACGACACTGGTGCTAGCCGGCGGACTGAGTTTCTTTTTGACACGAAAATCCCTGAAGCCCGTGGATACCATTACCGAGACAGCTCGCGAGATAGAAGAGAGAGACCTGAGCCGGAGGATAGAAGTACGAAGCAAAGACGAGCTAGGACGGTTGTCCGAAACGCTGAACCAGATGTTCGACCGCCTACAGAGAGCCTTCGACCGTGAGCGCCAGTTCACCGCTGACGCTTCGCACGAGATGCGTACGCCCCTGTCGGTCATTCAGGGCGAAGCTACACTGGCACTAAGCAAAGAAAGGAGTAAGGAAGAATATCAGAAGTCCCTCGAGCTTATTTCCCATGAGACTTCTTACATGACTTCGGTGGTCGGCAAACTGCTAGAGCTGGCTCACGTGGATACAGCAAGAGAGCGGCTGAACTTCGAGGATGTTAATCTCAAAGAGCTTCTTACTGAGCTTGCATCGGATATCTTGGTGCTTTGTGAAGAGAAAGCTATTCATTCCCAACTAAACATCCAGGAAGACTTAACGTTAAATGGAGATAAAGTGAAGCTGAAGGAGTTGTTTCTCAACCTCCTCGACAACGCGCTCCGGTACACGTCCCCGGGAGGAAGTATCTCCGTTTCGCTGACCAGACAGGGAAACCACGCCCGCGTTACCGTGAAAGACACGGGCATCGGGATTCCCCAGGAGCATATTCCTCATATTTTCGAACGTTTCTACCGTGTTGACAAGTTCCGCTCCCACGGGGAGAAAGGCGCCGGTCTGGGCTTATCCATCTGCCAGCGAATAGCCGAGCTTCACGGCGGCAAAATAGAAGTCCAAAGTAAAGTCGGAGAGGGAAGCATTTTTTCTGTGATATTACCGATATTAGAAAAGGCGTGAGGGGGAGAAACCTATATGAAAGCCAAGAAATTAATGTTGATGATATTTGCACTAATTGGTGTCTTATCAATAACCTCCGGCTGCCCGGGTCCCTTAAGTTTTACTGGCGTTAGAAATCCGAACGTTATTGCAGACGGCGCCGGAGGCACTTTCGTAACATACCAGGTGAACGACAATGAAGCCCAGACCACTTATATCCAAAAGCTAGGAACTAACGGTGAATTTCAATGGGGCGGGAAAGGAATAACTCTATATTCCGAGCAAATCCCTAGCGAAGGCGGCGGTACCAGCGCCCTGCTAGTGAATAGTGACAACCATAGCGCTATTCTTGTTTGGGTGCAAGCCGACAGTATATGGATGCAAAAAATCGATTCCGAAGGTCATTTTCTCTGGGGTGCCGGTAACGTTCGGGTTACCAGTGGCACATACATTCTAAAGGCGATAAGTGATGGCTTGAGTGGTATCGTTATGGCTTGGTCCGATGATCACGATAACCTTTACCTGCAAAGGATTGATAGCCAAGGCAATCTTCTATGGAGTATAAACAAATCCCTAATTCAAACGCGCCCTTTTGATATTTCCTGTGATGGATATGGAAACACCTTCCTGGTCTGGGAAGACCGGGACTTCAATGTATTAGTACAGATGCTGGACGCTAAGGGTGAAGCCTCCTGGCTGCCTGATGGTATGCTGCTCTCCGATTTGCACGGCCCGGGAGTCGGGATGGCTAGTATTATCAGCGATGATGCCGGCGGGGCTATCGTCGCCTGGATATGTGGCATAAGTAGTGAAGCTAAAGGGGGCATCACCGGGCAGGAGCTTTATGCGCAGAAGGTAAGTAGTAAAGGCAAAACCCTGTGGGAGACAGGCGGGGCACCTATCCGCATCATGGGACAACGAGACTCCATACCATTTGAACCGCAGATGGCAAGTGATAATGCAGGCGGTGCTTTTATATTCTGGAGAGATGACATGTCCATCTATGCTCAAAGAGTCGACGCAACAGGGAAAAGCCTGTGGGCTCAGGGTGGCATCGAAGCCTGGAACGGCGAAGGTAGCCCGCGAAGCCCGTATTTCAGCGTAGCTGCCGATGGCTCCGGCGACGTTATTGTTGTCTGGAACTACACCGAGAAAGGTAAGAGAGCAGACCAAAGCCCCAGCCTCCGCGCCCAGCGTCTGGATGCTTCCGGTAAAAAGCTATGGGGCGAGAGCGGTATATTGGTAACTTCGGGCTCCCAGGGCTACTTAACGCCGGCTCTGATTGCCCCGGATGGCAACGGAGGAGCTTTTTTCTCCTGGGCGGCCGGGAAGAATATCCACAAAGCCACCTTATCGTATGCCCAAAGAGCAAGCGCCGAGGGCAAGCTGTTGTGGGGAGAGGTGGGAGTCAAACTCAATCCATGACCCTTATTCTCGATGTTAAGTTGAAGAGGTCAGAATCAAGGGGGCAGCGATGCCTGCCACCACAAAACCCGGTAAGCGTCTTTATTCTTCAGCAACTAAGATTATCATATCTTACCTGACGAAGGTAGTTACTAAAATCGCCCTTTTCATCTAGAATTCATTCTTAATTCATGTCAGTTTCATCTTCATGTGCTAGAGTATTCCTGAGCGGTCAGGTGGAGTTCGGGTGGATAGCATGAGAGACACAGCGTAGTATCAGATGGCCATTCATAAATTATTTGAAGTATGGCAAGTGGACAGTATGATGCCCTATCTCATTGACTTTGCTTAGGATAGGGCAAAAAAATTAGGAAGGCTTAATTAAAAAGGGAGGATATGAACGTGAAACGTTTTCTTAGATTAAGTACAGTATTAATCCTTATTGTTCTGTCTTTGGTAATGTCTCTTCCTGTAGGTGCATCTGACCAACCAAGTTACCCTAAGTCAATCAATGGACTCCCAGTAATATTTGTCCAGACCCCTGATAATACAGTGGGGCTAACGGCAGGACAAGTAGTCCTGACTCTATTGGACAAAACTGCCGCTACCGACAGGGAATCAGCAGCAAAACTGAACCTCGCAAAATATCTAACTGATAATCCGCTTCCCAAAGGATGGGCCATAGAAGTCTATGGCGGTCCGGGAGCATCGAAGGGAACCTTCAAGAAAACTCACAAAGAAAGCTATGATTTCCAAAAAAAGTACGGGGGCGTCAAACTTGGACCGATAGCTTCGCCTAAAGTCGAATTAGTTCCATTACTGACAGGACAACCAACATTTGCGACTGTGGCAGATGACGACCCCGCTATAAAAACCATAGACGATATACATGCCCACTGGAATGCTCCTCAAGTCGGCACTCACCAGTCTACAAACTTCTACAGCGCCTTACTGAATAATGGATGGACTAATACTGGTTATTTCCTACAATCAGGCCAGGTGTTTTATTGGGGGACACTTGGAGGACGCAACGTTTGGGCAGATACGACCACGGGTTATTCAAGCCGAGAATTTAACGTTGCGTATGTCTCTGGTCATGAATATTCCTTTTCTATATGGCTTTCCGGTACCGATTGGGTGATGTCATGTTTTGACCAGACCGGGGCTATCTATGATTATTACTCCGAACCAAATAGTACAGGTACATACCTCGTTTCAAGTCCTAACACTAGCATATTTTTCGAGAACTATAACGCCAATGCAGACTGGTACCAAGGGTTTACTAATCCAATTTCTGTCTTCGGCGCGGAGGACGGTTATGATGATTTGTGGTTTGGGCCGTGGGAACGGCAAAACGTGTACATCGTCGATAGTTTTGGTAATTATCAGCCCAATAACTCAATAATCACTGGAAGCCTTACCTCATACGGAACGGCTGCTTGGCATCTCGAAAACATTCTGCTTGCGCAATAATCCCTGAGTTCACTAGAATAAGTACGATGATGTGCCAAAAGGCACATCATCGTGCTAAAATTAACAAGGTGTCTAAGGTCAGGACTCTAAAAATATCGCCCAAGTTAACCAAGATATTTCACGAAGGGAATTAGAATTTAATGAAGTGGCAGAGATTATTTTTTGTTATTCTATTAGTATTGGGTAGTGTTACCTTTCTTTCGTGTGCTGAGTTTACGAGGAAGTCGATGGAGGACACTATTGTGCAGATTTGGGAGCCAGCTTTAGAGAGCGGAAGCGCACCAAAAATGGTAGCC
>Ga0114930_10005650_pt1 | contig 10244 bp, 7 predicted proteins | sample AnhtaG_FD_87300 | JGI IMG/M metagenome (GOLD analysis project Ga0114930, IMG submission 87300) | Deep subsurface microbial communities from Anholt, Denmark to uncover new lineages of life (NeLLi) - Anholt_01485 metaG | ecosystem: Environmental > Aquatic > Marine > Oceanic > Sediment | place... | reverse complement strand
CTAATTTTGACGAAAATATAGATATTGAAATTATAAAAACACATCTTGAAAGGCGTTTTGAACGCGAGGATTTAGGCTCGGGTTTTATTTCGGGAGGGGTTACATTTTGTGCGATGCTCCCAATGAGAATTATTCCGTTTAAGGTTGTATGCCTTGTAGGTATGAATAATGACGCATTCCCGCGCGATTCAAAAATTTTAAGCTTTGATATTATAGCAAAAAATCCAAAACCGGGAGATAGATTAAGAAGAAATGATGACAAATATCTTTTCCTTGAGGCGATTATTTCGGCAAGGAAGAAACTTTATATTAGCTATGTGGGGCAGAGCATCGAAGACAACACTCAGATTCCTCCGTCTGTTGTTGTAAGTGAATTGCTCGACTACATTAAGGAAGGTTTTTATGTTCCCCAAAAATGCATTCCTGATCACGTTATAACTAAACACAGACTACAGGCGTTTTCTCCAGAGTATTTTAAAGGAGACAGTAAGCTGTTCAGTTATGCTGAGGAGAATTTTATTTATAGCAGAAGAGCTTTTGAATCTGAAATGGCTTTACATTTTGTTTCGACAGGACTTTCAGAACCGTCAGAAGAATGGAAGGCCCTGGATATTGAAACTTTATGCTTTTTTTTCACCAATCCTGCCAAATTTCTGATTGAAAGGCGACTCGAAATATACCTTGAAGAAACATTGCCTGTTTCAGACGACAGGGAAGCATTTACATTAGAGGGCATTGAAAAATACCATATGGAGCAGCGACTTTTTCAAAATTGCATATCAGGGTTTGACTTGAAGCATTCGTTGCCTGTATATAGAGCAATGGGGCGACTTCCTTACGGCAATGTAGGGGAGTTTTACTATAGAGAATCAGGAGTTAATGTAGAAGATTTTGTCGGCAGAATAGACGATTTTGAAAAAAATAACAAATATCTTTCCCCTGTTCAAGTTGGCCTGGATGTTTCAGATTTTAAAATAACCGGTGTGCTGGATAATATTTTTGAGTTTGGCCTGGTTAATATCCGTTACGCAAACAGGAAGTCAAAAGATCTTTTAAAATCCTGGATCTATCACCTTGTTCTTTGCTCATCGGCTGAACAAAACTATCCGAAAAAGAGCCATCTTGTTTGTAAAGATGAAACATGGGAATTTGATCCTGTTAGAGAAAGTAAAGATATTTTAGAGAAGCTTCTTGCGTTATACTGGCAGGGATTATCAAAACCGATTCACTTTTTTCCTGAAACATCGCTTGATTATACCCAAAGAACACTGATAAAAAAAGAAAATCGGCGGACTGTGTTAAATTACTCAAGAAAAAAATGGATTGGAGGTTATTCCAGAGGGGGCTGGAGCGAGTCGGATAATCCTTATTATAAGCTTTGTTTCAGTAAAACAGATCCGCTTGATAAAGAATTCATAAGAATTGCAAAAGAAGTTTTTGCTCCGCTTTTAAAGCATTGTAGGAAAATTTAACATTCCTGGAGGATTTTATGCTAACCCGCTTAAAGATTTCAGGTTTCAAAAACCTTGTTGATGTGGATGTTCATTTTGGGCCGTTTAATTGTATCACAGGAGTGAATGGCTCTGGTAAGTCAAATTTATTTGATGCTATCAAATTCCTGAGTGCCTTGTCTGACAGGACGTTAATTGATGCTGCTGTTTCCGTATGCGGTGAAGAAGAAAAAACGCATGATATACGCAGTCTGTTTCACTGTGTTAGCGGTAAATATGATAAAGAAATGTCTTTTGAGGCAGAGGTTATAATTCCTGAAGAAGGTATTGATGATTTAGGCCAGAAAGTCAAGGCCAGCATTACATTCTTGCGTTATATTGTTACTATAGCTTACAGAGCTGATAATAGCCTTCCTTCCTTGGGATCACTTGAATTAGTTCGAGAAGAACTAGACCGTATAAATCTGCACGATGCTTCCAAACATTTAAAATTTCCTCATAAAGCAGGTATATGGCGAAAGTCTGTAATAAAGGGCAGGAGAACTTTGCCCTTTATAAGAACCGAAAATTCGGGAAAGCAGAAAGACTCCAGTATTATTAAATTAATTCAGGATGGAATTCAGGGAAGAACAAAGACTTTTCAGGCTGCCAGCCTTCCTCGTAGCGTTCTTTCTGCAGTAAACGCTGAGAATCCTACAGCATTTTTGGCACAACGTGAGATGCAGTCCTGGCGGGTATTACACTTGAAGCCATCATCATTATGGATACCCGATAAGTTTGCAACTCCTCCTGGATTAGGCGCTGATGGTTCTCATCTTCCTGCAACTTTGTATTATCTGTCACATGCCCCGGGCAGCTCAAATAAAGTTTCCGACAATAAAGCTGTATTGACATATGATCAAATTGCTTCACGTTTATCAAAATTTAATGAGAATATTTACAAAGTAAGAGTTGAACACAATAAAAAAAGAGAACTTTTGATATTAAAAGTTGTTGATCATGATGGTACAGTTCATCGGGCAAATTCGGTTTCCGGCGGGACATTGTGCTTTTTAGCTATGATTATCTTAGAGTTGGATACAAGGTCGGGGGGACTTATTTGCCTGGAAGAACCGGAAAACAGTATTTATCCTGATCGCATTCCGGAAGTTTTAAAGCTTCTCCAGGATATTGTTACCAACCCAAAAAGGCCGGTTGGGCCGGATAATCCCCTTCGGCAGATTATAATTAATACCCATTCACCTGTTATTTTAAATCAGGTTTCTGCTGATAACCTGTTATTTGCTGAATTGAAAGAATTAGAACGCGCCGGCCTGAAATTTAAAAGAGCTTGTTTTAGCTGTTTGCCTGATACATGGCGAAAAAAAGCTTTTTCAGAATCAGATACAGTTTCTAAGGACAAATTATTTTCCTATTTAAAATCTATATTTCCTGCCGGAGAACAAGCAATAGATACAGCTTCAAAATCAAAACAGAAAAAATCAGAAAGTGCTGACGATCGGCCCGACTTACAAATGCGGCTTCCATCTTTTAGAGATGATTAATTTAAGATTGAATAATTTTACTTTCTGCATTATAGGAACCTGAGTCAATAAGAGCCTTCTTAAGAAATTTAATATATTATTAAAAGCGAATTAGCCCTAATATTTTATGGACAAAGCATAAAATGACAGATAACTAATTGCATTATTTAAATTATTGACAACTTTGATTTATGAGCCATACAACACCTTTTCGATGGTTTTAATTTGATTATACCTTAAGCAGTTATATACTAAATACTGGTGTTATTTTCCAACAGACGGTTGATGCTGTGAAATAATATTTTCTACTTAAAGCGAGGAATTATGGGTGGGTTATTTGGATGTGTTTCTAAAAATGATTGTCTAATGGACCTGTTTTACGGAACAGATTACCACTCTCATTTAGGTACTAAAAGAGGTGGTATGGCCGTAAAAAATTCTAAAGGATATGAAAGGGCTATTCATAATATTGAAAATGATTATTTCAGATCCAAATTTGAACCTGATCTTCCTAAGTTGCATGGCAATAAGGGCATAGGAATTATTAGTGATTATGATGCTCAGCCATTGATAGTGGGTTCTCATTTAGGGACATTCGGAATAGTCACAGTTGCTAAAATAAATAATAAAGAGGAGCTTGCAAAAAAGGCATTTGACAATAAAATGCATTTTTCTGAAATGAGCAGGGGAAAAATAAACCCGACTGAGCTTGTCGCTATGTTAATCAGCGAAGAAGGATCTTTTGAGGATGGGATACATAATGCACAGGAGTTAATTAAGGGTTCCTGTTCAATCCTTTTACTTACTGAAGACGGTATTTATGCTGCAAGAGACAGATTGGGAAGAACTCCTGTTATAATCGGCAAGAAAGAAGGAGCTTATGCAGCATCTTCAGAAACATGTGCGTTGCCTAATCTTGGCTTTGATGTTGATAAATATCTTGGTCCCGGCGAGATTGTTTTTATGACAGCGGATGGCTATGAGCAGCGAAAGAAGCCGGGCGATAAAATGCAGATCTGTGCTTTTCTCTGGGTTTATTATGGTTATCCTGCGTCATGTTATGAGGACATTAATGTTGAATCCGTCAGGTACAGATGTGGTCGTGCCCTTGCTAAGAATGATGATGTTGAGATTGATTTTGTTACAGGAATTCCGGATTCAGGAATCGGGCACGGAATAGGGTATGCTAATGAAAAGAAGATTCCTTATATGAGACCTTTTGTTAAATATACTCCTACATGGCCGAGAAGTTTTATGCCACAGAGTCAGAATATAAGAGATCTTGTTGCAAAGATGAAGCTGATCCCGGTAAAAAATCTGATAGACGCTAAAAAGATACTGTTTTGTGACGACTCAATTGTTAGGGGTACTCAGTTAAAGGATACCGTACAAATATTATATGACTATGGAGCTTTGGAAGTCCATATGAGGATTGCATGTCCTACCTTGATTTATCCATGTGAATTTCTGAATTTTTCCACATCGCGGTCAACATTGGATCTTGCTGGAAGAAAAGCTATAGTTAAACTTGAAAACAGAGAAGATCAGTCAATAACTGAATATGTAGCTGCAGGAACGGAAAAAAATCGCGAAATGACCGAAAGAATAAGGCAGCAGTTAAAACTTACTTCTTTAAAATATCAGAAAATTGAAGATCTTATAAAGGCAATCGGTCTCCCGAAAGATAAATTATGTACTCATTGCTGGGATGGGACCAGTTATTTCTAATTTCCTATCCGATAATTTCGGATTGCATATGAGAACCCACGTTAAGAGAGTTAAGCCGGTTTGGATTGCAGTTATATTCTGCGGTTTGCTCTTTATGGTTCTATTATTCTTCCGCCTTGGTTTTTTTCACAAAAATACCTCTTTTGTACTCTTGGGAAATAAGCTAATATCTGAGAAAGAATCCTGGATGAATATCCTGCAACAAGATAAAAAGATTGGATATTCCCACCATCGCTTGATTCCAAAAGAAAACGGGTTTAGTCTATTTGAGTCAACTTACATGAGGCTCAATACAATGGGTATGGTACAGGATGTTTATATCCATACGAATGGCGAGCTAAATTCCGATTTTTCCTTAGCATCATTTCTGTTCAATCTTCAGTCCGGCATGTTTAATTTCAAAGCAAGCGGCAAGGTAGAAGGGAATAAACTTGCTATTAAAGCTGGTGAACAGGAATTTGAATTTTTATTGGAAAATAGTCTTTATCTGACGGCCGGGATATTGGATGCAGCTTGGGCATCCGGGCTTGAAAAGAATCAGGCCAGAACTTTTTTTGTGTTTGACCCGGCTTCAATGGGTTTGTGGCCAGTTAGAATCACCCTGCATGGAAGTGAGTCCATGGAAGTTATGGGCTATAAACAAAATACAGATAAGGTTACGGTTGATTTTATGGGGTCCTCAATGACAGCCTGGATTGGAGAGGATGGAAGTGTTGTTGCGGAAGAGGGGTTTATGGGAATTAAGCTTGTAAGAGTTAGTGAAGATGAAGCCCTGAAAGGTCTGGATTTACCCATTGATCAGGATGTAACTGAAATTTTTTCCGTTGCATCTGATGTCCCTGTAAAACAACGCGATAAAATTAATTTGCTAAAAATAAGAATAGCGGGCATAAACGACTACCTTTCTTTAAACGGGGGAAGACAGAGTCTTGCGGATGGGATCTTGACTATCTATAAAGAAGAGATTCCTAAAACCATTGGATTTTCTAAGGAAAGCGAGAAAAAATATCTTAGACCAACTCTCTTTGCCCAGTCAGACCACCCAGAAATAAAAAGCAAAGTTAAGGAAATTGTTTTGCCGGACGACCAGCCTTTTACAAGAGCCAATAAGATTATGCGCTGGATTTATGGAAATATACAGAAAAGACCCGTCCTTTCAGTTCCAAATGCTCTGGAAACTCTGAGGAATAGAATGGGCGACTGCAACGAACACGCAGTTCTTATGGCTGCTATGGCTCGTGCTGCGGGTATTCCAGCTCGGATAGAGACCGGATTGGTTTATATGAAAGGCCGCTTTTACTATCATGCATGGAATGTTTTTTATCTTGGTGACTGGGTTACCGTTGATGCTCTTATGGGGCAGATACCGGCAGATGTGACCCATATCCGTTTTATACGAGGAGAACCTGACAGGCAAATTGATTTAATAAAGGTTATAGGGAAGGTTAAGATTAATATTCTGGAGCAGTCTTGACGGCTTCGTAAAAAGTCCATTTTCTGCGTTGCGCTGCATCCTTCGTCATTGCGACGTAGCTATAAGTACGTCTCTCTCCTCAGGATTTGCGTGCCTTGAAACTGAAGTTTTTTACTTTGCCGTCTATAGATCTTTGCAGAGGAATTCGGGTTAATGATAGATCTGATAAATCTTTCTAAACATTTCGGAAATATTAAAGCTGTCGATAGATTAAATCTCTCTGTATCTTCCGGAGAACTGTTTGGTTTTATTGGCCCAAACGGGGCAGGCAAGACCACCACCATACAGATGATAGGCGGTTTGCTGTCGCCTACTGAAGGTTCTGTGATAATAGACGGAATAGACATGGCAAAAGAGCCTGAGAAAGCAAAAAAGAAAATAGGATTAATCCCGGATCGTCCTTTTCTGTATGAGAAACTAACTGGCATGGAGTTTTTAAAGTTTACGGCAGATCTTTATGAAGTAGATGAAGAAGCATTTTTAGAAAAGTCGGAAAAACTTCTAAACATGTTTTCTCTTATTGATCGTGCTCATGAATTAATAGAATCCTATTCACATGGCATGAAACAACGCCTTATAATGTGTGCTGCTTTGCTGCATGAGCCGCCTTTGATTGTTGTTGATGAGCCCATGGTTGGACTGGACCCGAAGGGTATTAAAATGGTGAAAGACCTGTTCCGCGGTCTTGTCGCAAAAGGAACTACGATATTTATGTCTACCCACACACTGAGACTGGCGGAAGATGTCTGTGACCGCATAGGTATCATAAATAATGGAAAGCTGATTGTAACAGGGACAATAAATGAATTAAAACATACAGCGCAAATAGGAGAAGCGGATTTGGAAAAGGTTTTTTTCCAACTGACCGAGAAAGAAATTTTCTTATGAAACAGGCAATCATTCTATTAACTCCCCGCTTGTTATCTTTTAAAAACAAAGGATTTGCAAAAGACAGAAGTATAAAGTTTATTTTATTTGCCGGCATAGGCCTTAGCTTCTGGGCGGGTATTTTTGCCATATGTTATCGAGTCCTTATGTATTTCCAAAGAGTGGAAGACCTTGGCAATATACTTGCCTGCAAGCTTCTTTCCATGGTTCTGCTTATCTTTTTTTCTCTTTTAATTTTCAGTTCCATTCTTACCTCTCTGTCAAATCTATATTTGAGCAGAGACCTTGCTCTTGTGCATTCTTTGCCGGTGCCCAGCGAAAAAATTTTTCTTGCAAAGTGGATTGAAAGTACGGTTGACAGTTCATGGATGGTTATAGTCTATACTATTCCGGTTTTTATCTCTTATGGAATAGTTTTTAAGGCAGGCCCTTTTTTTTATGCAGACATAGCGTTAACTCTTTTCCTATTATGCATTATTGCGTCGGCTTTAAGTTCAATCGTGGTTTTGCTGGCAGTTTTTATTCTTCCGGCAAGCCGTATTAGAAGTATCTTTGTTTTCCTGGGTCTTGCTCTGCTTATAATTATCTATATGACTTTCCGTTTGTTACAACCGGAAAGGCTGGTGAATCCTGAAAATTTTGCAACACTTCTTATTTATCTGGAGAGTTTAAGCGCTCCGGCCTCTCCTTTACTTCCAAGCACGTGGGCTTTTGACAGCCTTAAAGCTGCTCTTGCAGGAGATGTAAGTTATGCGCTGTTTAATGTGGCTTTATCTATAAGCTGCGCTGTATTCCTTATATTTTTAAGCATTCTGATCGCCAAGGCTGTTTATTCCAAGGGATTTTCCAAATCACAAGCATCAACGGGCCTGCTTTTTCATCATAAAAGCGACAAGCTTGACAGATTGTTTTCTTTTTTGTCCGGTCCGGCAAAGTCCTTTGTAGTAAAAGAGATAAAAACTTTTTTAAGAGACCAGTCACAATGGTCTCAAATTTTTCTCATAGGGGCGCTTATTGTAATTTACACTTATAATTTTTCCGTGCTTCCTATTGAACAATCACCCATAAAAACCGTTTATCTTCAAAACCTGCTTTCGTTTCTGAATGTCGCCCTTGCTGCCTTTGTCCTTATATCGATTACAGCGCGTTTTGCCTTTCCATCTATAAGTATTGAGGGAAGTTCTTTCTGGATTGTTCGTTCAGCTCCCATTCCCATCAGGACTTTTTTGTGGATCAAGTTTTTTATATATCTTTTTCCTCTTTTAATTCTTTCCGAAATACTGATAGTTGTGACTAATTTGCTTTTAAACGTTACTCCCTTTATGATGTATCTCTCTATAACAACTCTTTTCTTCCTGACTCCTGGCGTGGTTTCACTTGGAATAGGTCTGGGAGCCGCTTATCCGGACTTTAACTCTGAGAATCCGGCACATACCGTCACCGGTTTTGGTGGACTTGTTTTCATGATTATTTCTGCCGCATATATAGGAGCAGTAATAGTAATAGAGGCTGGTCCTGTTTACACGATTTTCATGTCAGGTGTAAGGAATGAGGCTCTGTCTTATTTCCAGTTGTTATGGATAGTTGGATCTTTTGTTACAGCTTTTGTGATTAGCATACTGGCGATTATCTTGCCAATGAGGTTCGGAGAGAAGAGGCTTATAATGGGGTTTTCCAGATGATGATAATGGGACATCGCGGGGCTGCGGCCTTGGAGCCGGAAAATACCCTGCTGTCAATTAAAAAGGCAATCGAAATTGGCGTGAATGCTGTAGAAATTGACGTTCACCTGAGCAAGGACAAAGAAATTGTCGTAATACATGATTCGACCCTTGACCGGACAACCAATGGGACCGGACCGGTTGGCAATTATACTTTATCTGAGCTGAAAAAGCTTAACGCCGGCAAAGGCGAGGCAATTCCAACTCTTCAAGAAGTTATGGAATTGACTGGTAAAAAGATTAGACTTGTAATTGAGTTGAAGGAAAAAGACACAGAAAGAATAGTCGTTGAACAGATAAAGAAGAACAAGTTTGAAGACAATGTTTATGTTATTTCTTTCTGGCACAGGCTTATAAAGAACGTTAAAGAAATGGACAGCGGCATTAAAACGGGCGTACTCCTTGTCGGTTGTCCTGTTGACACAAGTATTGCAGACAAGATATCGGCCGATGCGCTGGTTATGAAATATACCTTTATTGACGCAGAATTTGTTGAATTATCTCATAAGAACGATTTGAAAGTTTTTATATGGAACATTGATGATCCGGATCTTATCAAGCCTTTTGTTGATATTGGCGTTGATGGTATTGGAAGCAATAACCCCGGCATACTGGTGGACTACTTCAAGGCGATCCGGGATAAGGGTATAAGGAGATGGATCGCATAATATGAAACTTCACATTATAATAATTATTTTTACTCTGCTTGCCGGTTTCTCATGGGTTGTACTTTCCTATGATCGTTATGCCAGGCTTAAAGGATGGCCTGTCAGCAGGTGGTATGAAGAAAGCACCTCTCTGATAAAAATTGCCAGCTTTGTTTCATTGCCAGGTTCCGCACTTGCTTCTGCCTACCTGACTCAGTGGTGGAGCGCATTTCTAGTAATTATTGTTGGTTTCTGCATAGCTCAGTTAATTACAAGTTTATTTAAGAAAAATGCGCAGTACATAGCATTAGTAGGTCTTCCTATTTTACTGTTTATAAGCATATTAATTTTACACAATGTTTAGGGTAAGGTCGCTGTGATTCCAGAAAAATTTAGAGCGATTTTTATTAAACATAATGAATTGTAATGGGTATTTTATGGAATGTAACATCGTGACTTGTGCATTTAAATGATATTTGCTAAATGGTGCTTAATTTTGATGAAAGTATGATTTTTAAATATTACAAATCTTTTATTTAGGCAGTAAAACTATGAGAAGAAATATTGAACATGTTGGTTGGGGAAAGTTAACCTATGAGATAAGGGCAATTGTAGCTGTTGCTCAGGAACTTATGAATATGGGGGTTGATATTACCTGGGAAAACATTGGGGATCCTATTCATAAAGGAGAAAAAATTCCCCAGTGGATAAAAGATGTTATAATAAAACTGGTATCAGATGATGTGACTTATGGTTATGTAGCTACTCAGGGAGTTTTAGAGACTCGTGAGTTTCTTGCAGAGCGTGTGAAT
>Ga0114930_10005649_pt1 | contig 10247 bp, 12 predicted proteins | sample AnhtaG_FD_87300 | JGI IMG/M metagenome (GOLD analysis project Ga0114930, IMG submission 87300) | Deep subsurface microbial communities from Anholt, Denmark to uncover new lineages of life (NeLLi) - Anholt_01485 metaG | ecosystem: Environmental > Aquatic > Marine > Oceanic > Sediment | place... | reverse complement strand
TGATTTGGTGCTCAAGAAATCCGGCTACAAGGAATATATATTGAACACGCCAGATGGAGAAGAGCGCTGGCAGAATATCCTTGAGCTTGGTACCGTCGCCGGGCAATATGGTGATTTGCCTCCTCGGGAGGGGCTGGCTGCCTTTCTGGAGGGAGTAACACTGGTATCTGATGTCGATGGCTTTGATGAAACTGTGGATGCGGTAACCCTGATAACCCTGCACCAGGCTAAGGGTCTGGAATTCCCAGTGGTGTTTATTGTTGGCCTGGAGGAAGGCATACTGCCCCACTTTAAGTCTTTTGACGACCCTGAGCAGATGGAGGAGGAAAGGCGCCTTTGTTATGTTGGCGTTACCAGAGCCAAGCACAGGGTGTACCTGGTGCGTGCCTTTCGCCGCAGCCTGATGGGCGGCAGCACGGTAAATAGTCCGTCACGCTTCCTAAAAGACATACCCCCTCACCTTGTTACCGGTGCCGACCTGTGGTGGGGAGAAGAAAGCCAGCTAGCCAGCGCCTACTCCTGGGAGAGAGCCCCAACTTTTACTATTGACCTTCCCGAGTTCAAGGCTGGCGACCAAGTCCGTCACAACCAGTTTGGTCAAGGGGTGGTAGTCAGCTGCCAGTCAGTAAAGGATGACAGTGAAGTGGTGGTCGCCTTCCCGGGGGTGGGCGTCAAAAAGCTCCTTCTTAGCTTTGCCCGGCTGGAGAAGGTGGAGTAAGCCATGCCGATTAAAATTTTAGACAAGGAGTCAGTATCCAAAATTGCCGCCGGTGAGGTAGTGGAAAGGCCAGCCTCGGTGGTAAAAGAGCTTGTGGAAAATTCCCTTGATGCCGGCTCAAGCCAGATTTCTGTTGCGGTTACTGGTGGCGGGGTAAGCCTAATCCGGGTGACCGATAACGGCTGTGGCATGCCGCCCTCGGAACTTGAGCTTGCCTTTGAGCGGCACGCCACCAGCAAGATAGCCAGCTTTGAAGACCTGGCAACTACTTCCAGCTTGGGCTTTCGTGGCGAGGCGCTGCCCAGCATCACCGCTGTAGCCCAGGTTGACATTAGCTCCTGTGCTGTCGGCGAATCAATAGGCGGTTATCTGGCTTTGGAAGATGGCACAGTTATCACCCGCCGAAGCCAGGGGCGGTCTCAGGGAACTACGGTTACTGTGCGCAGCCTCTTCCGAAATCTTCCGGCAAGGTTAAAATTCCTTAAGTCTCAAGCCACAGAAAATAGCCATATCGCCAATGTGGTCAGCCAGTACGCCCTGGCCTTCCCGGAGGTCAAGTTTTCCCTGTCTATTGACGGCCGGGCGAGCCTGAGAACACCGGGTAGCGGACATCTGATTGATAGTGTCATTGCCGTCTACGGGCTAGAGGTAGCCAGAAATATGCTGGAGGTCAGCAGTGACCAAGGATGGCAGGGCGGGGCAGATAGTTCATTACCACAGATAACTGGTATGGTTGGTTCGCCGGCGGTAAGCCGTTCCAGCCGTAGCTACCTCAGCTTCTTCGTTAACCGCCGCTGGACAAGCAGCCGAATGCTGGCCTGGGCAGTGGAGGAGGCTTATCACGGTCTCTTGATGAGCGGCAAACACCCGTTGGCTATTATCAATATCTCACTGCCATCGGAAGAAGTGGACATAAACATCCATCCCACCAAAACCGAAGTGAAATTTAGAAATGAGCACACAGTTTTTTCTGCTGTCCAGAGAGCGGTGCGGCAGGCTCTGGTTAAACTAGCGCCAGTACCCAAGATTGAAGAGGTGGCTACCATCCACCACAAGCCATCACAACAACAGCTACTATTTAGACAAGGCAGCCCCAGCCTTAGGTCTCTGCTACCATTGGCTTCACAGACCCCGGCAGCCTCTCTACCCATGCTGCGGGTACTGGGTCAGCTCCTGGGTAGTTACATTATAGCTGAGGGGCCTGATGGGCTCTACCTTATTGACCAGCATGCCGCCCACGAGCGCATTCTCTTTGACCAGATCAGGCAGCAGAAGGCACAGCAAGAGATAGAGGTTCAGGGGCTGCTTGAGCCGGCGACATTTGAGGTTACGCCCAAACAGGACGAGGTTCTGAAAGACCACCAGGAAGACCTGGCTGAGTTTGGCTTCTCCATCGAGTCCTTTGGTGAAAGAACCTATTTAGTCCGGGCGGTGCCGGCCTTGCTCTATAAGAAGGACTGGGCAGAAACCTTAAGCGAAGTGCTTGATTCCATACCCAGAGGAGATAAAACTGACCTCACGGAAAAGGTGGCTGCCTCTATGGCCTGCCACAGCGCCGTCAGATTCGGGCAAAGTCTAACCAATGATGAAATGAGAGAACTTGTCCGGCAGCTAGAACAGGCAGCCCTGCCCAATACCTGCCCCCATGGTAGACCAGCAATGGTTCACATCACCCGGGAGCAGCTTGAGAAGGAGTTCGGTAGAGTTTAGTACCTCGTGCTTAAGACTATTCTCCCATTTGCCGGGCAGGTTGCTCAATCAGTTCCCATCTGACCATGCCGTCTTCTATGAGCTGGCGGATTTTTCTCTCCTGGGGGGTCAATTGGCAGTTTTTACCGGTTTTTATCTCCATAATGACAATCTCCCGGGGGTCGCCGGTGGCCAGTCCGGGGAAGACTATCAGGTCTATGGGGCTGCCAATAAACCGGGCCTCTGTCGGGTCATATCTGAACTCGGGAAGGTATGGAGTTAACTGCTCGACAAATTTGCCACCCAGCACTGCCCGGCTTTGGGTAACGGCTGCTTTACGTATACTTGCTTTCTCTTGCTCCAAAACCTGCTGTTCGGCTTCCAGCCACTTCCGGAATCTACTTTCAAACCGCCATTTGATAATGTAGTAAAACAGGAAGATGGTCACGACAGCGGTGAACAGAATAATGGCAATGATTAACCCAGTCTCCATAATAAACCTGCCAGCTATTTATTTCATAGGGTTCTGGCTGCCGCCGGGTTTGACCAGCAGCATGCCAGCGGCACACAGGGGACACCCCCGTGGCTCATAGGTTGGTGTCACTGAGCGAAGGCAGCAAAATAAAGGCACCCCGAATTCATGCTCTTGCTCAGAGCGGTCAACCAGTACGCCTATACCAACAACTTCACCGCCCTGTTCGGCTACCAGAGCCAAGACCTCGCGGATGGATTTGCCGGTGGTGAGAACGTCATCAACAATGAGAACCCGCTCACCTGGGCTTATGTCAAAACCCCGCTTGAAAGCTCGCCTATCAGCCCCTTCCTTTTCAGCAAATATGCCCCGCACTCCAAGCTGTCTGGCTACTTCATAGGCCAGAATAATGCCACCAGTAGTCGGCCCGACGACTACCTCAACCTTCTGCTTGGCAAAGTGGGCACTAATTAAACGGCACAGCTTCTCGGTATACTCGGGAAACTGAAGAACACGAAACTTCTCCCAATAGATAGGGGAATGCAGACCGGAGGTGAGCAGGAAATGTCCCTCAAGTATTGCCCCGGATTTCCTAAAGATTTCCTCTGCGTTACTGCCTATTAGCTCACCCCCTTTGCCATTTATCAGTCAGGTTCCCAAGCTAATAGCACTGCCGTTATGGCAGCGAATAGTTGGGTGCCAACCCCCAAGTAGCCGCCGGCCAGATTGATAGCCAGGCTTTGCCGATAATGTCCTGACGAGGTACCATCCAGCCACCATGAGAATCATTGCTGCTATTTCGGTTGTCACCAAGAACAAAGTATTCATCTGGCGGGATTGCCTCGCTCAGGAAAGAATATGTCGCCGGGGTATCAATATACTCAGCCTCATCCAGGATTAAAACATTACCGTCTTCTTGATGGATATAGACCTTCCCTTCTTTTATCTCGATTACTTCACCGGGTAGACCAATGATACGCTTTATGTAGTCATCTTCTGAGGCAAAATATTCCGGCGGGTTGAAGACCACTATATCGCCCCTTTCAGGTTCATGAAAAAGGTAAGCCACCTTACTAATCAATACCCTCTGCCCAGGAAGAAGGTTTGGCTCCATAGATGAGCCTATTACCACAGAAGGCTGGACCGTAGCCTGAATAAGAAGAAAAATAGCTACCGCCAGCAGCAGTGTACCTAAGACTTCACGGAGAAAAGTTCTCAACTGATAGTTGTCCCTTTCCAGATTTAATTCCATTATACCCTATCTGCCTCACCCCTTCCAGTAGCACTTCCGGGCTAGGCGAGTGGCATTTCTGTAGCATATATCTATGACATAATGTATAATTGAACTAACCAAAATAAGACCTCTTCGTTTTATACTATAGAAACTTTACAAAACAAAACTCTAAGGAGGCTAAAAATGAAAAGGAATCTATTGCTTGCTATCGGTCTAGTACTTGCTATGATCGCTGTCGGTGCAGTTGGCTGTGAAGGTTACTTTGGTTCAGGAGATGCTGAAATCGCTAAAAATATCTCGAGTCAGCAGGACATTGGAATCTGGGTAACTGGGGAGGGTAAGGTTAACGTTGTCCCCGATATCGCCATGCTCAGCCTGGGTATTGAAGCTCAAGCAACTAGTGTGGCTGAAGCTCAACAGGAAGCAGCTGAAGCCATGGATGCAGTGATGAATGTTATTGACGGCTATGGCGTTGATGAGAAGGATATCCAGACCCAGTTCTTCAGCATCCAGCCAGTACGGAGGTGGGATAACGGGGATAACGGCAAGGAGATACTCATTGGCTACCGCGTGACCAATATTGTTACCGTTAAAGTCAGAAATATAGACGATGCCGGAAGCATCATTGATGCCGCCGTTGCCGCCGGTGGCGACAATGCCAGAGTAAATAGCATCAGTTTCACCGTCGATGAACCGGAAGCCTATTATGGGGAAGCCCGGGAAGAGGCTATGGCTGATGCCGAAGCCAAGGCGCAACAGCTAGCCGACCTGGGTGGGGTAAAGCTGGGCAAGCCGATCTACATCAGTGAATATAGCGGCTATATTTCTCCTCCTATTATTTACCGTGACTTTGAGGTGGATGAGGCGCTTCCTGCCCCGACAACAGCCATTAGCCCGGGTGAGACAGAAATTCAGTTAACAATCCAGGTGGTGTATAGTATTAGTTAAAGGCTCGGTATAAATTAGCTGAAGCTCTTATTGCCTAATGAGGAGAGCCCGGTCTTGAGCCCGGGTTCTCCTAAATTTTGGGCTAATTTGCACTTTCAAAAAAAGAGATGCTAGAATTATGGTATGGATTACATGGAGCAGGCGCTCTCTCTGGCTAAACTAGCCCTGGGACAGGTAAGCCCTAATCCAGCGGTAGGGGCAGTGGTGGTCAAGGATAATGTGGTAGTGGGACAGGGCTATACCCAACCGCCCGGCTCCAGTCATGCTGAGGTAGTAGCCCTAGAGCAAGCTGGTAAAGAAGCCAGAGGCAGCACCATGTATGTTACCCTAGAGCCGTGCTGCCACTACGGCCGGACCCCGCCATGTAGCCGGGCAATAGTTGCCACCGGCATCAGTGAGGTTCACATGGCCATGCTGGACCCAAACCCTCTGGTCTCAGGGCGAGCCAAGGAAGAGCTTGCCACAGCCGGCATTAAGACTTTTGTTGGTGAGCATGGACAGGAAGCCAGAGATATCAATGAAGCCTATGTCAAATTTATCACTACCGGTATGCCCTTTGTTACCGTAAAATATGCCATGAGCCTGGATGGAAAGATAGCCACCCATAGTGGTGATTCTAAATGGATTAGCAGCGATGAAGCCAGGCACTACGCCCATAACCTGCGTTATACTAGTGACGCTATTATGGCTGGAGCCAATACTGTCCTGGCTGATAACCCACACCTTACTGCCAGGTGCTGCGGTGGCCGTGGAGGAACAGCAAAAAAGCAGCCCATCAGGGTAATTGTGGACGGTAAAGGGCGTACGCCACCTACTGCCCAGATATTTAATGAGCCCGGTGAAACGCTACTGGCTTTGGCCCGGCCGATTAGGCCCGGTGAGGCGGCAGCTTTTGCTCAGCTTGGTGCCGAACTATTAGAATTACCCTCAACAAAAGGCTGTATTGATTTAGAAAAGCTTCTCAAAGTGTTAGCTGAGCGGGAAATTACTAGCGTTCTGGTGGAGGGTGGTGCCATACTCCTCGGTTCTTTGTTTGACTGTGGGCTTGTAGATAAGGTGATAACCTTTATCGCCCCCATTATCATTGGCGGGGAGGAGGCAAAAACAGCCGTTGCTGGCAAAGGCATTGATAAAGTGGTAGACTCATTTAGGTTAGAGCGTGTTACTGTGGAAAGGTTTGGCCCAGATATAATGGTCAGCGGCTATGTCAGGGGCTATTGATGTTTACTGGAATTATAGAGGAGACGGGCACAGTTACTTCGGCATCAGCCAAAAGACTGGTCATTGCCGCCAGCAAGGTCCTCCAGGGAATGGAGCTAGGGGGCAGCGTTAATGTTAATGGGGCCTGCCTGACGGTAACCGAATTTGATGCTGGCTCGTTTTCTGTTGACATAATACTAGAGACACTGAGGCGGACTAACCTTGGTCTGCTTGGCACTGGGGACAAGGTTAATCTGGAAAGACCGCTAACTCTTAATAAGCCTTTAGGTGGACACTTGGTGCAGGGGCACATAGATGCTACCGGCAGGGTAGCCTCGATTGTGCCGGAAGATGGGGCAACTGTCATGAGAATTGAAGCTCCGCCTGAAGTGATGCGCTACTTGGTGGCCAAGGGCTTTATAGCTATTGACGGTATTAGTCTAACTGTAGTAGCCAGAGACACCAGCTCATTTGAAGTTTCTATAGTTGATTACACCCTGAAGAACACCAACCTGGGCAATAGGAAGGTGGGTGACCTGGTCAACCTTGAGGTTGATATGATTGCTAAATATGTGGAGCAATTTGACAAGAGCCGTAATCCAAGTATAACCTTTGATTTCTTGAAGGAGCATGGCTTCATAGCCAGTTAATTTATGAACAAGCTCTTGAAGAGGGAACAGCATGGGATTATCAAGTATTGATGAGGCTATTAAGGACATAAAGGCGGGCAAGTTTGTCATCGTAGTTGATGATGAGGCCAGAGAAAACGAGGGCGACCTGGTTTTAGCCGCCGAAAAGGTAACTCCCGAGGCTGTTAACTTTATGGCCCAGCACGCTAGGGGGCTCATTTGCCTGCCTATAACAGGCGAACGATTAGACGAACTAGAGATTCCCCTGATGGTTAACAATAATACCTCAGAATTTTGTACCGCCTTTACCGTGTCCGTAGAAGCCAAGCACAGGGTAACCACCGGCATTTCGGCGTATGACCGGGCAGAGACAATAAAAGCGGTCGTTGACTCGGCAACCAAACCTGAGGATATAGCCCGACCGGGGCATGTCTTCCCACTGCGGGCTAGAGATGGTGGTGTCCTGGTGAGGGCCGGGCACACTGAGGCTATCATTGATTTAGCCAGGCTGGCTGGCCTTTATCCGGCCGGGGTCATTTGTGAAATCATGAGTGAAGATGGTTCTATGGCCCGATTACCCCAACTGGAGGTAATGTCACAAAAGCATGGCATTAAGATTATCACTATAGCCGACCTTATCGCCTATCGCCGCCGCTATGAAAAACTGGTGAGTCGGGTAGCTGAGGCCAAGCTGCCGACAAGATATGGAGAGTTTATTGCCATTGCCTATAAAAGTGACATAGATGCTGATGAACACCTAGCCCTGGTGCTGGGAGATGTTGCTACCAGGAAGCCGGTGTTAGCCCGGGTTCACAGCGAATGCCTCACCGGCGATGTCTTTGGCAGCCTTCGCTGTGATTGCGGTGAGCAGGTCATGTTAGCCCTGGAAAGAATTGCCCAAGAGGGGCGAGGTGTTTTACTCTATATGAGGCAGGAAGGGAGAGGTATCGGTTTCCATAACAAGATTTGCGCCTACGCCCTTCAGGATAAGGGCTTGGATACCGTAGAGGCTAACCTTTCTTTAGGTTTCGAACCAGATCTGCGTGACTACGGCATCGGTGCCCAGATACTGGTTGACCTGGGCTTACACAAGATTCGACTGCTTACCAACAACCCGAAAAAGGTGATTGGCCTGGAAGGCTATGGTCTTAAAGTAGTGGAGACAGTGCCCATTATTGTGCCACCCAACCCGTATAACCGCCGTTACCTAGAGACAAAACAGAAAAAACTGGGTCACTTTCTAAAAATAACGGAAACAACTGACAGTTAGGCCATGTCCTTCAAGAAGTCTTCTCTTCCTCCCTTGAAGGGTAGTGCATAAATTAAGGGAACTTACACTAAGGAGGCGCAAATGAATAAGTCTTATGAGGGTATGCTGCTGGGCAAGGGGCTGAAGTTTGGGCTGGTTATTTCCCGTTTCAACGAGTTTATAACCAAGAAACTGCTTGAAGGGGCACAGGATGCCCTGCTTCGCCACGGTGTTAATGACGAGGATGTGGATATTGCCTGGACACCGGGCTCATTTGAAATTCCACTGATAGCTCTGAAGCTGGCTCAGACTAAGCGGTATGATGCTATTATCTGCCTCGGTGCTGTAATACGCGGTGGCACCCCTCATTTTGAGTATGTTGCTACCGAACTAAGCAAGGGTATCGCCAGAGTGTCCCTAGAGACTGGGCTGCCAGTTACACATGGCGTAATCACTGCTGACACTCTGGAGCAGGCCGTTGAGCGGGCAGGAACCAAAATGGGCAACAAGGGCTTTGATGCTGCCGTTAACGCCATTGAAATGGCTAACCTTTTAAAGAGCTTGGAATAGCGGCGACACTTTAGTCAGTAACTTTGTAGACTCTATCGCCTCTTCTTACCCGGTCATTGACCTTGACGCCGACAGAATCACCTGCTTTGGCCTCGGTGACATCAACGTTGTTGATCTGCATTGAGTCAACAGTAAGTTCCAGGTCGGTTGTTTGACCGGCGATATGGATCTTGTCACCAAGCTTTAGCTCTGCCGTCAATTCAATGCCGGCAACAACAGGTCGGGCAAAAAAGTCAGATACTTTGCCGATTTCTACTTCAGGCATCTGGCTGCCTCCTTCTCACCTGATTTTTGACTAGTATACGCCATAGCTTCAACCAAATCAACAGTTTTAACAGGGAATTTGGCTACCACGGAAGAATTAAAGAAAGGTGAAGCCCCACCTTTCTTGTCTTTACTTAAATCTTTGACATACTTCTCTTTCTCCCATATAATAAGTCTAATTTAGCTATCAGAGAGGGTGACCTTGGCCAAAAACAGACCTGGCGTCAAGGGACAGGAACAGATACTCAATATTGAAAATGTCAAACAGCGTCTGGATATGTTAGACCAACGTTTGGATAATATTGACTCGATGGTTTCCGCCGTTATTGAACGGGTCATGAACCAGCCCATCGCTATTGGTATAACCTGCCCCCACTGTGGTAAGAATATAGAGATTGCCCTTATAGGTAACAGGAAACCGCGGGTATAGCTTTGGATTTGATGAGCCCCTGGAGAAATCAAGAAGCTTTTACACGGTAACATGTTTTAGCAGGTGGATAGTAATAGAGGACAAGCATGGAAATAGTATCCGCAATCAATAGAACCAAATATGATATCTTCCGCTGGAGGTATCAACTTAGCATACCCTGGAAGCTAGTCCTGGCACTGGGCATAGCCGGTCTCACTGGTCTTCTGGCTCAGGTCAGGCTTCCAATTCTATGGAGCCCGGTACCGGTCACCGGGCAGACCTTTGCCGTGCTTCTCGCCGGTGTTCTTCTGGGAAGGTGGTGGGGTGGGGTCAGCATTACCATTTATGCCGGGCTTGGTTTTGCTGGACTTCCCTGGTTTAGTGGCTGGTCTAGCGGGCTGGGAGCCACCGGGGGATATATAATTGGTTTTATACTGGCGGCTCTCTTCCTGGGCTACTTTACCGATAAGTATATCAGGGCACGAGGCTTCTTAAGCATGCTGGGGCTAATGCTTTTGGCAAACTTTGTCCTGATTTATATCCCAGGACTTATATGGCTTGGGTTGTGGCTCAACATGGTCAGCGGCACACCAGCCGCTGTTGCCACCGTTGTTACCATGGGGGCTATCCCCTTTATAGCCGGTGATATAATCAAGGCTATCCTGGCGGCAGCCACAGCCAAGGGTATTACCCCTAAATCAGCCTACAATGTGTAGTTGGTCCAGGATAAATGGGCCAGGTGGCCCCATCATCGCCTATTGACTATCCTGGAGATGCCTATTAAAATTATGGTGTTACGGGCGGTTAGCTCAGTTGGTTAGAGCGCTGCGTTGACATCGCAGAGGTCACTGGTTCAAATCCAGTA
>Ga0114930_10005648_pt1 | contig 10248 bp, 5 predicted proteins | sample AnhtaG_FD_87300 | JGI IMG/M metagenome (GOLD analysis project Ga0114930, IMG submission 87300) | Deep subsurface microbial communities from Anholt, Denmark to uncover new lineages of life (NeLLi) - Anholt_01485 metaG | ecosystem: Environmental > Aquatic > Marine > Oceanic > Sediment | place... | reverse complement strand
GCCCTTCTCACCGGTGCGGATACACTCTGAGCGAGGTCGCTTTTATAAAACTCGGTCATCAGTATGGCTCGCTCCGGGCTGACGGAGGGCCTGGTGTCGATGCTCTGTGCCCTCAACCTTTTTATCCTCTCATTCATGTCTCTACCCTCCCACTTTTACCCTCAGCCCCCGCTCTTCCAGTGTCCATTTGATCTCCTCTATCTTATGGTCTGAGGGAGGCTGTGTCTTCCCCAGCCGGTATGCCCGATGAAGCCTTTGGTACTTCTCGCTTCCCGCCCGGTGATAGGAGAGCAGGCTGATGTCCTTGATGCCTCTCAGGGAGCGGATAAACTCAGCCATGCGGGTGATGTTTTCCTCATCGTCGTTGACCCCCGGGATGAGAGGAAGGCGAACGGCAACCGCAGGGCTCCCCTGCGCGGCTAATCTCCTGAGATTGTCCAGTATGGCTTTGTTGGATGCGCCGGTGTATTGTCTGTGTTTTTCATCGTCCATTATTTTAAGGTCATATAAAAAAAGGTCCACCTTATCGCTGATGCTTTGGATAACCTCAAAGGGAGCATACCCGCAGGTATCCACCGCCGTTTGGATGCCCCTCGCCTTACACTCCTCCAGCAGCGCCCCTAAAAACTCGGGCTGCATCAGAGGCTCCCCTCCGGTGAAGGTCACCCCGCCCGCCGATTGATCATAAAAAATCAGCTCCTTCTCTATCTCTTTCACCACTTCCTCCACGCTCATCTCCCGGCCGATAACCTCCAGCGCCTCAGCGGGACACACCCGGGCACACTCACCGCATAAATCACACTCTTCCCTCTTTATGGATATCTGCTGAGTAACACGGGAAAGCGCCCCCCGGGCACAGCTCCCTATACATTCGCTGCACCCCTGGATGCAGCGGCTCTCCCTGAATACCAGCTCCGGCTGCAGCGCCAGACCCTCGGGATTGTGACACCACCAGCAGCGCAGGGGACAGCCCTTGAAAAAGACCGCGGTGCGAATCCCCGGTCCATCATGAATGGCATATCGCTTGATGTCAAAAATAACGCCCTTCCTCATTGACTGACCCATTAACTCATTATTTCCTTGTCTTCGCCAATATGGTGATAATTCATTGTACATCTTTACTATAATCTAAGAAACCCATTTATACCTCAAGAATAATATTAGCATCATGCTGGAGTTCTGCCTGCTTCTAATTTATTCAAAGCCAAAATCTTAACTGGCAGGCAATGTGTCTATATATTTTCCTCCGTCCATGGGTTGTATGTCCAATGAATAAAGCGATTCCCAAGAAGGGGCTAACGCTTGATGACCTCTCCCTCCTGGATGATGAGCTGGACATTGCGGAGGGTCTTTATGTCGCCAAGAGGGTCTCCATCAATCACCAGGAGGTCTGCCAGTTTGCCCTTCTCAATGGTTCCCAGTCTGTCCGAGGCATCGCAGATTTCGGCGCTGACTTTGGTGGCGGCTACGATGGCTTCCATAGGAGTATAGCCGAATTTTACAAAATTTTCTACTTCATCAAAATACATCCCCGGATATTCAGCCATGTACTGGAGGATGGCGTCTGTTCCCACCCCCATCTTTATGCCGGCGCTCTTCATCTTTCGGAAAATCTCCACGGACTGGCGATACTTCTTCACCTTCCATTCCCAGCCGGGCTTCTGACTGTATTCGTCTCCCAACTTGAGCAGAATAGTAAGGGTGGGAACGCAGTACATCTTTTTATCCGCCATCATCTGAATCACATCGTCAGGGATAGCGTAAGCGTGCTCGATGCAGTCAGCTCCTGCTTCCACTGCCCAGTGGACAAAATCGTACTGCTTTTTGAATGCCCCAGAGTGGACGGTGATGAACCTCTCATGGGCATGGGTCTCTTCCACCGCCGCCTTTATCTCTTCCCGGGAATACGGGGGCAATACCTTTATCAGGTCAGCGCCCGCCTTGAGCTGTTCCCTCACGGCTTGGCGGAACCCTGCCGGACCATCAGCCTCCACGGCTGACTCTTGCTTACTCGCTCCATGACCGCCGGTGCAAGTGATTCCCTGCCCTACCACGATGGGTCGCGAGCCGAGGAAGAGCCCCTCGCGGAAGGCTTTCTTGGCCATTATGCTCACATTGCGCCGAGCGGCTACATCCCGCACAGTGGTAATCCCACCCATGAGGTGACGATGGAGAAAATGGACCTGGCGAAAGGCGGATATGGCGTCGTTGATCACCGTGAGCTGCTTTTGCTTTATCTCCTCTCTGGAAGAGGCTTTAGAGCTGACAACCTCTTCAGAGGCATAGGTGCTATGCACATGGGCATCGATAAGACCGGGAACCACCGTCTTACCCTTGACATCGATTACCCTGGCTCCTTTAGGAATAACGATTTTTCCCTGAGGACCGATGGCGGTGAATTTTCCGTTGGCGATGACAATTACCGCATTGTCCAGAGGCGGAACACCGGTGCCGTCGATCAGTCTCGCATTGGTAATGACCAGCGTCTTGGACACTTCCTCCTGGTTGCCCGTCAGGCCGAAGATAAAAAAGAACAAAATGATAAATAGCAGAACAAAATTTCTCGAACCTCTCATTATGGAACCTCCTTTGATTGATTGGGAAATGCTGTAATGCCGCCAGTGAGTATATTCAGGGAAGACAGCTTCTCGCCAACGATCACCTTGGTAGATTTACCCTTGCACATCCGCTGTTTATGCACTTTTTATTCCTGTTACTCGCTCTTCAGCTTATGCTTTACCTCAGGCTATTCTTTCAGATGCTTATCAAAGAACTTCTCAACCCTGGACAGAGCATCCTCCCAGGTGCGGTTCCAGATAAAGTAGTGGTCTTCTCCGGGGTAAATCATCAATTCAAAGTTCTTCCTGTTTTTTACCAGTTCATCAATCAACCTTACCGACCCGTAGAAGGGAACATTGAAATCAGCGGTTCCATGGAGGATCAACAGGGGAGTCTCAATCTTTTCCACGAAGTGTATAGGAGCATTCTTATAATAAAGCTCAGGATTCTCCTCCGGGGAGCCCATTCTCCCCTGTACCCACCAGCCGCCGGGGTCTTTGTACCAATCAACATAATCGGTTGTCCCGGCTACATCTACCGCTGCCCGGAACCAATCGGGCTGTCTGATAATAGAGAGAAGGGTGAAGTAGCCCCCGTAGCTCAGTCCCCAGATTCCTATCCGCTGGGGGTCTACAAAATCCAAAGACCTGAGATACTTTGCCCCCATTGTGGCATCGTCGCTGTCCTTTCCCCCTACGTCCATATAGGAGGCGAGCATAAATTCTCGCCCATAGCCTATGCTCCCGCGATAATCGGGCATCAGAACTACATATCCCTTGTGAAGAAGATACTGGTGGAAGGCGTAGTATATGCCATAGTGTTTGGAAGGGTGCCAGCCATAACGATTCTGCAATATGCCATCGCCGTGAACCCAGACAATAGCAGGATATTTCTTTTTCTCGTCGAAGCCTTTGGGCTTGAACAGGAAGGCGGGTATCTGCAAACCATCCACGCTTTCATAATACAAGAACTCAGGAGGTGTCAGTGCTTCTTTGCTGATAGAAGGGGGCATGGCGTTGGTAAGCTGACGGGGTTGTTCGGAGGATGCCAGGGGTGTCACCCAGAGGTCCAGGACGGCATATGGTCCGGAGTGCAAATAGGCAATGCTATTCCCATCGGGCGACCATAGAGGATTCATATTGGTACCCCGCATGGAGGTCATCTTCTGAGCTTCTCCTCCTGGTGCTGGCACCACCCATATGTTCCTCTCAATAAGGCTCCCCTGGTTAGAGGTGAATGCTATCTGGCTGCCATCAGGCGACCAAGCAGGGCTACTAATCTCGTATTCCCCGCTGGTGAGTTGGGACAACTTCTCCCCATCAGGGGTAACTGTATAAAGGTGAACCCATCCATCGCGGTCGGAAATGAAGCCAATGGCGCTGTTATCAGGGGACCAAAAGAGCCCTTCATCCCATCGGTCATTAAGCCATCTGCCGGTTTCCAAAATCCACTTGTCGGTGCTCTCCTGGTAAACCAACCGCTCGTCTCCCCCAACCAGATCCTTGACCCATATCTCGCGGTGTTTGCAGTCTTCGGTTCTCCTTTCTATCGCCAGCATTTTGCTATCGGGGGACCAGGCGGGAGCGAACTCGCTCTGCTCGCTCCGGGCTACCCAGACAGGTCTCCCCCCGGAGGTCGATACTATTCCTACATCGGAAGGGTAGCTTTTGAAGTGGACAAAAGCCAGCTTGGTCCCGGTGAGTTCCACAGGAACCTCATACACTGGTTCCGGCGAAGCCGAAGAGACGAAGGCTACCTTGGTGCCATCGGGGGAAAACCGGGGAGATCCATCTGCCCTGTCACCTGAAGTAAGCTGACGGGACCTCATGTCTTCCAGATGGAAGAGCCATATATCACCATCTTTGGAGAAGACCAGAGAACTTCCATCGGGAGAAATGACAAAATCTGGGGAGATACCATCAGGGGCGCCTATCACCGGTGCAGATTCCTGCTGTAAATCCCTCCAGGCATACAAGACCCTTTCCTGGAAATAGATAAGCTCTCTCCCATCGGGGCTCCATACCGGTCTGCCTATCTGCCCTCTGGAATGGGAGATCTTAGTCAGCTTACCATCGGAAAGGGAGATCACCCATATGTCCTTGACCCCTCCATCGTCCCAGATAAAAGCAATTTTCTCCCCATCGGGTGACCATACAGGATGGGAGAGGTATTTTATCTGAAGAATCTGAGATATGGTTAGCTCTTCTCCTCTCTCAACAGCGCACGCATAACTGAAAAAGAGAAACCATAACCCTAACATCATCAAAAAAGAAGCTTTGGTAACCCTTTTTGCCATCTACCAGTCCTCCTTTCCATAAAATATAGGCATTAAGCTAAATTTACCACCTATACATCTTCTCTTTGCTTCAACGCTTCCTTTCATTCCCCCTCAGCCGCAAACATGGTCTATTGTGCGAGGGGTTAACGACAAGACTTAAACCATTATCCCAGAGATAAGCACTACTCTCACCAGGTAATCCTTGATCCCCGGTGGTTGTCTTTGCTCGCTTTATCATCACATTTTCCTTCAAAGAGCTAATTTTTCTATTGACAACTGCAAATCGCTCTGCTAATATTATAAATGAAGAAAGTTAATATATCAATATTTAATATATTAAAAATTGAAATTAACAAAAAGACAAGGTAAAAGGGGGAGAAGGAGTGAAGGGCAATTTACTTGGTTACAAGACTTTAAAAGAGTGTGTTTATGAATATTTGAGCAAAGAGCTGGAGAGTGGCAATCTGAAACCCGGGGAAACCATTGATGAGAAGGAACTGTGTGAGAGGTTAAATGTTAGTCGGACACCAATAAGGGAGGCTCTGATTCAGCTGGAAACCGAGGGTTTTGTCAAAATTCTCTCTCGAAGGCACATTTATGTTAATGAGCTCAATTTAGATGATATAGAGAACATCTACCAGGTAATAGGGGCGTTGGAGGCGGCGGCGGCAGAAAGGGCGCTTGAGAGGATGACCGATAAACATATTGCGGAGTTGGAAAAGCTATGCGAAAAGATGAAGAGGGCATTGGAGAAAGGGGACTTTTCCAAACATATGGATTATAACCTGAAGACTCACGAGCTATTTTTAGAATTAAACGATAATGAGCTTCTTACAAAGATAGTGCTTTTATTGAAGAAGCGCCTTTACGACTTCCCGGAGATAATCAAGGAGGTCCCTGAATGGGACACTATGTTGGTGGAACAGCATATAAAGATGGTAGAGCTTTGCAAACAAGGGGATAAAAAGGGATTGAATAATTTATTGAAGGATATTCACTGGAGCTTTGAAAAGAATCGATGCTATATCATCTCTTATTATAGTAAGGATGGCAATTAAAAAGCTTACCAATTGCTCGTTGCTCTGAGGTTAAGCTTTTAGTAGTAGGGAAAGAGGAAGCTGAACGTTCGGTTTAATCGGGTTTTTCAAGGCATATCGCAATGAGGCGATAGTTGAAGACAAAATTGTCGCGAAAGCCCAGCTCTTTCCCTAAAACCAATATTAACATCTTGAGCCCATAGGAGGATAGGGATATGCGGTTGATTAAACTGCTCTTGTCACTTTCTCTTCTTGTGATGGTCGCTTTCGGTGGTCTCCTTTTTGGTCAGACCCAGACAGGAACCATTACCGGCAGGGTTGCCGATGAAACTGGTGCGGTGCTTCCAGGGGTGACTGTCACCCTTAGCAGTGAAGCTCTCATCGCCGGGACGAGCCTCACTACTACCAACGAATATGGTGTTTACAAGTTCATCGCTCTGCCACCCGGCACCTACGATGTGAAGTTTGAGTTAGAAGGCTTTCAACCAAGCGAGTCGAAAGGGATCAGAATAGGTGCGTACTTTGTGGCCAGAGTGAATGTGGTTATGACCATGGCGGCTCTGGAAGAGGTTATCACGGTAACTGGCGAAGCCCCGGCAGTGGACGTCAGCAGCAATGTCATCTCCACCTCCATTGACAGAGACCTTTTGGACCACATCCCCAGTGGTAGAGATATCTGGGTGATAGCGGAGCAAGTTCCGGGAGTTGTCCAGGATAGATACAACATCGGTGGTACCGAGAGTGCTCAGCAGAGCGCGGGGTTTCTTCACGGCTCTCAGGCTCAGCAGGAATTCAGCTTCGACGGGCTTTCCAACAACTGGCCCGGCGGTCACGGCGGCTATGTCATGGTATATTTTGACTATGACAGCTTCGAAGAGGTGCAGGCGGTGACCAGCGCTGCTCCGGCCGAAATAGGTACCGGCGGGCTATACATGAATATGATCACCAAGTCAGGGGGAAACGACTTCCACGGGACAACGACCTTCCTGTATGAGCCCGGCTCATGGCAGGGGAACAATGTCACCCCGGAAATGGAAGATATAGGGATAACGACCGCCAACCCGGTAGATCATATATTTAACTTCTCACCCAGTCTCGGCGGACCGATAATAAAGAACAAGATGTGGTTTTTCGGCTCCTATCTGCGCTATGACATCAACACCCAGATCCTGGGCATGTTACGACCTGATGGCACTCCCGAGGTTGATGTCAACCACCAGACCAACGCCATGGCTAAAGTCACCACCCAGATAAATCCCACTAACAAGCTTATGGCTATGTACTACTTCAACTACCAGAACAGGTTCTACCGGAGAGAGGGGTATGCCTTTATTGAAGAGAAAGCTTCCTGGCGGCAGATAGAGCCCGCCCATATTGTTCAGGGTCAATTGACCTCCATCCTCCCCAAAGACATCTTACTTGATGTGCGCTTAGGATATGTAACCCATGTGTTCCCGCTTGAGCGTCAGCCAGAAGTACAACCTACCGATATCTCCCGGGTGGACGATATCCGCTCCACCTTGATGGAAGCTAATGATTATTACCACTGGCACACTGCCCCCAGGACTCAGTTCAATACTTCCCTTTCCTATTTTGCTGACTACTTCCTTGGCGGAAGTCACGACATCAAATTCGGTACCGGATATTCTCGTCAGCACACCTACTACGATATGAATGTCAATGGGGATATGGTGATGCACTTCTATGACGGCGTGCCCGCCTATGTGCTCACGTATGCTCCGGTGGAGGAACAGATAAGCAAGTTCAATACCTTCTCCGCTTACCTTCAGGATTCTTTCTCCATTGGCAATCGCTTGACCATCAATGCCGGAGTCAGGTTCGAATACTTCCAGGGATATAATCCCGCTCAGGGAAGCCCGGCAGGAGTTTTCTGGCCGGAACGTTCCTACCCAGCAGAGAAAGACATCCCCAACTGGAAGAATGTAGTTCCTCGCTTTGGGATTAGCTACGACATCTTTGGGGATGGGAGGACAGCGTTTAAGGCGAGCTTCAGCAGATACACCCAGATGGAAGGGGCGCGCTTGCCTCAAACCCTTAATCCTAATAACATGTTCTGGGCTGTAAGGCCCTGGGACGACAAGAACGGCAACCTGTTCGCTGAGCTGGATGAGCTCCTTCCTCCGGTTTCTGTTGGTGGTGGAGTAAATGTGAATCTGGACCCCAACATCACCCGTCCCTTATCAGATGAAGTGACCGTGGGCATTGAGCACCAGGTGGGAGAGGACTTAGCCCTCGCCGCCACCTACTATTATCGAAATAACTTCAATTGGATGGGTATGGTTAACCGAGCGGTACCTATAGATAGCTATACACCAGTATCTGTCTCAGGGGAGGGAAATACCATTACGGTTTACAATCAGGACCCTGCTACTCTGGGTATGGTGGACCGGGTAATCACCAACATACCGGAGTTCTATGAAAATTACCATGGTTTTGAGGTCACCGCCAGGAAGAAGTTCTCTAACCGCTGGCAGATGTTAGTGGGCTACACCAGAGGTAGGACATTGGGGAATTATGTGGAAGCCCGGTGGGGCTTCCAGGATACCAATGACCCCAACAACCTGGTCAATATTAAGGATGCGTATCATCCACAAGACCGAACCAATATCATCAAGCTGCAAGGAACCTACTTCTTCCCCAAGGACTTTACGGTAAGCGCCAACTACCGTTATTACACCGGCCAACCAATTACCAGATCATACACGGTATCTGGTCTGAATCAGGGTCCGGTGACTGTTCCCTTAGATCCTCGTGGCACATTTAGATATGACAATGTTTCTGTTCTGGACATGAGAGTCTCCAAGATCTTCAGCTTCAGCAAGTTCAATCTAGAAGCGATGTTAAATGTCTTCAATGTGTTAAATTCCGGCGCAGTTGTGGGAATGGTTACCTCGGTTGGTCCATGGTATGGCAGACCATATAAACTCCTTTCCCCGGTCATAGCCGGCTTCGGTGTCCGTCTGAGCTTCTAAGGAGAAAAGCTTAGAGGGGAGTCTACCTCAGATAGCCAAAAGGAGGGGGTAATCGCCCCCTCCTTTTTTTATTTTTATGATTTTCTTATTTGGGAGAATAATGTTTTTAACCTTATAACACCCCTTACTCTTCTATTGTTGGTCTATTTCTGAGGTGTTCTCATTGTTCAGACCAAAACGGCGACCATCACCGGAAAGGTCGCCGAAGAAACAGGCGCAGTGCTCCCAGGGGTAACGGTCACTCTCACCAGCCCCGCTTTGACCCAGCTAAGGACGAGAGATGGTAACCGTAGAAAGAGGGCTCTTCCAGTTTGTGCAATTTCCCCTGGGGACTTATGATATTTTCTTTGCTTTTCAACTGAGGAGTTAGACGTGGGCTGAAGACAAAAAAGAAGAAGGAGATAGGAGAATATAATCAGCAAGCAGGCTATCTCTTTTTAAGCCTATTTTTTTACCGGGAAAAATTTTTCCAGTTCTTCAGGTTTCGGCTTTTTGGTGAAAAAACTCACAACGATCAGGGCGAGAAGAGACACAAGAAACGAGGGGTATATAATAGGAATTCCCCACGGGTCTCCCTCAGCGACTTTATGGGGAGGCAACACCTCTGCCATAATTTTCAGAAAAATACAGATAGTCGTGCCAGAGATAATCGAGGCTAACCCTCCAGCTTTTGTCGCCCTTTTCCAGGTTAAAGCAGCAATTAGAGCGGGGGTTATGGCTACACCGTAAATGGTGTAGGCAAAATAAGCCATTTCCAGGACAGAAGTTAGCCTCATGGCTATAAGAAAAGCCAGAACTCCCAGGATGACCACAAAGACTTTTTGGAGGGCAACCATAGTACTTTGACTGGCATCCTTCTTAATAAAACGCTGGTAAATGTCGCGTATAACATTAGTGGAAGGAGAGAGAAGATAGTTCATGCCCGTAGAGATAACCACAGCACAGGCAGCCCCAAGTAGCAGCACTCCTACTGGAGCAGGAACCAAACTTCTGGCTGCCATGAGGATAATTTTTCCTCCTTCTTTGGGGATGGTCAAATCAATCTGATTTTGAAATTTGCTGTAGGAAAAAACGGCAATAAACACGACCCCTATATCTACAAATATGGTGCCGATGGTCCACCATATAACCGCTTTTTTGGCATCTTTCGGTGTTCGGGCGCTGTAAAATTTTTGATACATTGTCTGCACTCCCATCAGGAGAAGCATAACTGACAGAAAATATCCCCCGGCTTTGAGTGCGGGGTGGGCGCCGAACTGCTGATTTACGACAGCGAAGTACTCTGCATCAAGATTTTGAGTTGCTTCCGGGAAGCCGCCGGCAGCAATATAAACAAAGGGAATCGACAATAAACACGCCAATACGATGATGACTCCGTTAG
>Ga0114930_10005647_pt1 | contig 10248 bp, 8 predicted proteins | sample AnhtaG_FD_87300 | JGI IMG/M metagenome (GOLD analysis project Ga0114930, IMG submission 87300) | Deep subsurface microbial communities from Anholt, Denmark to uncover new lineages of life (NeLLi) - Anholt_01485 metaG | ecosystem: Environmental > Aquatic > Marine > Oceanic > Sediment | place... | reverse complement strand
GGTCTGGCATCACGCTCAGATAAGAGAAAACGCCAAGGTTGGGGCCCACTGCATCATCGGCAAGGGGGTGTATGTCGACTTCGATGTCATCGTCGGGGACAAGGTCAAGATCCAGAACGGGGCTTCGATTTACCACGGGGTCACCATAGAGGACGGCGTCTTTATTGGCCCTGGTGCGTGTCTCACCAATGACAAGTATCCCAGATCCATCACACCTGCTGGCAACTTGAAGGTGGACGAGGACTGGCACGCAGATCCGATCACGATCAAACGTGGTGCCTCCGTGGGGGCTGGGGCAGTAGTTTTGCCTGGCGTGGTCGTGGGCACGTTCGCCATGATCGGGGCCGGGGCGGTGGTCATCAGAGACGTGCCAGACCACGGGTTGGTGCAGGGAAACCCGGCAAGACTGGTCGGCTTTGTGTGCAAGTGCGGCAGAAAGCTCACGGAAAGACAGAGACAGCAAGACGCCGCGGAGATGTGGTGCCCCCACTGTGAGGTGTCGTACAGCATACCCGTGGCCGACCTCAGCGAGGTAGAGGATGATTCCCATAGCTAGTCCCTTGATCGGAGAAGAGGAGAAGCAAGCCGTCATCGCGGTCCTGGAGTCAGGGCAGTTGGCACAGGGGCCCAGAGTGCAGGAGTTCGAGGAGCGGTTCGCAGCCCTCTGTGGTGTGAAACACGCCATCGCCACCTCCTCCGGAACGACGGCCCTGCTGACGGCGCTTCTGGCGCACCGCATCGGCATTGGTGACGAGGTGATCACCACTCCCTTCACCTTCATCGCCTCCGCGAACTCCATCCTGTTTACCGGGGCCAGGCCGGTCTTCGCGGACATAGACAAAAGCTCCTACAACATAGATCCCGACCTCATCGAGCAGAAGGTAACCCAGCACACCAAGGCCATCCTGCCCGTGCACCTCTACGGCAACCCCTGTGACATGGAAAGCATCATGGAGATCGCCGACAGGCACGGGCTCATCGTCGTCGAGGATGCGTGTCAGGCGCATGGGGCTTCCATAGACGGCAAGAGAGTGGGTAGTTTTGGCACCGGATCCTTCTCGTTCTATCCCAGCAAGAACATGACGACCGGCGAGGGAGGGATGATCACCACCAACGATGATGAGATAGCCGAGCGAACACGTCTGATTCGAAACCACGGCCAGAGCCAGCTCTACCACCACGAATCACCCGGCTACAACTTCAGGATGACTGAACTCCAGGCGGCGCTGGGATTGGCTCAGTTGGGGAAACTGGAAGAGTGGACCCGCAAGCGCATCGCAAACGCCGCCTTCCTCACGGAGCGCCTGAATAACGTCATCACGCCTCAAGTGAAGCAGGGATACGTGCATGTCTACCACCAGTACACCGTGCGGGTCGAGGGAGATCGCGATCAAGCGCTACAGAAGCTGGCGGAGGGGGGCGTCGGGGCCAGGGTGTACTACCCCCTGCCAGTTCACCGGCAGCCGCTCTATCGTCAACTCGGTTTCAAGGATTCCCTGCCTGTCTCGGAGAGAATGAGCCAGGAGGTCCTGTCCCTGCCCGTCCACCCAGCTCTCACCCAGGAGGAGTTAGTCAAGATAGTCAGCGAGGTCTCCAAACTATGATCAGAGCAGCGGTGATCGGCGTGGGCTCCATGGGCAAGAACCACGCCAGGATATACAACGACATGGAGGACGTGGATCTGGTAGCGGTCTCCGATGTGGACGGTGAGCTCGCAAACAAGGTGGCCTCCCGCTACAAAACCAAGCCTTATACCGAGTACGGAGACATGCTGGTCGAGGAGCAGCTCGATCTCGTCTCCATCGCTGTGCCCACCAAGCTCCACCACCGAGTCGCATCGGACGCCATGAAGCGAGGATTACACGTGCTGTTGGAGAAGCCCATCGCCGACACGCTTCCCAACGCCCAGGAGATAGTACAGCGAGCTCAAGAGCACGGGCTGAAACTGATGGTGGGACATGTCGAACGCTTCAATCCGGCCGTCACAGAATTGAAGCGCAGGTTGGATGAGGACCAGCTAGGAAAGAGCTTCCAGATACATGTCCGCCGACTGGGCCCCTTCCCCCATAGGGTACGAGATGTGGGAGTGGTGATCGATCTGGCGACTCACGACCTGGATGTGATGTACCACCTGACTGAGGCTGACGTGGTACGGGTGTATGCTGAGACCGAACAGGAGATCCACACCCATCACGAGGATTCCCTATCAGGCTTGCTGAGGTTTGACAACGGAGTGGTGGGCGTACTCGACGTCAACTGGCTGACCCCCACCAAGGTGAGAGAGCTGTACGTCACCGGGGAGAAGGGCATGTTCGTGGTGAACTACCTCACCCAGGACCTGTACCTCTACGAGAATGAATACGTTGACAGCGATTGGGACAGACTGGGGATGCTCAAGGGCGTGGGGGAAGGGAATATGATCAAGCTGAGGATCAAGAAGAGGGAACCTCTGTACATAGAGATCGAATCCTTCGTCCAGGCGATAATGGACGACGCCCAGCCACAAGTCACCGGCGAAGACGGGATGAGAGCTCTCGCGCTGGCCCAGGCGCTGGTCGAATCGGGCCGCGAGCACAGGGTCATGGAGTTCTGAGGCATGGAAAACCTGGCTGAAGCGATCCACAACAAGAAGGCCAGAGTGGCAGTGATCGGCCTGGGGCACGTCGGCCTCCCCGTGGCCTGCACCCTCGCCGAGGCAGGGTTCCAAGTGCTGGGAATCGAGCGAAATGAGGCGAAAGCTGCCCACATTGGTGCAGGCATTTGCCCCATCGGCGGGAACGAGCCGAGGTTGGCTCGACTGCTGACCGACGTGATCGAGGAGGGCAAACTGCGTGTGGGAACCGACTACGCAGCATGCCGCGAGACCGACGTTGCCCTCATCGCCGTCGAAACCCCGGTTGACAGCGCATCCAAGAAGCCCGCCTATGAGGCTTTGCGAGGGGCCCTACGTGACTTGGGGGCCCATCTCCGACGAGGGTCTCTGGTGATCATTGAATCCACCATCGCTCCTCAGACGATGGCGAAGATCGTCAGACCCCTTCTGGAGCAGATGACGGGCCTCAAGGCTGATGGCGATTTCTATCTGGCCTACTGTCCGGAGCGCGTCATGCCAGGCAAACTGCTGAGCAATCTCAGGACTTGCAATAGAGTCATAGGCGGCGTGACCCCGCAAGCTGCGGAGTTGGCCAGGGCACTATACGGGCACATAGTGGAAGCCGATCTAGACATCACCGACGCCTTGACTGCCGAACTGGTGAAGACCACCGAGAACGCCTATCGCGACGTGCAAATAGCCTTCGCCAACGAGATAGCTCTGCTCTGCGAGAACGTGGGCTGTGACGTCTATGAAGTGCGACAGTTGGTCAACAAGTCCCCGTACAGGGCGATGCACGTCCCTGGAGCAGGAGTCGGCGGCCACTGCACGCCCAAAGATCCCTGGCTTCTGGTTCATGGCACAGAGGGAAAGCTCAAGGCCCGGCTGATACCGACGGCCCGAGCGATCAATGACAGCATGCCGCTCCACATCGCCGAGCTGGCTGAGGCAGGCCTGGCGGAAGCAGGCAGGGGTATCAAAGAGGCGCGGGTGACAGTGCTCGGGTATGCCTACCTGGAGAATGCCGCTGACGCACGCCATGCACCCACCATACCTTTGGTGGAGAGACTGATCGCTCTCGGAGCCAAGGTGACCATCCACGACCCCCATTTCGCCGAGCATAGCATTGTTCTCAGACAAGCGATCGCCGGCAGCGATTGCGTCATCGTCATGGTCGCCCACGACGAGTACCGGTCCCTAGATCTCGCACAACTGAGGGAATGGGTTGCCACACCGGTCCTGATCGACGGACGAAACGTCTTCGACAAGAAGAGAGCACAGGACCTTGGATTCGTCTACGCCGGGGTGGGCAATCTCTGAGTTGCAATCATGAAAATCGCCTCGATCGTGGGCGCTCGACCCCAATTCATCAAGGCAGCCCCTCTGGACAAGGAGTTGCGCAAACACCACCAGCACCTCCTGATCCATACTGGCCAGCACTACGACTATCTGATGTCGGAGGTGTTCTTCCAGGAATTGGGGATTCCCCAACCGCACTACAACCTGGAGGTCGGGTCAGCCCCTCACGGCAGACAGACCGGAGAGATGCTGATCAGGATCGAGGAAACGTTGACCCAGGAACAACCCAACTGTGTCCTGGTGTATGGCGACACCAACTCCACGCTGGCCGGCGCTTTGGCCGCAGCCAAGCTTCATTTGCCGGTGGCCCACGTCGAGGCCGGACTGCGGAGTTTCAACCGGCGCATGCCCGAGGAGATCAACCGTGTATTGACCGATCACATATCCGATCTGCTCTTCTGTCCCACGGAGACAGCCAGGGAGAACCTGGCCAGAGAAGGCGCCACCGAAGGCGTGTTCAAGGTTGGCGACGTGATGTACGACGCAATCCTGGACAGCATTGAGATCGTGGACAGGAAATCCCACATCCTCGGCTCCCTCGACCTCCAACCGGGGTCCTACCTTCTGGTCACGATTCACCGCCCCGGCAACACCGACGACCCGCATAACCTCGCCCACATCATGGCGGCCCTCAACGAGATTGACGAGGAGATCATCTTCCCCGCCCATCCCCGAACGAGCCGGGCCATCGAGCAACTTGGTTGCCAACTTGCGCCGACCGTGAAGCTGCTCGAACCGGTCAGCTACCTGGACATGCTTGCCCTGGAGAGGAACGCCCGGCTGATCCTCACCGACTCGGGAGGAGTGCAGAAGGAAGCCTACTTCTTCGGCGTGCCGTGCGTTACGCTGCGGGAAGAGACGGAATGGGTCGAGACCGCTGAAGCCGGGTGGAACCTCCTCGTGGGAGCGAGCAAGAGGAAGATCACCCAGGCGGCCAGGGAGTTCCGGCCCCAAGGGCAACGCCCAGAGATCTTCGGGGATGGAAAGGCGAGCCAGAGGATAGCCCACCTTCTGGGATCCTTGAACAGACCATGAAAGTGTGCGTCTTGAGTTCCGTACACCCGTGTTTCGACGTTCGCATCTTCCAAAAGGAGGCGACGAGTCTGGCTGAGGCAGGCTACCAGGTCACCCTGGTGGCCGTCGCCGACTTCGACGAGAGAGTGGTGGACCGGATACGTGTACTGGGCCTGCCCCAACCCAAGAGGAAAGCTTCCCGCCCCCTGAACTGGTATCGCATTCTCAGGATCGCTCTTCAGGAGAAGGCGGACCTGTACCACTTTCACGATCCGGAGTTATTGGTGGTGGGAAGCATGATCAAGGTCCTCACCAGGAGTCCCATCATCTACGACGTGCACGAGAACTACCCGCAAGACATCCTCACCAAAGAGTGGATACCGGGTGCTCTGCGCAAACCCATCTCCACGACCTTCAGGATCTTTGAGGACATCATGGTGAGGTTCATGGACGGGGTGATGGTCGTCAATGAACACCTGGCAGAACGGTTCAGCGGGAAGAGTCTCGTGGTCACGGTATCAAACTACTCGAGGATTGACTTGTTCGCGGCCGACGAGGGACCCTCCGAACAAAGAGACGATCCCTTGAGACCATACTTCGTCTATACGGGTCGCGTCTCTGACGACCGGGGTATCTATGAGTGTTTAGAGGCCGTCAAGAGCCTGGAGGATGAGACCGCAGAACTGCTGTGCGCAGGACGAATCGGCCACGTGAGCAACGACGAATTCAGAACGCTCCTCGATGGCGTACAACACAGCGCGCACTTCAAGTATCTCGGCCTGCTACCGTATGAGAGTATTCCTCCCTTACTGGGTGGAGCTGTGGCCGGGCTGCTCTGTTTCCAAGCCACGCCGAACAACGTGCTGGGGACTCCTAATAAGCTCTTTGAGTACATGAGCGCGGGTATTCCGGTCATCGCCAGCGACTTCCCTTTCATCCGCCAGGTTGTTTCCGACGCGGACTGCGGCCTCCTGGTGCAGCCTGGCAACGTGCAGGAGATCGCCGCCGCCATGACGCATCTCCTCCAGAACCCAAGAGATGCCGCGAGAATGGGAGGGAATGGCCTGGGTGCAGTCAAAGAGCGATACAACTGGCAGGCCGAGGAGAGGAAGCTCCTCTCTCTCTACCAGACGCTATTGGGTAGCAAGTCAGCGGCCTGAGAGGCAGATGAGGATGGGCGAGGAGATCAGACTCCCTCTCGTCTCGGCAATAATCGCCATGCGCAACGAGGAATCCTTCATTGGGAAATGCCTGACCTCTTTGGCGAACCAGGACTACCCCGCTGAACTGCTGGAGATCTTGGTCATAGACGGAAGATCCACTGACCGCTCGCGCGAGATCGTGTCCTCCATGCAGGAGGAGCTACCCAGTCTTCGGCTGCTGGACAACGAGAAGAAGATCAGCCCTGTGGCCTTCAACATCGGCATCAACAACGCCCGAGGAGAGATGTTGACCATCATCAGCGCCCACTGCTATCTGGCATCAGACTACGTGTCCCGGTGCGTGGAGTATCTGGCCAAGACGAAGGCCGATTGCGTCGGTGGGCCTATAGAGACCATCGGCGAGGATGAGACCTCCAAGGCCATCGCCCTGGCTATGAGTTCTCCCTTCGGTGTGGGCGATGCCCTCTTCCGCTACTCTCAAGAGGAGCAGTATGTGGATACCCTCGCCTTCGGTGCCTACAGGCGTAAAGTGTTCGACCGGGTCGGGCTTTTCGACGAAGAGTTGGTGGGAAGCGAGGATGACGAGTTCAACTACCGCCTCCGCAGCCATGGAGGCAAGCTCTTCCTGACGCCAGCCATCAAGTCCTTCTACCACGGCAGGGCCTCCCTTCGAGCCCTTTGGGCGCAGTACTTTCGCTACGGGTTCGGGAAAGTGAGGGTCGCGCACAAGCACCCTAAGCTGGTCAGATTTCGACACCTGATCCCCGCACTATTCGTAGCCAGCCTGGTGGTTACCGCCCTTCTGGGCCTATTCAGCCCACTCTTCGCCCTCCTCCTTGGCCTCATCGTGGTCAGCTACCTGTCGCTGTCCTTGCTATTCTCAGTACGCTTGGCCTCCCAAAGGGGATGGCGGTCTCTTCCTCTTCTGCCCCTGACCTTCGCCTGTCTCCACCTGGCATACGGGACCGGCTTCCTGCTGGGGCTGGCCCATTTCCTGGTGCAGCGTATCAGAGGAGTCCGCGATAATGATGTCCGGATCTAAGAGGTTTGTCTATCGGCGGATGAGAGAGGAGCACCTCCAGCAAGTGGTGTCCCTCCACGAAGAGTGCTTTCCAGACTACTACCTCACACAGTTAGGTCCATCCTTCCTGCGAGCCATGTACGGCTGGTACGTGGAGAGCCCTGAGGCCATCGCCCACGTCACCCTGGATGGAGATGGACGCGTGGTGGGATTCGTGGCCGGCTCGATAGACGACACCAGCTACCGGACTTCGCTGTTTCGTGCCAGATGGCGCCCGATGTTGGCCGCCTTGGGTCGGCTCTTCGTCTCCAAGCCAGCGCTGACGCTCCGTCTCCTGGGTGAGAGAAAGGACCTTGCTCGGCAAGCTCTGGCGACGGTTCTAACTCGGCGCTCCCCGAAAGCCGCAGCGCCAGACGTGGGTATCCGACGAGGGCCTTCGACCGCCAGTCTGGTCTCCATAGGGGTCAAGCCCTCGGCCAGACGGTCGGGGCTGGGACGATCCTTGGCCGAGAGCTTCCAGCGGGAGGCCCGGGACAGAGGATGTGACACAGTCACGCTCTCAGTGAGGGATGACAACGTGGGGGCCAGGCGATTCTACGAGAGCTTGGACTGGACAGAGGTGAGTAGGTCCTCCCAGAGCTACCACGGCTCCCTCTCCATCACCTACCAGAAGGTCCTGCCCAGCGACCAAGCAGGCGAAGGTGCTCCGGTGAGGGACGATTTCCTCCCGCCTTTCGCACCCTGTCTGGATGAGGGGGAATACGACGAGGTTCTGGATACGCTCCAGTCTGGCTGGATCACCACGGGGCCCAAGACAAGGCGCTTCGAAAAGCTGTTCGCCGACTACGTGGGCAGCCCCCATGCCATCGCCGTCAGTTCGTGCACGGCCGGGCTGCACCTGGCCCTGGTCACAGGGGAGATAGGGCCGGGCGACGAGGTGATCACCACACCCCTAACCTTCTGTTCCACTGCCAACGTCGTCGTTCATCAGGGAGCCATGCCCATTCTGGCCGACGTTCGACCCGACACCTTCAACATTGACCCCGACGAGATAAGGCAGAGGATCACTCCCCGCACCAAGGCCATCATCCCGGTCCATCTGGGCGGTCAACCCTGCGAGATGGACGAGATCACGGCTCTGGCTGAGAAGCATGGGCTCCTGGTCATCGAGGACGCCGCTCATGCCACGGGCGCTATGTACAAAGACAGAATGATCGGAGTAATAAGCGAGGTGACGGTCTTCAGCTTCTACGCCACCAAGAACCTGACCACCGGCGAAGGAGGAATGATCACCACCGATGACGAGGAATTGGCTGAGAGGATGCGTATTCTTCGGCTCCATGGCATCAGCAGCGATGCCTGGAAGCGATATACAGACCAAGGCTCCTGGTATTATGAGGTCTTATATCCTGGCTACAAGTACAACATGACCGACATGCAAGCTTCCCTGGGCATCCATCAGTTGGCCAAGCAAGAGGAGTTCCTACAGGTCAGGCAGCGGTATGCAGCCATGTACACCGACGCGTTTGGCGACTTACCCGAAGTGATTGCTCCGGTGGTGAAGGATCACGTGCGTCACGCCTGGCATTTGTACACCATCCGTCTCAACCTGGAGCACGTGACGATCAATCGTGCCCAGTTCATAGAAGCCCTCCGGAAGGAGAATGTGGGTACCTCCGTGCACTTCATCCCTCTGCACTTGCACCCCTACTATCGGGAACGGTATGGCTTCAAGGAGGGCGATTTCCCCATAGCTGAAGGCATTTATGAGTCTATCGTCAGTCTTCCCTGCTATCCGAGAATGTCTGCGCGAGATGTGGAAGATGTGATAGCCGCGGTCAGGAAAGTAGTGGCCAGGAGTCGCAGGTGAAGTCATGGCCAAAAGAGCTCTAGATCTGCTCATCTCCGGAATCGGCCTGATACTTCTCAGTCCCTTGGTGCTGGTCCTGGCTATCTGGATCAAGCTGGATTCGAGAGGCCCCGTCTTCTACCGGGGCGAGAGGGTGGGAAAGGACGGTCGGCCATTCCACATGTACAAGTTTCGCACCATGGTGCTTGAAGCAGATTCCATCGGCCCAGCCGTCACCTACAGGAACGACCCCCGCATTACTAGAGTGGGCAGCTTCCTGCGCAGCACGAAGCTCGACGAACTCCCCCAGCTAGTCAACGTCCTCAAGGGGGAGATGAGCTTGGTGGGTCCCAGACCGGAAGATCCATCTTACGTAGTTCACTACGACACAGAGCAGCGCGAGGTCCTGCGAGTGAGACCCGGGGTGACAGGCCCGACGCAGCTAGAGTACCGGGATGAGTCTTCCATGCTAGAGGACGGCAGCGCGGACGAAGACTATGTGGAGCGGATAATGCCAGAGAAACTGAAACGGGACCTCCGGTATGTGCGACACCGCTCTCTCGGTTTGGACATAAAGATCCTCTGGCAGACCGCAACAACCCTCCTGTTCAACGACCGTCGAACGCCATGAGTCTCCCGTCAGTGGCCTGACCACGCGTGGTTGAGTATAATCCCCCGTGAACATGAGAAGAGAGCCAAGGACTAAGCGCTTCTCGTCAGCGGCCAGAGCCTACTGGGCAAGGCGAGAATTCGGGCGAATCACCCGCCAGATGCTCAAACGGATGCTCGTTGATGCTGTGCTGGTGAACATATCCATTGGACTGGCCCTCTTGCTGAGGTATCTGGTAGCCTCCTGGAGCCAGCATGGCGGGCTCTTTGTGGATCAGAGCCTGATGCGGAGTTTCCTCGGCATCTACCTGAATTCTGCCTCGCTGCTGACCGCACTAGCCCTCGTCATCTTCTACCTCAGCGGATTCTACACTCGTGGCCGGATGTACATCAGCCGCTACAAAGCCTTCGTCATCTTCCAAGCCGTTACCCTGACCTACCTGGCGTTTGGCTCCCTGGTCTTCCTGGCAGGCGCAACCATAGGCTTGCCGCGAAGCGTCCTCCCTCTGGGCTGGCTAATGACATTGATAAGCATTGGCGGAGTCCGACTGGCCTTCGCATTGGTGGAGAGGGAGGTCCTGCTGGACCTGGGTGCCGTTGGTGGCCTCCAGGTCCGCGACCCGCGCAGTGTCCTGGTCAT
>Ga0114930_10005646_pt1 | contig 10248 bp, 8 predicted proteins | sample AnhtaG_FD_87300 | JGI IMG/M metagenome (GOLD analysis project Ga0114930, IMG submission 87300) | Deep subsurface microbial communities from Anholt, Denmark to uncover new lineages of life (NeLLi) - Anholt_01485 metaG | ecosystem: Environmental > Aquatic > Marine > Oceanic > Sediment | place... | reverse complement strand
ATAGAAGGTTTCAAAGGTTAATTTATGCATTACTTTAAACGATTCTCTGTTGAAGGATCAAAATCCCTTGCCTCCGTGCTACTCAAGATCGTGGTGCTCGCTGTGGTCTACCACTTGGCAGCCAGGTTAGGCTTAAAAATGGCCTATGTCCAGATCAACACCTCCCCAGTCTGGCCCCCGACAGGTATCGCGCTAGCTGCGCTCCTTATTTTCGGAATCAGGCTGTGGCCCGGCGTTAGCCTCGGGGTCTTACTGGGTTCATTGCTGACCGGGGCACCCCTCAACCTAGCTCTCGGCATGGCGTTGGGAAATACTTTAGAAGCCCTGGCTGGTGCTTATCTTTTACAACATTTCTTCGACTTTCACAACGCCATCGACCGCATCCAGGATGTCGTCGGGTTAGCCCTTGTCTCCCTATTGGCTACGACTATTAGCGCCACGATTGGTGCCACTACGCTTGTTTTGACGGGGTTAGCTGGGCTGGACAACCTCGGTGCAATCTGGCTCACCTGGTGGGTTGGCGACCTACTTGGCGCGCTGGTCATCGCACCCGTGCTGCTGGTTTGGGCGACATCGAGCTCCTTCAAATCCACCAATCGCCTATACATTGAAGGCGGGACGTTGCTTACCTTGCTTGCAGTAGTAACTTGGTACGTCTTCAGCGATCGGCCTTCAGCCAGTATCTACCATCAAGCACTCATTTATCTGATCTACCCCTTCATCATCTGGGCAGCTTTACGATTAGGCCAGCGAGGCGCGGCAACAGCCGTTATTCTTGTTTCAGGCATCGCCATATGGGGCACCGTTCAAGGTGCAGGCCCCTTTTCACTTCAGTCGAAAAACGACAGCCTGGTTCTGCTCCAAACCTTTTCAGCGGTGGTTTCCCTGACCGCGCTGATCCTCGCCGCCGCCACCACTGAACGACGCAAAGCGACGGAGGCACTACGCCAGCGCGCCGATGAACTTGCGACCTTGAACGTATCATCCAGAACCTTCTTGGATAATTCCGACATCCCTACTATCTACAACACAATATGCCAACTTGCTGTGACCCGCCTGGGATTGGATGCCACCTGGATTGAAACATATGGTCTGGGAAGCTCCGGTGTTCAACTCGCCGCAGCCCACGGTGTTCCGGTTGAAGCGATCCCCAAGCTAAAATCCACTTGGGATCACAACTACCCGAAGGATGATTTCCAACAAAGTCGGGTAAAGACCATTGACGAACTACCTCAATCAACTCCTCGATCGACTCTTACTCACCAATCCTATGCCTCCATCCCACTCGTTCTTAGCGGTAAGCCAATAGGTGTTCTCAAGCTACTGAGTAAAGACAAGCTATTCTTCACGCAGGACCGGCAGCTTCTGATCCAATCCTACGCCAATTTAGCTGCCGTCGTCATTCAGAACAGCTGGTTATTCGAGGAAGTGCGCAAGAGTAATCGCCAGCTCCACGCACTCTCTCAACGCCTTATACAAGCCCAGGAAAATGAACGTTTGCACTTATCGCGCGAGCTGCATGACGAATCGGGCCAGCTTCTCGCCGCCTTAATGGTCCAACTGGGGTTGTTGGAGCGCGACGCAGACCAAGAAGTGTTGGTCCTCAAGAGAATATCAGAATTAAAAGACACAACCAACGATCTCCAGGACAATCTGCACCAACTAGCCGTCGACTTACGACCGGCCAGCCTGGATCACCTTGGCTTGGTCACCGCTCTGGAACAATACGTCAATGAATTCAGCCAACAGTACAATATCCAGGTCGAGTTCGAAGCCGTAGGCATGCAGGAGGAACGCTTGCCCAGCGATGTGGAAACGGCCTTGTTTCGAATTGTCCAGGAATCACTGACCAATGTCATCCTACATGCTAAGGCAACCCATGTGGACGTGGTAATCAACCAGCGAAGTGGACACGTAGCTGCGACGATTGAAGACAACGGGGTGGGATTCATGCCCACCGCGCCCATCTACGAGGAACATCTTGGCCTGTTCGGGATGCGTGAGAGGGTAGAGATGCTCAGCGGCAGATTTACCGTCGAGAGCTCCCCCGGTAAGGGTACGACGGTAAACGTTGAGGTTCCCAATAATGCCTAAAGTCTTAATCGCCGATGACCACGCCATCGTACGAACTGGGCTTCGCACCCTATTGAAAGCAGAGCCCTCCATGGAGTTTGTTGGAGAGGCAACTGGAGGATATGAGGCCATCAAGTTGGTTGAGGAGACGAGTCCCGATGTCCTGCTGCTTGATCTCAGCATGCCCGATCTGGACGGCATCGCGGTCACCAAGCAAATTAAACCCCGGTTCCCTAACGTACACATCTTGATCCTGACCATTCACGAGGATCAGGCTATGCTCAAGGAGGCGATTAGATCCGGAGCTTCAGGCTACATCCTCAAACGAGCTGCCGAGAGTGAACTTATTTCTGCTATTAACATCATTATGCGGGGCGATATGTATGTCGACCCAGCCATGATGCGCGATCTGTTGGATGAGACTGTCAGTCCTTCCCGAATACAAGATGAGATTTTTGAATCCCTAACTCCACGTGAGACCGAAGTGTTAACATACATCGTGCAGGGGTATACAAACCGTCAAATTGGTGAAGTGCTTAACATCAGCGTGCGCACGGTTGAAGGCCACCGAGCCAACCTTTCCGGTAAACTAGGGCTCCAAAGTCGTGTCGACCTCGTGCGCTACGCTCGTGAACATGGTCTGATCGATTGAGCCTAATTAGATTCGGTTGGTTTGCAGCTCTGTAGAAGCTGCGTGGACAATACGCGTAGTTATTACTTATTTTCTCCTTGTAAAAACCCCCATTTACTACGCTTACCAAGACCAATCATCGCCTCTAAGATAAAAACAACTGACGTTCGACCAGAATAACGGCTTTTAGAGCCATCGATGATTCACGCCTATCCGGGATGTATCCATGCTCACACCGCCTCCATCAGCATCAAAAACACCCCCCATGATCTCAATGCGAGAGATCAGCAAGTCCTTCCCCGGGGTATTAGCTAACGACCGCATTGATTTCGATATTTTCCGCTCTGAGATCCATTCCCTGCTTGGCGAAAATGGCGCTGGAAAAAGTACATTGATGAAGATCTTATATGGCTTCTACCGCGCCGATTCCGGTCGGATCCTGCTTGATGGCAAGCCGGTTGCAATTCAATCGCCGAATGATGCCCGTGCGGTGCAAATCGGGATGGTATTTCAGGATTTCACTCTCATCCCTGCTTTCAGCGTGGCTGAAAATATCGCCTTATTTTTACCCGATCTCGACACCATAGTCGATTTGAAAGCCGTCAGCCGATGGATTGAGGAAATGTCTGCTCGCTATGGCTTGCGGGTCAATCCTGACGCTATGGTGTATGAACTTTCCATCGGAGAACAACAAAAAGTTGAGATCCTTAAACTGATACTTTCGAATTCTCGTTTGCTCATATTGGACGAGCCAACCCGTGTGCTGGCCCCGCATGAAGTTGATGCCCTGTTTCAGGTCCTTTACAGCATACGTCAGGATGGGTATGCCATCATCCTGATCACCCACAAGATAAAAGAAGTCCTGGAGTGCGCTGATAGGATCACCGTCTTACGCAATGGAGGCGTTGCCGGCTCTCTGGTACGATCCAACGCCAGCGAAGACAAGCTGGTGAAGATGATGTTCGGCAGGAAACTCTCAGGGCTGAAAACCGGTAAGAAAGTGATTCGAGAAGAAACGGCGCTGCCCATATTGGAACTACAAAACGTACATTCACATGGTGAAGGTGCCGAAACCAACCTGGAAGATATTGATCTAAAGGTCTACCCTGGTGAAATTGTCGGCATTGCCGGGGTTTCTGGCAACGGTCAAAGAGAACTGGGCGATGTCGTTCTGGGAATGATCAAGTGCGTGAAGGGTACTAAGCACTTATTTGGTAAAGATGTCACCAATAGTTCGATTCAAAAGTTGCGCAGAAGTCTAGTCGGTTTTATCCCAGAGAATCCACTGACGATGGCAGCCGCACCATTCATGACAGTCTTGGAAAACATGGCGGTGACTAAAACTTGGCATTATGCCCTCCAGGGAGGGCTCACAATGGATTGGCAAGCGATTAAGGCCGACGTCGAAAATACGATGGAGAGGTTAGGATTTTCCTTTTCATTGAATATTCCCGCCAGGTCGCTATCGGGTGGAAATCTGCAGCGGATGATCATTGTACGTGAACTTACCCACGATCCGCGCTTGATCATCGCCTCTTACCTCACTCGCGGTCTGGACGTACAAAGCACCATCGCCGCGCGACAGGCGTTGATTCAAGCACGCGGTGGCGGTGCCGGAGTATTGCTAATTTCAGAAGATCTTGAAGAACTGTTCCTGCTTAGCGATCGACTGATCGTCCTTTACGGTGGAAGAATCGTAGGGTCCTTTAAACCCGAAGAAACGAACTTCTACGAAGTCGGTCACCTCATGACTGGATCCGAGGTTCAAAATGCTGCCAATACGTAATGCAATAAAGCGATCCGGCTTCGTTCGTCAAAAAACCGTAAACGCAGTTGTTCGCTATATTTTTATGATGGTGCTGGCTTTTCTCCTTTTCGGCATCATTTTGTTGATCTCTGGCAAAGATCCAATCCAATCCTATAAAGATATATTTTCTTCTACTTTGGGTAGTGCCTATGGGTTTTCCGAGGTCATTGTGATAATGACCCCCTTGCTCCTTACAGCATTAGCAGTTGCCTTACCGTCGCGAATTATCTTGATCAACGTTGGTGTTGAAGGCCAGCTCTATATGGGCGCGTGTTTCGCAACTTGGGGGGCACTCGCATTCGGAGATCTCCCTGCAGGGATTTTGGTACCTTTGATGATATTGCTGGGGATGATTGGGGGCAGTTTATGGGCGTTCATCCCTGGTTACTTACGCGCAATGGGGATCGTAAATGAAACGATCACTACGCTGCTATTAAACTCTGTGGCTCCTATGATTGTGTCCTTTTTCATCTTCGGATTCTGGCATTCTCCTATGGACACCAATAAGACGCCAAATTTTTCACCCTCTGCACGACTGCCAACCCTGTTCAATACACGAATTGATTTGAGTCTTGTATTCGCCCTCGTACTGTTGACGCTATTTTGGTTGGTCATGAAATACACCCGCTGGGGTTTAGAAATGAAGGCCATTGGTGGCAACCCACAGGCTGCACGACGTAATGGCATTCCGGTGAAGCTCTATTTGATTTCTATCATGTGCATCGGTGGTGCGATTGCCGGGTTGGCCGGTATGGCGCAAGTGTCTGGCTTCTATGGAGTCCTTCTGGCGAATTTTTCGAGAGGCATCGGGTTTATGGGCTTCTTGATCAGTTGGCTAGCAGGTGGCTCACCGCTTGGCATTATCCTGACATCCTTCGTCATATCGATCATTATTAGCGGGGGGAACCTACTGCAACTAACCATAAATCTACCGTATGCAGCGATCAATGTCCTGCTGGCTTTTACCCTGTTTGTGGTCCTCGCTCGACCTAATTTCCTCACTCAAAGGAAAGAGGCATGACCCTACTTTCGGTCTTGGGTGTCCTATCAAGCGCGATCTTCTCAGGCACCTCCCTTCTATATACCACACTGGGTGAAATCATTGATCAGCGTTCGGGTATTGTCAATCTTGGATTAGAAGGCGTAATGCTAGTGAGCGCCTCGGCTGGATTTGCCGTGACCGCCATAACTGACAACCCATACTTAGGTGTGCTTGTGTCGATTATCGCTGGTGGTTTGATGAATATGATCCTGGGGTTCCTCGTGATTTCACGCCGAGCCAACCAATTGGCCAGCGGCTTGGCGTTAATGTTCTTTGGCTTTGGTTTAAGTGCGTTGATCGGAAGTTCATTTGTAGGTACGAAGATTAAAGGATTGCCAAGATTACCCTTACCAGGGTTATCCAACCTCCCAATGTTGTATAGCTCACTGTTTAACTTCGATCTCCTGATTTACCTGGCTATTCCAATGGCTATCCTGGTATGGTGGCTCCTTTTCCGCACTCGTTGGGGGCTTGGCCTTCGTGCAGTCGGAGAGAATGCGGACACAACTTTCGCTTCTGGACGAAACCCTCTCCTGATCCGCTACCAGGCGCTCTTCGTCGGTGGTTTACTTGCCGGTCTTGGTGCTGCTCATCTCTCCATTGCTTACACGATGAACTGGACGGAGTATATGACCGCCGGACGCGGCTTTATTGCAGTGGCGTTGGTGATCTTTTCCAAGTGGAATCCCTTACGAGCGATTGTCGGAGCTTTACTATTCAGCGGTGCGGTCGCTTTTCAACTCTTGCTGCAGTCTAGTGGCATCCAGATTTCACCATTTTTACTGGACACCATTCCATACGTTATAACCATCATCGTGCTCATTGCCTGGGGTGGCACTCGCCGACACACTGCTCCCGCCAGCCTTGGACGAGTATATCAAGGTTCCGAATAAGAAAGGAGGAAGGGTAAAGAAAAGTATGCGTTCTGAACACAATGGATCTACAGCTAAACCTATCCAATCCGAAAAGATTTACTGCTTCGAGGAGAAGAAAAAATGAAAAACAAATCGTTCTATTCCATAGTAGCCGTCGTCATGACCACCTTGCTTCTGCTTACTGCCTGTGCTCCAGCAGCCACGCCAACCGAGGAGCCAACAGTTGAGCCTACTGAGGAGGAGCCCTGTTTAATCATCGGGGCACTGCATGGCGGTCCGATCAACGACGCAGGCTACAACCAGGCCATGCATGAGAGTATCATGGCGATAAAAACCAACATTCCATGCGTAGAAATCATCGAAGCTGAAAATGTCCCTGAAGAAGCTGGGGCCACATCCACAATGGAAAACATGATCCAGCAAGGGGCAGGAATGATCTTCGCCACGGCCTTCAATCACCAGTATCCAGCTCTTGAACTTTCCTATAAGTACCCAGACGTTATCTTCGAGCATGCCGGCGGCTGGGAGATGGGTGCAAACTTCGCTAATTTCTTCGGCGAACCTCCAGATGCTTGGTACATAATGGGTGTCGCCGCGGGCAGGATGACCGAGACAAACAAGCTGGGTTTTGTAGCTGCATTCAACCTTGGATGGACATTAACCTTCGCCAACGCATTCCATTTAGGTGCAACCTCGGTCAATCCCGATGTAGAGACCACGGTGGCATACTCTCTTAGCTGGGGTGACAGCGCCAAGGAAGCCGATGCGACCAACTCCCTCATCAACCAGGGTGCAGACGTCATCACCATGCACGTTGACTCACCAACTACCGTCATTTCGACGGCTGAATCCCGAGGTGTGTATTCGATTGGTTTCCAATCACTTCATGCCCAAGAGTTTGCTCCTGAGTACTGGATCTCTGGTACAGGATACACTCTGGGTGGCACATTGACCTGGCTTGCATCAACAGTGATTGATGGCACCTGGGAACCGATCTTCCTGCGCTGCAGCTTGTTTGATGGCTGTATGGAAATGGCGCCATTCGGACCCCGGGTACCCCAAGAGGTTCAGGATGAAGTCCTTGCGGTGAGCGCTGAAGTGGAAGCCGGTACAATTGTGGTCTTCGCCGGCCCAATCGTAGATCAGGATGGGAATGTTGTGGTCGCCGAGGGAGAAGTCCTAACGGACGATCTGATGAGCTCGGTGGATTGGTTCGTCGAGGGCATAATCGGCAGTCCGAAATAGCTCTCTCGAACCCATGGCTTGAAGTCATCGGGGTTGTCTAAGAAAAAGCCTGTCGCGCAAAGATTGTAGGGGCGGATCTGTGTGTCCGCCCATGGCGAACCATATTTGGGCCGACACTTTGGTCGGCCCCTACATGACGAATTCGTTGATCGCGACTGCCCTTTTGGGACAAACCCGATGACCTGGCCATCAAACGGATGAAATCTTTTTCGAAAAACCCGATGCTTCGTATTCACCGTATTGGTGAACTAGCCCGCAATGCGCTCACTCAAGGTTCTTACGGCAGAGTGCTTGCGGCGTTCACGAATGCAATCTATCTCATTAACACCCAAGATGATCTTTACTGGTTGGCTGCTGAGAGTACCCCGATGCATCAGCGCGGCATTCACTTAGTTGACCTTTTACCAAGAGTTGCGATTGATTCATCATTCACCGTGATAGATCAGCATTTAAGGCTTGGCTCAAACATCGTTCTTGATATAAGTCAAGCATCCATATGGGGAGCACCGCATCCTTTCCCGGGAGACAACCTGCCAATTTACGATCTCTCAGAGCATCTTGATACCATTTTTTCCTTATTTGATAATCTTCCTCCACCTAAAGGCTTTGGCATTTTTATCCCCGAGATCCTGAGATTTACCCAGAATCAACCAGCATCCCACTCATTACCCAGCCTGACCGCTATGTCGGAATTTGCATGGCCAGTGATCCAAGAAATATCCAAGGCATGTCTAGAACACGACTTCTTCCAAATCGTTGAATATGCCGGAGAATTAATTGGCCTAGGCGAAGGGCTGACTCCATCAGGCGATGACTTCGTTGGGGGATTGTTATTTTGCCTAATGACCCTCCGGCACATATACACCCCATTTCACGATGTTGGAGTATCCGATTTGACTCCTTTTTTGGAAAGAACGAAACCACGCACCAATGTCATAAGCTTCACCATGCTGAAAGACCATGCTGCTGGACATGGCTCTGAGACGCTTCACAAATTCATCAATGCCCTGTTGACTGGTCAGTGTCTGGAAAGCACCTACCAGTTAGGAATGGAACTAACACAAATTGGCCACTCTACGGGATGGGACCTACTTGCCGGTGTATTGACCGGCATGTTGACCACAATTGACATGAGCAGTAAAAACATATTCAGGGTTCGATCAATATTTACGTACCAATCGTAGCTCAGGAAGGTAACGCTCATGGATATCAAACAAAGAATTGAGAAAGCGAATGAAGAGGCTGTGCACCGTCTCACTTCAGGTGATCCGGTGCTGGTTGACGTCGCCCCTGCAGGTGAGGTGATACCCGGTCTGGAGGGTAAAATGATCACCCACTCCGGTCCGCCGATCGAGTGGGGACGCATGTGTGGCGCGCAACAAGGCGCCATCATAGGCATGGTGATATACGAGAGCTGGGCGGAAAATCCTGAGGAAGCTCGAGCTAAGCTTGAAAAAGGTGAGATCCGGCTTGAGCCTAACCATCATCACGATGCAGTTGGGCCTATGACTGGTACCATCTCACCCTCTGCACCAGTCTGGGTTGTGGAAAATCGCGCCTTTGGCAACCGGGCATTCTGCCGTCAGGTGGAAGGGCGGCAGCAATTTGGTGAATACAGCCAAGATGCACTAGAAAGTCTGAGGCTCTGGCGAGACGTCTGGGCGCCTACACTTCAGGAAGCGCTACAGAAGATGGGAGGGTTGGAATTGAACCCCATCATCATACAAGCACTTCAAATGGGGGATGAACTCCATAACCGCCACAGTGCATCATCGAGCTTATTCGCTAATAAAATGGCTGTCGCAATCTCTGAAGCGGACATCCCTAAAGAGCGGGCACTCCCGACATTAAAGTACCTCGCTGGGCACAATTTGCTATTCCTGGGTTTGGCGATGGCCTGTGGGAAAGCAATCACCGATCCCGCCGGGGATGTCGAGTACAGCACCGTTGTCACCGCGATGGCCCGCAACGGAACCGACTTCGGGATTCGTGTCAGCGGCCTAGGAGATGAATGGTTTACTGCTCCAGCGCCAGTAGTCGACGGGTTATTCCTGCCTGGTTACTCCGACGGCGACGCCGGATTAGATATGGGTGATTCAGCCATAGCCGAGACCGTCGGCTGGGGAGCCTTCACCATCGGCGGGGCACCGGGGATCCTGACTCTCGTCGGTGGTACCCCTGAGGACGCGCTCGAATATACGCGCGAGATGAGGAAGATCACCACCTCCACCCACCCCACATATCGGATGCCAGCGTTTGGATTCGCTGGCACATCAGTGGGGATTGACATTCGCAAAGTCGTACAAACCAACATAAGTCCCATCATCGACACGGCGATTGCGCACAAAGATCCGGGCTACCCGATTATTGGCGCCGGTTTGGTTCGGGCACCGATCGAGTGCTTCAAGCAGGCGCTGATCGCATTTAGTCAGAAATACAACACATAATAACTCTTGGATTCAACTACTAAGTGCAACAACGGAAGAATGATTGAAGAATACCTGATTTGGTGATTTGAATCCAAGACATTTTCTGGGTCTGTTGTTGAGTCTCTCCATGACGAATTCGATTTCTT
>Ga0114930_10005645_pt1 | contig 10249 bp, 8 predicted proteins | sample AnhtaG_FD_87300 | JGI IMG/M metagenome (GOLD analysis project Ga0114930, IMG submission 87300) | Deep subsurface microbial communities from Anholt, Denmark to uncover new lineages of life (NeLLi) - Anholt_01485 metaG | ecosystem: Environmental > Aquatic > Marine > Oceanic > Sediment | place... | reverse complement strand
CGTATTCTTAAATAATTTTGATATCGTTTGGCACTTAATTCTCCTTTCTCAACTGCCTCTAAAACTGAACATCCAGGTTCATTCATGTGTGTGCAATTAATAAAACGACAATTCTGAGCCAGGGTGATAATATCAATAAAAGTTTCATTTAACCCTGTATTAACGCCAATATGACCCAATTCTCTCATCCCGGGAGTATCAATTATTAATCCTCCTTGTTCAAGAATTATCAATTGTCGGCGAGGTGTGATATGCCTCCCTTTACCATCTTTTTCACGAACAGCGCGTGTCGTGAAAACATTTTCCCCAATGAGTTTATTTATTAGAGTTGTTTTTCCAACTCCGGATGATCCCAGTAGACAATACGTTTCTCCTTTTTTTATTATTCTCTGAATTTCGTCCAATCCTTCACCCGTTATATTACTGAACGCAATAATTTTATGGTTATGATTCAACCTTTTGATCTCTAAAATCTCTTGCTTCAAATTTTCTGACGAGATTAAATCCCGTTTACTGAGCAATATGACAGGTTGGATATTACTCTCATTGATCATTATTAAATATCGCTCGAGTCTTCGTAAGTTGAAATCAAAATCAACGGATTGTACAATAAACGCACTATCAATATTGGCGGCTACCAATTGATATTCAATTTTTTTACCTGCCACTTTTCTCTTCAACAGCGATTTTCTTGGCAATATCTCGTGGATAACGGCAAAAGTATTTTCATCAAAATATTGTACTCGTACCCAATCACCGACTGTTGGGAAATCAAGATTCGATTCAGCTCCGTACATGATTTTTCCAGTAATCTCTGCTGGAATTTCCATTTCTTCATTTCTTATTATGTAATTATCTTTATTTACAACGATTACACGAGTTAAATGATATTCAAGATCTTGAGGTTTACCCAATCGCTCTTGGAACCAATCGTTAAATCCTAAATCTTTTAATTCCATTATTAAATCTTCTCTCTTATTATCGTTTATCAGTTAGTTCTACGTGCTCTATCTTATATTACGGCATAGATGCTTTTTCTGTCTTCTTCGAAGGTTTCATACCTTCGGAAGGTTTCTTCTTACTCCATCTCATCCTGGACACTCTGCAGGCCTGATTCCAGGTTTGAAAGCAATCTTGCATGAGGGCTTTTTGGCCACTGTTTTGCGAAGGGATGGATAAGATCAACCCCTTCTCTGAAGGCTTCAGCAGCTTCGGAATACCGTGCCCGGATACGTAATGCTGTGCCGAGTGTAACAAGGCTCATCGCCAAGTCGGGCTCGAATCGGGCCGGGTTGGCCTTTGCCAAACGGCGGTAAATCTCCACGGACTCTTGGATTGCCCCCAGAGCACCCTTTGTATCCCCCACAGCGTACAGACGATTCGACAGGTTGTTCAGGCTCATTGCCAAGTCGGGCTCGAATCGGGCCGGGTTGGCCTTTGCCAAACGGCGACGTATCTCCACGGACTCTTGGATTGCCCCCAGAGCACCCTTTGCATCCCCCACAGCGTCCAGACGATTCGACAGGTTGTTCAGGCTCATTGCCAAGTCGGGCTCGAATCGTGCCGGGTTGGCCTTTGCCAAACGGCGGTAAATCTCCACGGACTCTTGGATGGCCTTTAGAGCACCCTTTGCATCCCCCACAGCGTCCAGATAGTAAGACAAGTTGTTCAGTAACCTGGTCTTCTCATCGTCTTCATCGGTTACATCCCGTAGTGTTCGGCAGACGGCTACACCGGTATCGAGCCAACCGAGGGGGAGGGGTGGTTCAATAAAAAACGGGTCAAGTTGGGCACAGCGGTCAGGACGTTCCTCCACTGCTTTGGCGAGCCACCTGCTGAGCCGATGTTCATGTATCTGGAGGACGATTTCTGCATCGTGGCACAGCCTTGCGATGCGCTCCAGGCCTCCTTCTATATCTTCTTTCAACGAAACCCATATCAAATCGGGTGCCATTTCGGGCTTACGCGCGAGTACGATAACGGTAAATGCGGCAGCGATAATATCGGGTTTCGGTGCCAGGATCGCGCGCACAGATAGTAAACCAGCGTCTTTCAGCTCCGTCTCAATGTCAATATCGGCTGGAAATCCAAGTTTCAAACTTCTATCTTGAGTCAGTTTCATTATACGTTCAACAGGAATCATATTGGCTATAGCCGCCATGGCCTGTACACGGACGAAACAATACTTATCTTTTATGTTTCTATCACTGGCAATGCATCGCAATCGATAGATCTCTCGGTTGGCAAGGGTCTCGACGACTTCACGTCCTGTATACCTGACGACTTCGTCGTCCGGATGGATTGCACTATGGACAGCGGCTGCAAGGATAAAAAGGGCTCGTTCGTTTTCGGGTGCCCGCCCCAACCAGTCGATCAAAGCTTCTTCCGAGAGAGGGGGTGGAGTGGTCTGGAATGTTTCAGCTGCACACTCCAGTGCGGTACTAAACAACTTGTGGGCGGCAGGACCTTCGAGACGACCGAGATCGATCGGGACCATATCCACGATGTCAGAGGCGTGGCTGTCGTGGATAAACTCCATCCAGTTATCTATCGTCTGTCGTGTTAAGAACATAACCCGCAAGCGTCCGTTTTTACCGGATCCCGTGAGATCTCGGAGAAGTTCCTCAACGCCGTCTCGGTTTTCCTCTGGATAATCGATAACCAGGAGTGTGCCTTCTTTTTTTAGTGGAAACTGTTGTGATTTACGCAGGTCGACGAATCCTGCTTGCCACTTCTTTTTCTTCAGACTGGTGGCAAACTCAGCAGCAAGTCGGCTCTTACCCACACCACCTTCACCCGTTATAAACTTCACTGAGACAGACGGTCCGTTTTTTACCCACCTTTCGAGTTCTTCGATCTCATCCTTCCGGCCAGCAAATTTAGAGATACATGTATGCCAACTTAGTAGAGAAAAAAACGAAGGATGGTTCAGTAGGTCATGCCACGGTATCGTCAGGTCGTGAATTGAATCGGGTGAAATTGGCCCTGATGTTGGTCCAATACGTCCTATGCCAGTGACGGATGGGCCAAAGTTAATGCTAAGTATTGTTACGGGGCTGATTGAAGACATACCTGCCTCTGTGAAGCTAATTATGACTCAAACAGAAATATATCTTATCAACCGTGCGCCTTTGTCAAAGGGAACAGCCACCGCCCACTCATTCCCCTCTATCAGAGGGGTGATCCGATTTTCAATAATCTGTTTACAATACAAGATCGGATCGGGGTGTGTCTAACACTCGGCACCGTGAAAATACCCCTAAATCCTCCCGGATCGAGTCCGGGACAAGCTTTCTCAAGAGGGGACTACGCATTGGAATCCCCTCTCGAGAGGGGAAGCACGATTTATCGTGCAGGGGTGTGTCTGTCGATCCAATCTTCAATGGCCTGCAACACACCCGCCAAATTTTGCTTCACGTCTCTATCCTGAAACCGCAGGAACCGTACGCCCAAGGATTCCAGCCGCTCCTGTCTTTCCGCGTCCTCTTCTAATTTCAGATCGTGGCTGTCGCCGTCGATTTCGATGGCGAGCATGCGTTCAGGACAGAAGAAATCCACGATATACTCATCGATCGGCTTTTGACGGTGAAAATCGAAACCGCGTATCTGTTTGACCTTAAGATGCTGCCATAAGAGAACCTCGGACAACGTGCTGTTGTTTCTCAGGTTTCGGGCGAGCTGTTTGAGCTTCGGATTGTACGGTATAATTTTTCGTCTCATGGTGAAGTTGGAATCTATTCAAGAAAACACACCCCTAAATCCCCCCTGCCTGCGGCAGGCAGGTCTCAAGAGGGGACTTAAATACTATTGTTTTCGCCTTTTCCCAAAGTAAACAGTCACTTTCGGTCGTTGCGGGTCGTGAGGTGGGTTCAGGTAATGGTGATGTGAATGGTTATTTTCTCGGCAGGCTGCCCCACTGAAGTTTTTTCCGCAGCCGATCGAAGAAGCAGTGGTCCTTGAAGGTGACTAAATGAACGTAGAAATCTGCCTTCGTTACTTCCAAGGTCGTCCCGGAGGTAATCTCAACGTTCTCTTGCCCATCCACACTGAGGAGGGCATCCGAATCGTGGAGTTGTACTTCAAGGACGACTTTGCTCGAGGCAGGAATAACTGTAGGCCGTACCGTCAATGCGTGCGGACAGATGGGGTTGAGAATGATCGATTCCAGAGAAGGAAGGACGATGGGGCCCCAGGCAGCGAGCGAATAGGCGGTAGATCCTGTAGGGGTGGATACGATAATTCCATCAGAGATGTAGGTATTGAAATACTCCCCATCAATGGTGACATCAATCCGGATGACTCGGGGACTTCCTCCCCGGTCCACGACCACGTCGTTCATAGCAAAATATTCTCTTTGGTGGTGATCTCCGGAAACTTGGGTCTTCAGTACCATGCGCTTTTCAGTCGAATACTCTCCGGCAAGAATTTTCTCCATCTTTGGATACAAATCCTCAACGTAAACCTCCGTCAGAAATCCCAGTCCTCCTAAATTGATGCCCAATAGGGGCTTTTCCGATTTTCCCACAAGACGGGCTGCCGTAAGCAGGGTTCCGTCCCCTCCCAGGGCGATCACGAAGTCGCTCGCTCGAGGAAACGTGTCCAAATCTACAACGTCCACTTTTGGACCAGTCATCTTCAACCAATCGTGAAGCTGCCGGCTCATGACAATGGCGATGTTTCGCTCCATCAGCCAGTCCAGAAAAGGACGAAGCGTCTCTTTCACCTTGGGTTTTTGGATGTTAGCAAAAATGCCAATCTTCATCGGAAAAATCACCCTTTAACGCCTATCCGAAAAGCAACCGTATCCCTCTTTTCCTGTTTATGCCGAAGGATGAGCGTATTGATCTTCCTGGCCATGTTTTCGATATTTAGGTTTACCTTCTCAAGAAGGTCGTCTAATCTCCCGTGGGGAACAAACCGATCCGGTAGACCCAACCGTTGGAAAATAGTTCCTTCCACTCCCATCTCGGCCACTATTTCGGCTACTCCACTTCCAAATCCTCCCACGACTGTGTTGTTCTCTACCGTGACGATCACAGGAAAGTTACTGATGACTTGTTCGATCATTTCGCGATCCAGGGGCTTGACAAATCTGGCGTTCACTACACGGGACGAGATCCCCTCTTCTTCCAGCTTTTTAGCCAATAGACTTGCGGGGATGACTCTATCGCCTATGGCCAAAATCGCCAAATCCTTCCCTTCCCGAATCACCTCGCTCTTTCCGATGGGAATTTTCCGGAAACCGGATTTCAGAGGCAGCCCCAAGCTCTCACCCCGGGGATACCGGAAGGCCACCGGTCCCTCCCTGTACTGGAGAGCTGTCCACAGCATGTCCCGAAGTTCATTCGCATCCTTCGGGGCCATCACCACGAGATTGGGCACGAGTCTGAGATAACTCAGGTCGAAACTCCCGTGATGTGTGGGTCCGTCCTCTCCCACCAATCCTCCTCTGTCCATGGCAAACACGATGGGAATTTTTTGAAGGGCTACGTCGTGAATCACCTGATCGAACGCCCTTTGAAGAAAGGTTGAATAGATGGCCACGACGGGTTTGAATCCACTCAGGGCCAGCCCTGCAGCGAACGTCACGGCGTGTTGCTCGGCGATACCCACGTCGAAAAAACGGTCGGGAAAGCGCCTGGCCAGGTAGACCAGACCCGTCCCGTCGGCCATGGCTGCGGTGATTCCCACGATCCGATCGTCTTTCTCGGCCAACTCCACCAAGGCTTTGCCGAACACTTCGGTGTAGGTCGGTGCTTTCTTCGATTTTGTGCTCCCGGTCTCCGGACAGAAGGAACCCAACCCGTGAAACTTGGTCGCATCCTCTTCGGCGAATCGATACCCCTTTCCTTTTGTTGTGATGAGGTGAACCAGGATCGGTCCTTTGAGCCGCCGGATTTCTCTGAATATCCGCAGAAGCTTCGATAAGTCGTGTCCATCGATGGGGCCGAAATATCGAAATCCCAGACGTTCAAAGAGCAATCCGGGCACGACCATGGCTTTCAAGCCTTCTTCGATTCGATGGACCGTCTCCCGAACTCGCCTCGAACCCCTGGGGAGTTTGCCTGTTAACCACCAGATGTCTTCCTTGATTTTGTTGTAGAGGGGGTTGGTGATCACTTGCGTGAGGTATTTGGAAAGAGCGCCCACATTCGGAGAGATCGACATCCGGTTGTCGTTGAGTACAACGATGATGTTCCGCTTTGACCCTCCTGCGTTGTTCAGACCTTCGAAGGCCAATCCTCCTGTCAACGCACCGTCCCCGACGACAGCGATCACCTTGTAATCCTGTTTGGTGAGATCCCTGGCCGTGGCTATACCCAGAGCTGCAGAGATGGCGGTCGATGCATGACCCGTGCCAAAGGTATCGTACTCGCTCTCTGTGATTCTGGGAAAGCCGCTGATGCCGCCGAGTTGTCGAAGCGTTTTAAACTTCTCCCTTCGTCCCGTAAGAATCTTATGGATGTAAGCCTGATGTCCCACATCCCAGACAATTTTGTCTCTGGGAGCGTCGAACACGGTATGTAGGGCCAGTGTCAGCTCAACCACTCCCAAGTTCGGAGCTAGGTGCCCTCCGGTGTCGGAGACTGTGGAGATTACGAATTTCCGAATCTCTTCGGCCAATTGTTCCAGAGCAGGAACATTTAGCTTCTTCAAATCTTGGGGAGAACGAATAGATTCTAAGGCACCGCTCATAGCGCTTTTCTCATGGGATGATCATCCGGATTCAAACCCTTACTCTGCCGATTCCAGCTGGAAGTCTCCGTCCTCACTTTTGGTCAACTTCTGAAGACGGATCTCCGCTTCGTTCAGTTTTTTTGAGCAGAATTGAACCAGCTTCATTCCCTCCTCGAAAGCTTCCATGGATTCGTCCAGTGTGGATTCTCCCCTTTCTAAATTCTCGACGATGGCTTCCAACTTCCGGAAGGCTTCCTCGAAACTGAGCTTCTCTTTTTCCGTTTTTGTCATTTTTCTCCTACGGTTCCTCGATCTCCTCGATGAGACTCCGGACCGCACCCCGATGAAATCGGATGCGCACGCTCTCGTCCGTTTTGACGTCGGACGATCGGGTAACCACGCGATCGTCGCGGACCCGGGTGGTGATACTGTAGCCCCGCCGGAGCACATCCTCCGGACTCAGAGCCTGTAAATTTCCCTCTAGACGGAGCACGTGTGACTTCAGGACCTCTACGTGCTGAAAAAAAACCGCCTCCAGATTCTTAGAGACCTCGTCGAGGCGGAGCCGATATTCTCGGATGCGATCGATGGGCCATCGGAATCCGTAGCTTCTCTCCAAGGCGTTGATCCTTTCCCCGTATCGGGAAATTCCCTCTTCGAGAGTACGGACGAACCGTCCTTTCCAATGAAGGAGGGTCTGGAGGAGTTCTTGCCGCTCCCTCACGACCAACTCCGCTGCAGCAGAGGGGGTAGGAGCCCGCACATCTGCCACAAAATCACTGATGGAGAAGTCCACTTCGTGCCCGACGGCTGAAATAATGGGAATCTTTGACTGAAAAATCGCCCGGGCCACCCTCTCATCGTTGAATGCCCAGAGATCCTCCAAAGAACCTCCCCCTCGGCCTACGATGAGAATATCCACTCTTCCATACTCGTTGAACTCCTCGATCGCCTCGGCCACCTCCTGGGCAGCCCCTTCTCCCTGGACACGTACAGGTCTCAGGATCACCTGGACAGAGGGGAAACGCCGACCAATCACACTCACGATGTCCTGAATCGCCGCGCCGGTGGGAGAGGTGACTACTCCAATCCTTTCGGGAAACGTGGGCAAGGGTTTCTTGTATTCTGGGCGGAATAGTCCTTCTTCTTCCAGGCGCTTCTTCATGGCCTCGAAGGCCATCTGCAACTCACCGATCCCGGCAGGGCGAATCTGGAGAACGTCCAGCTGGTATCGCCCCTGTCGCTCGTACACGGTTACATTCCCCAAGACCAGGACTTTCATCCCATCCTGGGGTTGGAAAAGGAGATACTGGTTTCTTCCCCGCCACATGACACAGGAGATCTGCGCTTCTTCGTCCTTCAAAGAAAAGTAGAGGTGACCCGAGGAGTGCTGTTTCAAATTGGAGATTTCCCCTTCAACCCACATCGGCGGAAATTCTTCCTCGAGTGTGAGCTTGATTTCCCGGGTGACCTCAGAAACCGTATAAACCCTCCTCTCGGAGGGAGCAACAGTATCAGAATCGTCTTCTTTAAAGACCAACTCTTTCATCGAAGTTTCTTTTTATGTCGATTCTTGCGCAACTGTTTTTTTCGCTTATGTGTTGCAATCTTGTGGCGCTTTTTCTTCTTTCCACAAGGCAAATGCGCATCCCTCCTTTCTCATTCTTCTAAAAAGTGATCCAACTCCGAGAAGATGTCCGTCTGCGTCTCCTGAGTCTTCGATACAAATTTCCCGCTCTCTTTCATCCTTTTTGCCACCAAGGCCTTCAACTGGGGTGAGGGCTTGAAATCCGGAACGATCCGATGGGGAATCGTCATCATCTTCCCCGTCCTTGGGTTCGCTACGTGCTTTTCTTGTCTCTCCCTTAGACAGAATGTGCCGAATCCCCGGAGCTCAACCCGCTCCCCGTTCTGTAAAGAATACCCCACCGTTGCTAAAAAACCGTCGACAACAACCGCCGTCTCCACCTTCGTTAGACCCGTTCCTTTGGCAATGATATCGACGATATTCGCCTTCGTCATTTTTTACCTCCCCAGTCTGGAGACTATGGACTTAGTGCCTAAAACAGACTATACCTGAGCGTTATCCCACCCAACCCCCGAAGCACGCCCTCTATTTGCTGGAACAGAAGGTCAAAAAGGGTAATCCGCCGGCGATGCTCCTTCACAATTGTGGGTTCCCCTTCGATGCCGCCCAATTCGGCAGCCAAGCGAATGGCATCTTCGTAATCCCCCAGCAAATCGATCAATCCGTGCTCTTGGGCCTGTTTTCCCGTGAACACCCTCCCATCGGCCAATTGAAGAACCTTTCGACGAGAAAGCCCTCTCTCGTTTATCACCACATCGATAAACTGTCCAAACGCATCATCCACCCAGGACTGCAGGATCTTCCGGTCTGCTGGAGTTAAATCTCGGTGAGGGGATCCCGTGTCCTTGAATCGCCCGCTTTTGATCACTTCAAACTTGATTCCCAGCTTGTCAAAAAGTCCCTTCAGGTTGGAAACCTCGGCGATCACACCGATGCTACCCGTCGTCGTCCCGGGATTTGCCATGATGGTATCCGCGCCGCAGGCTACGTAATACCCCCCGGATGCAGCCACGGTCCCCATGGATGCCACCACCGGCTTTCCGCTGACCCGCACCCGTTTCACGGCTTCGTAAATCTCCTGGGCGGCTGCCACTCCTCCTCCTGGACTCTCGATGCGGAAAACAATCGCCTTGACCGAACGGTGATCGCCGAACTGCTTAAACTGGCGAACGATTTGCCGCGAATCGTATATCGGTCCGTAGAGTTCGATCACTGCAATTTTATCACCTCTCGAAGAGAGTCTCACTCCCTTGTAGGCCTGTTTCTGGGAAATGTAAGAGACCAACAAAATGATCAGAATAATCGTCCCTAATACAACCCCCAGACCGATGATCCAATCTCGTTTTCTCGACACGATAATCCTCTCTTTTACCCCATAGAATATTTCAAATCGAAAGTTCATTATATAAAAATTTTAGTTAAAAGTCAACAAAAACCATCCATTCCATAATTCGTTCTAACCAAGTTCCAGAATTTTCTTGACTTTAACAGATAGGATACCGTATTTTAAGGGAAAATCACTCAACTATTCCAAGACGGCCATCGACGAGATGACCCACATGGGGGCAAAATCGATCACGCTGAAGGATCTTGGAGAATCTTGAAACTTATGCGCAACCGTCAGAATTTTAAGAATAGGACAAACGTCGTTTAGCTAAAGCTAAGAACTTACATGAAATCCTTAATCTTAGCAGCGGGGTACGGAACCCGGTTGTATCCGCTGACAGAAACCACGGCGAAACCACTGCTTCCGTTGGCTGGAAAGCCCATCGTCGAGTATCTGCTCCAGCAGATTCTATCTCTCTCTGCCATAGATGAAGTCACCATCGTGGCCAACGGGAAGTTCTTCAACGATTTTGAAAAATGGCTGGAAACGTTTGAGGGAAAGAGGAAAAAGAAGGATCCTCCCATCCATATTCTGAATGACGGATCGACATCCAACGAGAATCGACTGGGATCCATCCGGGACATGGCCTTAGCTGT
>Ga0114930_10005644_pt1 | contig 10249 bp, 6 predicted proteins | sample AnhtaG_FD_87300 | JGI IMG/M metagenome (GOLD analysis project Ga0114930, IMG submission 87300) | Deep subsurface microbial communities from Anholt, Denmark to uncover new lineages of life (NeLLi) - Anholt_01485 metaG | ecosystem: Environmental > Aquatic > Marine > Oceanic > Sediment | place... | reverse complement strand
TTTCCAGGTTTTCTTTTTCTGAAGGGAATGACTCGAAGATGGTGACTTTGTGGCCCTTTTTGGCCAGGAGATTGCCGGCAACAAGGCCGCCCATGCCAGAACCGATTATGGCTATAGTGCTTTTTGTTTTCCCCTTATCATGGCCAGGGGGAAGATTATCAAGGAATAGGGGAGGAGTCAAATTGGGTTTTTTTTGTTTTTATTGTGTAGTGTGAGAATCTTGAATTAGATAGATCGTCTCTATATTGAAAGCTGATGTGGCAATTGTCCAGAGACTCAGACACTGTTATGACTTTGTTACAGAAATGTTGAGGAGTGGACAGATAGAAATCTTCGGATTAAGTATAGCGAAAGCTAGGGCTGTTATGGACAATTTAAGTAATTCTTCATTTAGAAAATTATTGTTTTTTATGATTGTGCTGTTTCTTTTTATTGTGCCGCAAGCCTTCACTGATTTCTTATTTCAGTCTGATAAGGATGTCCAAAAAAAGTTTTGGGCCTCCCTTGATTCTGCAGAGGTGTTATTAAGAAGAGGAGACTATCAAATTGCTAAAGGAAAGTTTGAAGAAGCCTTGGGTTTTGCTGGTGAGTCTGGATATATAGAGGGGAGCGTTCAGTGTTATATGCGATTGGGATTGCTATTCTGGAATACCAGTGAACTAGGGGAGTCCGCAAAGTTTTATAAAAAAGCTCTGTCTTTGGCAGAGACTCATGACAAAACAAGATACGAACAGGAATGTCAAAAGTCACTTGATATATATCAGCTTTATTCTGAGGGGAAGGAATATAGATCGTCAGGCAATTATAAAAATTCCATTGAGAGTTTTAAGAAAGCGATAGAGTTGGCAAAAGAAATTGGAAGTGAAGCCCATGAAATGAAATGCTTGCGCCAGTTGAGTATAAATTATTGGGCTACCAGTGATTTCGAAGATTTCTTTACGTTAAACCAACATGCTCTTAAACTTGCTTTACGCCTTAATAACAGAAGAGAAGAGTTTAGATGTTTAAACAATATTGGGATTTATCAAAGAAAATCAGGAAATTACTCTAAGGCTTTGAGTTGTTATGAGGAAGCTTTTAGAGTTACTGAAGAAATGGGAAACATAGAAGAGAAATCTGCAATTTTGAGCAATATTGGAAATATTTATAAAAATATTGGTAATTATGATAGATCATTAGATTTTCTCATAAGCGCTCTTAGAATTGATAAACAGCTCAATATGAAAACTAACGTAGCAATTGATTTAGTTAACATTGGAGAAACATATCGAACAAGGGGACATTTTAGACAGTGTGAAGATGATTATAAGAAAGCATTAGATAATTTTGACGATTGCTTACTGTTAATTCAAGAAGGGCGAAATTTAAATGCAGATTTGAACTTGATAAATATAATTGAAGTGAGAGCTCTCAATAATATTGGAACAGTTAACTTAAACCTTAAGAATTACAATACTGCTCTTGAATTTTTTAGTAAAGCATATAAGAAAGCCTCTGAAATTTATGACCTAGAGGCTTTGGGTATGATTTTATGCAACTTAGGGGTGGCATATTTTAACAAAGGATACTATCAGAGAGCTGCAAAACAATACAATAGGGCAATTATTATTGCAAAAAAGATAAAAGCCCCCAATATTCTCTGGGAAGCATATTTCGGACTTGGTCAATGTTATGAAAAAACAAATGATTTCCAGAAGGCTGTGTGTAACTATGAAAATTCAATAAACGAAATAGATAACATCAGAAGCCGTATTGTTATTGATACCTTTAAAGCAGGATTTGCAAGGGGCAAATTACATGTTTATGAATCATTAATAGGTCTTATGTTTAGATCAGATGAACAATCTTTGGATGTTAAAAAGAAAGTATTCAATATAATTGAAAGAGCAAAGGCAAGGGCATTTCTTGATAGCATTGGGGAATCCCAGTTTAATATTAAGAAGAAACTGAGCTATGATTTAAGGAAAAGAGAGTTTGAGATTGCAGATAAAATTGCATCAATTATTAGTCAGCTTTCAGATCCTAATCTAACAGATATCAAAAGAAAGAAGATACAAGAAGAATATAACCAAGCTGAAAATCAATATATGCTCCTGATTTCTAAAATGAGATCTGAGATACCCGAAGTCGCAGATATGATTTTGCCTGAGCCTTGTCATCTCTTGCAAGTTCAGAGTCAGCTTTTGGATGAGAAGACTGCTGTTGTTGAATATTTTCTTGGGGAGAACCAATCTTACCTTATTATAATTGAGAAAAATAGTTCCTATCTCTATTTGTTGCCATCGAGAAGTGAAATTAGGAAATCCATAAAAGGTTTTATCAAGGAGCTCTCTGATCCTCCTCGGAGAATTTATAGAGGATCTCTCGCAAGCAACAGACTTTTCAAAGAACTTCTCAAACCTATTGAAGAAGTACTCCCCGAGTCAATCGAACATCTTATTATTGTGCCAGATGGATTTCTTTATTTCCTTCCCTTTGAAGCACTGCTTACAGATTCAGAGAATATGTTTGTAGTTGAAAAATTTATAATTTCGTATGCGCCCTCTTGCTCATCTTTATTATTTTTGAAAGAAAAAGGAGTAAGAATGGAGCATGCCAAATCACTTCTTGCTATTGGAAATCCTCGATACGACCTGGAAAGAATATCAAATTCTGACCACAAAACTTCCTCTCTTATCTTGAAGGAAATATATAATACTCAGGGTTGCGATTTTTCGCCAATTCCGAATAGCAGAAAAGAAATAAATAATATCGCCAAATTATTCCCGAAACATAAACGAGACATTTATCTTGGAGACCATGCCAGAGAAGAAGTTATTAAAAGGACTTCGCTTGAAGATTACCAAATTATTCATTTTGCCTGCCATAGTTTGCTAGATGAAAGATTCCCTTTCCGGTCTGCCTTAGTATTGACGATAGATGGTGAGTCTGAAGAAGATGGCTTTTTATTAGTACGTGAAATCTATAATTTGAGATTATCAGCTGATATGATTGTTCTATCTGCTTGCCAAACAGGAAGAGGAAGGTTAGAAAATGTTGAAGGGGTTTTAGGTCTGCCGCGAATCTTCTTTTATTGCGGGGCTCGCTCAGTCGTTTCTTCGTTGTGGAGAATTAACGATAAATCAACAACTCAATTTATGTCTCATTTCTATAAATACTTGTCAGAAGGGAATAGCAAATCTCAAGCATTGCGTTTAGCAAAGATAAAAATGATAAACAGCAAATATTCTCATCCATTCTTTTGGGCTTCCTTTGTTTTATATGGAGATAGTTCCCCATTGCAAGGACTAAACTAGAAAATGCTTTTTGAGTTTGGTTATTCAGTGAGAAGGATTTCTTTTAATTGTGATTCCATTTTTCTTCCATTCGGGAAGAATGCTGATATCATCCAAAAATAGGTTTTATTTGCTTCCAATCGAGAAGCGATGTCTTTTGATAATATGAAATTATTTCTAAATATTTTGTTACTACTCCAGATCTGATATAGGGTTTCATCATAAAGTTCAAAAGTGTAATATTCTGAATCCCGCACTTGTTCCCATTGAAAAGACAAAGAAGATTTAGGGATACTTTTTGCTTGAGGTAGAATTAGATTAATTTGGGAGAGAGCAGAAGCCCTGTATTTTACACTTTTGTAACTGTTTGGGATTATTAAAACTGAGATAATGACGCATATGACAGAAATCCCAGCTACAAAAGGTGCAAATCTCCAGGAAAATCGCGGGGATAAAGCCTTTGTTTTTTTTGTTTCAAGTAACTTTTGAACAATTTGATTCATATCTCTTTCATATCTGAGAGCTTTGAGAATAAATTCAAATTCGTGTGCACAATGATAGCAGCTTATAATATGGTCAATGATTCTGGTTTTTTCTTTTTCTGATTTTTTTGTCCGGAACAATCGAAGTAATTGTTTGGGAGATGGACATTCTTTTCTTGTTTTTGGGATACTTTCTTTGATATTTGATAAAAATATTTGACGAAGGTCAGGGTTATTTAATTTCATATTCTATGTCCTTCTCTTTAAGAGCTTTTTTAAGATCAGACAGACCCCGATAAAGAAGATTTCTTGTCTTATCTCTGCTCCATCTAAAAAGAGTGGCAATTTCTTCAATTGTAAGGTTAAGCAAATATAGCTTAACCACTTTACGACGGGACTCCAAAAGAGAGTCAACTGTCTCACTCACCATTTTTTTTAAATTTCTATCATAGATAATGTCAGTTTCATATGTGCTTTTCCATTCAGAGATCGTTTTGTGTTTTTGTTGTAAAATAAATCCTCTTTCCCGTCTCATTTTTCTTATATGATCAATAACAGAAGAATCTACGATCTTCCTTATATAAGACGAGTAATTAACAATTTTTTTCTCATCATTCAGCAATTTCCAGATTTTGATTCTTACTTCTTGGAACACGTCATCAGGATCTATACCTTCCTTTGGAAGATTGAATTTTTGGATGTTTCCCTTTATGAATCTTGTAAATTTGTTGATGACAACATCAAATTCTTTAATCTTATCTGCTTTCGAACTCATGACGCCTTGTTTTTTTTGTTTTAATAAATAGGTCTTACATAAATATATAGAGTATTCAACAACCCAAATTTTCTCAGTTTATTGAAAATAATATTCATTTTATCAATTAAATTTTTATTTTTGCAAGTAAATGGAGCGAATTTCCTCTGCTTGACATCTTCTCCAGCATCTAATACCATTCCTTTCTAAGTAAGCATTAAACTAAGAAACCCCCAATGTGGGAAGATACCCTAGTAAAAACTGACTTAGAAAGTCAGCCAAAAAGCATCGATTTCAACATCCCCTATTTCAAAGAAAAAAAGGATACTTTTTTAGTCATCCTGATCATTTCAGCAAGCGCTTCGATAATAATTCTATCTTTGAAATTCCGAATCTTTCATTTATGGCTAGAGTTTTTGCAGAGTAATGCTTTTCTGAGAGCTATCTTTTACCCTCTTATCCTTTCACTTGTGTTTATTATCGCGGGCATAATTTTTAGGACCATAATATGGATTCGTTATAAACCCATAAAAGCAAAATTAGGGGAAAAGATTGACTGGCCATTTGTCTCTGTTATTATGCCAGCTTTAAATGAAGAGGAGCTTATTAAAGAATCCATGGATTCCATTTTTTGCTCAGATTATCCATCTGATAGATTCGAGGTGATCTGTATCAATGATGGCTCTACGGATTCAACTCTATTCCACATGATGAATGCGAGGCACAGATATGGCGAAAAGCTTAAGGTTATAAATTTTCGGACTAATCAGGGAAAGAGAAGGGCTCTTCATACTGGAATAAAAAAATCAAAGGGTGAGATTATAATAACAGCCGATACCGATAGCAGGATCGAGAAGAGTGCAATCAAGAACTTGGTGTTGCCATTAATCAAAGATCAAAGGACTGGTGCTGTTGCTGGCAGGGTAGAAGTTTTAAATGAGAAGGACAATTTTCTGACCAAAATGCTTGCCATTCGCTACTCCATTTCCTTCAATTTTGGCCGAGCATATCAAAGCGTGTATGGAGCGGTGTTTTGTTGCCCAGGTGCTCTTACTGCATACAGAAAAGAAGTTGTACTAAAATTCATTCACAAATGGGTAAATCAGAGATTTTTAAATACCCCCTGTACTTACGGAGAAGATAGATCTCTAACCACTGAAATTCTCAAAGCAGGATTCCTAACACGATTTCAATCTAATGCCATTGTTTTGACAAAAGTTCCTTCTTCATTTATGCAGATGAACAGGATGTATCTGCGCTGGACGCGGAGCTATATTCGGGAATCTATACTTTTTGCAGGATTTATGTTTTCCAAATATCGAAAAGAGCAACGGTTTTTGCCAATATTTGACTTTTTCTTTTTAAATTTTCTCCATCCCTTTCATATTTTATCTTTAGGATTTGTCCTTTATTCTTTTTACGTGAATCCAATTTTCATATTAAAGCATTTTGCAGTGCTTGTGATATTTTCTTTTTTACTATCTCTCTATTATCTAAGGACAAAAAAAAGCCTTGCGTTTCTGTATGGGATTCCGTATGCATTTATTACGGCATTTTGCCTTTGGTGGATAGTCCCGTTTGCTGCTTTTACGATGAAAAGCCAATCATGGATGACGCGTTAGGTATCCATTCCTTCTTACCGCGAATAAAAAAAAGCTCCCCAAAACGAGACAAGAACCTCCATAGATAATCCACTTCCAAAAACTGTGAGAAAACAAAACATGATCTGACTTCCCTGTAACGATAAACCCTCCCCAATAATAGGGATGTGAGACCGCATCTGAATCGATCATTTCAAGCTTAGCTTTTCGCAATGAGGACGCGATCTGTTTTGAAGAGCGAAGGTGGGTGTAAAATCTTTCCATCAATTGATAGGTGGCTTGATCGTTTACTGCCCACAGACTCATAAGAACCGAAGAGCTGCCGGCGAAAAAGAAAGCTCTGTTCAAACCCTCGATTCCCTCACCTCGGATATTCTGCCCCAGTCCAGTCTGGCAGGCTGAGAGCGTGACCAGATCCGCATTGAGTTTTAGATTGTAGATTTCCCTCATCTGAACGAAGCCATCTTCTGCTGTATTATCATTTAAAGACAGAACGATGGATGAGCGCGCAGGTTTTTTGTCATCGATAAGACTATGCGTGGCAAAGTGGATGATTTTGTAGTTATCAAGTTCAAGATTCTTAAGCTGTTCTTCTGTCGCTTCTTCTCTGACAAAAACATCTGTTCTTTTTTGTTTAAAAAGTGAGCTAATCCTATCTATTTCTGTTCCACTGTATTTTAGTCTGTAAAAATTGAAGGCGTTTGAGGAATAAAAGTTTTGAAAAATATCCTCTCCGTTTGTTTCGGATTCCATCTGCCCAAAGTCAGGGTCCCCAAAGGCGAGTATATCGGATCGTTGTCTTGATGCATTTTTGTCTTTACGGAGGATAATTTCTCGATATGACGAAATAGATGGAGCATAGGCAATTTTATAATCTTCGATAAGCCAGTGTGGTGTGTTTTGCTGAGTTATTAGAGTCTCAAACGGAAGAAAGTGGAGGATGTCATCAGGGATGAATATAATTTTTTTAATTTTTTTGTCCAGCCCGGGAAGGACTAGGATTTCGAATAATTCTTTTCCTAACTCGAAATTATTGGAATCTTTGTCAGTAATGATTTGCACGTGGGCTGTAACTAGATCCTGAAGTTCTGATTTCACCGGGATGGGAAAAATCTTAATGTCATTTTTTTTGATTGCGAAGCCATAGGAAGTTTGATTTCCTACAATATATGCGAAAAATACAGTTTTTGAATTAAGCAATTGTTTTTGTGTTTCCTTTAAGGAAATTATTTCTGGATATTTTAGATCTGCATAGTCAGGACTTTTAGACCGGATTTCTCTTTTGAGAGTTTCTAATTCATTTTCTTTTTCCGCAAGTTCTTGATGAAGCTTTTCTTTTTCTTCAGAGGAAAGTTCGGTTACTAAAAAATTATTATAGATATTTGAAATATCCTTCATGATCTCTTTTTCCCGATTTTTCAACTTGAAGTTTATTCCCAATGAGATGTCAACCTGAGCCACCTCTAAGCTGTCGAGAAAAGATCGTGCCTTTGCTCTTTCTAGGTAGTTGAATGCCTCTGTATCATATCCCACTCCATTGTCACTGTTGTGAAGAGTAACCAACATGTGGATGAGGTTTTGATAGGCTTCAATTCTTTTATCAGTTCCTAAGTAGCTTGCCTTCAGTTCTTCCAATTTAATCTGTGAACGAATGTTTTCAATAATACGAATGGAATTTTTATAATTTTTTGATGCCTCGAAAATTTTGTTTTGTTTTGCATAAGCGTTACCGATCTCATAGAAAGCCTCCCAAAGAATCTGTCCCCCTTCTAGTTCCTGGGCTAAATCTATTGCTTTTTGGTAGTACTTGGTTGATTCCTCATAATTTCCTTGATTGAAATGGACAATCCCCATATTATTCAGGATCATTCCGATTGATTCCAAATCTTGAATCTCTTTTGCTTTTTGATATCCATTCTGAAAGTATTCTAATGCTTGATAATAATTCTCTAAATCTGTATTAACGCTTCCTAAGTTGTTTAACACTCTAACTTCAATTATATTTAATATGTCTAATTCACTTTCTTGTTGCCTTGAGAGTCTAGTTAATTTTAGGCAATCCTCGAAGTAAGCCAAGGCCATGTGCAAATCTTCTTTACTATCAGAGATTAATCCTTTGTTTCGGAATGTGTCCCCGAGATTAATTAAGTCGATTGCAATATAAATTGTATTTCCTAATTCTCTGTCTATTTCTAATGCCCTTTCCAAGAAATCAAAAGCCTTTTCATAATTTCCAACATTTTGATATATGTTACCGATATTATTTAAAATATCAGACTCATCACTCTTATTATTAAGCTCGCGAGCTATTCTTAAAGCTTCCTCAAAATTATTTAAAGACTCAGAAAAATTGTTTAAGTTTTTATGGAAAATACCGATATTGTTTAGACATCTTCCTTGTTCCTTTCTATGGTTTAATACCTGGGCAATCTTATGAGCTTCTTTATTTAAAGTATAAAAAATTTGAAGATCATTTAATTTCCAATATACAGAACTTAATAGACGCAAACACTTTACTTCATGTTCTCTACTTTTAATCGATTGAGATAGTCTAATTGCATTCTCAAAACTTTCAATAGATTTTTGAGTGTCCCCAGATGAACGATATTTTTTTCCTTGATTGTATAGTGAATGAATTTTGAGTGCATTCTGACATTTTTTTTCGAGAGTTTTCAGTCCATTTTCTTGGGCGATAGATTGTGCATCTGAAAAAAAATGTGATGATATATTGAGATCTCCGGTGTTCCAGTATAAAAGCCCTAGCTTGATTAGAGTATCACATTCTTTTTCTTTATCAGAAATTTTAATTGCGATTTTTCTTGATTTATTGAACTCTTCAATAGCTTTTTCGAATTCACCTTTTTTTCTCAATTCCTCCGCTTCTTGCGATATTTGAGAGTATCGATCTGACAAGATTGCTGAAGAATTATCTGGCGAGTTTTTTGCCCGAGCATAAATTTGGGGAGCTAAAATGAGCAGTAATAGAACGGTACAGACATATAACCTTTTAGCCTTTCTCAGTCTAGGTACTAAGTTTTTCATCCAATCCTTCCGGCAAAATGCACTTAGGATTGTGACAGGGCACCTAGGTTTTATCAATCGCCCATAGGGATGATTAGGGGGGTGATATTTTAATAAAAAAAATAAAGACTATTTTCTCTTAAATTAAAGGAAGGAATTTCTGAAGGTTTTACCTGGATAAAATCTTTTAACTATGATTCGCTTTAGTACTTTTTACTTTTTAATCTTCTCTTGAGACTCTATCTACATCTAATACGCCGGAAATCTTGATCTGTCTAGCGCCGTTATTTTCGATAGCGGGGGGACCGAGGACTTTTCCAACGTCATAGATCGGGGTGAAATACAAGAAAGAATAAAGAAAATGAATTGGTGTTTCCACAAATCTTTTTAAATTGAAAAAGCGCCCGTAGGTTTCTCCGGCAAAAAGACCGGGAGCTGTTAAGGACAGGATGGCAACGATGGATACGATAGCAACTACTTTTGAGTAAGATCTTTTGCGCATTGCAACCTCCTTAAAATGAGGCGCCTTGCTTGGAGATGCATCAAAAAGGAAGGGATGTCAAGAAATAGACTCTAAAGCAGAAAGCTATCTCTCATCTCATCCAAGGCGTGTATTAAATGTAAGTCATTGAAAATTGAATGTCAAGGGTTTTATAAAAAAAACTTTTTTGTCACTTGTTTGATTGAAACATTTTAGATAAATACTACATTATTTAGTGGCTTATCTTGATAAAGCTGCATATATAGTATGGAGTTTTTTTATTAGAAAATGCATGTTTTTCCTATTATCGTCTGTATTTTGCTCTAACTGATCTTTAACACTTATAAAATTGATCTTTTTTAATTTCAACAACTTAAAGACAATAAAAAAGCTTTTGGCACTACGCTCTTTTCTTTTTGAGTTAAAATTCATAGCTCACGTATTGTTGGAGGCAGGGCAACTCCAACGGCCTTAAACACTTTGCCACATGTGCCTTCACATTGGCTGCGAATGGCCAGACGCTTGGCGTTCTCTTCAATAACAGTTTCTTGAAGGGCTTTGAGATCCTGCTTGATATCCGCCCATTCGAAGTTCAAACCAGCAGCCTCAAGCCGTCGGTTCAGTTCTTTTCTCAG
>Ga0114930_10005640_pt1 | contig 10254 bp, 10 predicted proteins | sample AnhtaG_FD_87300 | JGI IMG/M metagenome (GOLD analysis project Ga0114930, IMG submission 87300) | Deep subsurface microbial communities from Anholt, Denmark to uncover new lineages of life (NeLLi) - Anholt_01485 metaG | ecosystem: Environmental > Aquatic > Marine > Oceanic > Sediment | place... | reverse complement strand
TTTGCAGGGGCGAAGCGTTATTGAATATTTGCGTGATGCGTGTCGCTACCATTTGGATGGCAATCCGGCTCCATCATTAATAAAAACAGCAGGCAATTTAGCTAAAACTGCCTGAACGCTTACGATTTTTCAATTCTTTCAGTAATGCGGGGATGATTTTGTTTTCGGGGACGATTGAGATTTTTCGGCCTTTTCGGTAAATGTGTGCCTTGTTCTTTGCGGCACAGACGGCCAAGTCAGCGTCTGCGGCTTCGCCGGGACCGTTGACGACACAGCCCATTACGGCGATACGCAATGGCTTGACAATACCGCACAGAGCTTTTTCGACTCGGCGGGCGAGCTTGATTACGTCAATTTGGGCCCGCGCGCACGTGGGACAGACTATGAGCTCAGGCGCCGAGCGTTCATATAAGCCAAGTGCGATTAGAATCTGTTTTGCAATTTCGGTTTCGACGAGGGGAGCGGCGGCGGCGCTTACCCTGATGGTGTCACCAATTCCTTCAGCGAGCAATGTACCCAAAGCAACGGCCGATGGTATCCGGGCGTTTTCGGGCAGACCTGCGTGGGTCAGGCCAAGGTGGATTGGATAGTCGAAAGTATCAGCGATGCGGCGGTTGACTTCAATGGTCCTCAGGGTGTCGCTGCTCTTTGCGCTGAGGACCAACTGGGTGAAATTGCGGTTCTCAAACAGACGGACGTACTTTTTCATTTCATTTAACATCAAGCTAATTCGCTTATGAGGCGGGACGTCGTGCTTTTTGAGGTCGCGAATGCTTGCTTCGTTGACGCCGATGCGCACGGCGGTTTTGTGCATTTTTGCTGCGTCTATTATCCGGAGGACATCGCTGCGTTTTTTTATGTTGCCGGGGTTGAGGCGTACTTTGGCGGCACCGGCTTCTATCGCTTCAATGGCCCGAGTGGGGCTAAAGTGAACATCAGCGATTAAGGGAACAGATACCTTTTGTACAATTTTGGCGAAAGCGACGGTGTCGGGGCGCGTGGGGACGGCAACTCTGACTAACCGGCAGCCGGCCCGCGTGAGCTGATTTATCTGCTTTACACAACGGGCAATATCAACGGTGGGCACCTTTGTCATCGATTGAATAACAATCGGGGCGGCAGAGCCGATTTTTACTGAGCCGACCTTAACGGTTATCGTTTTTCTTCTCTTAATCATATTTGGGCTGAATATTTCATATTACAGACAAGTCAAGGATTTTTCAGGGTGTCTTTTCCATTCAGAGAGATTGTTCATAGTACGTACGAGGCAGAGGTCTTCTTTACTAATGTCACTTGAAAGGATTTGCGTGTCTGACATGCCGCGTTCTGTGCAGTCGAGTATAATATCAAGAGTGGCATAGCTAATGCCCAGAGCAGATTCGTCAGTAATGCCTTTTACCATATCGGGTGAGGGGGTCCGGCTGCGTACTTGTGGGGGTAAATCAAGATATTCTGCAAGCCGTAGTATCTGGGTTTTATACAGGCCTATGAGCGGCGAAAAGGGCAAGTTGTCTATTCCGCCTTTGACGAACCAGCCGACCATCCACTCAGAGCGGTTTGCTGCACCAAGAAGCAGGCAGTTTTTCTCGCGGGCGCGCTGTTCGAGGAAGCGACGTCGATAAATATGTCGGGCATTAAAGGCGGCTTCGATGCAGCCAACGGTCCGCTCGTAAAAAAATCTCTTGATGATACTGCCGTCGAAATTGGCTCTGCGCAGGGTATATGTGAAGAAGGATTCGCGGCACAAGAAACGATTCAGCCTTTTATTGAGAAACCTATTTATAAGACCAGAGAAGGCAGTTATTTTCATAGCCAGCGGTGAGTAAATCTTGATTTGCCGCATGGCGGGAGTAATGTCGCGGTGTTCCAATTCAATTTGGAGCCAATCAGCTATAAGGTTTGCGCCGGCGTGTGAATCTTTTGAGCTATCGCGGTCATAAAGATAATAAGCATAAACGCGGCGGCAGCCGACGGCACGTACAGCCAATGCAGCAAGGACTGCGGAGTCTATACCGCCGCTGAGGCCTATGATTATGCCGTCGGCGGAATTGGCGTCGAGCAGTTCCTGTATATGCCTTTGGATTTTTTCAGCTTCAGGCTTTGGGTCAATTGTTAAAGGTAACTCGGACACGAGCATTATATTTTCTTATTCCTGCAAATCGGCTGCAATAGACTTTTATTCTCGTAGATTTTGTATGACTTTCTTAATCGTATCAAAATTGTAGCTTGTTTTAGGCTTTTGAGCAAATTAAAATAGCGGGAATGGATATTATTTAACTGCTTACTGTTATGGGGTCGATGCTGATATCTATCGCAGCGGTGTTGTTCATCGCTTATTTGGTTCTGGGGCTGATACTGTACTTTATGCAGCCGAGGTTTTTGTACGGCCCTGTACGTGAGGTTCCGTATACGCCGGGCGAACTGGGACTGACTTTTGAAAGTGTGGCTTTCAAAAGCGCCGACAGCTTGGAACTTACCGGCTGGTATATTCCGGCGGAGGACTCGAAGCTGACGGTACTGTTGTGCCAGGGTAACGGGGGTAATATGGTGCACCGGCTGGACAGTATAAACATCTTCCATAACCTGGGAGTAAATTGCTTTATTTTTGATTATCGCGGCTACGGCAGGAGCGAAGGTAAGCCGACCGAGGAGGGGACATATCTGGATGCTGCGGCCGCATACAAATGGCTGACCGAGGTAAAAAAGATACGGCCGGATGATATTATTATCTTCGGCAGGTCTCTTGGGGGAAGCATCGCGGCACAATTGGCAGGCAAAGTGAAAGCAAAAGGGTTAGCTATTGAGAGCACGTTTACATCATACGTTGAGATGGGTAAGAAATTCTATCCTTATATGCCGGTGCGATGGTTTGCGAGCTTCAGCTACAAGACGACCGATTACATCAAGGAGGTTCATTGTCCGGTGATGATAATTCACAGCCGAAACGATGAGATTGTGCCGTTCGAGTTCGGTCTGGAGCTGTATGAAACGGCGAATGAGCCGAAAGAATTTGTCGAGATTTTCGGCAGCCATAACGACGGTTTTCTGGTATGCGGGGAGGCTTATAAGAAGGCCTGGACGCAATGGCTGAAATTCTTAGAGGAACACGAAAAGCAAGTCAGTCGCTACCAAGCATCGTAGCTGGAATACCCTGGGGACTTTTGCGCTTCGAGCGGTGCTTTCTGTCGAGCTAAAATTTTCTTACCAATCCTACGACGACGGCTTCGATTCGGCAGTTGTCCGAATAAATGGGGTCATAATCATCGTTGGCCGGCTGGAGGCGAGCGTGGGCCTTTTCCCTGTAGAATCTCTTGAGGGTTGCGTTTTCATTATCGACGACAGCAATAACCAATTGGCCGTTATCAGCGACAGAACTGCGGCGGCAAATCACATAATCACCATCGCGGATGTCATCGTCAACCATACTATCGCCGACCACTTCAAGTGCGAATGTGTCGTCGGAGGCGGCGAAATGAGAACTCAGGGACAAATAGTCTTTGTTTTCAACAGCTTCTATTGGCAAGCCGGCAGCGACTTTGCCCACGAGCGGAATACCAGGCGGCGTCGGCGCGTAGGAATTTGAGCTGTTGTTGCTGATGTGGTTAAGCAGTTCTTGCGCTTTTGCAGTCAGCTTCAAAGAGCGAGCCCTGCCCGGGTAAGCTGAGAGCAGTTTTTTTCTTCGCAGTTCGGCGATGTGCTCGAATGCGGTGCTTCGGCTTATGGCCAGCTCGGAGGCCAACTCTCCAATCGTCGGGGAATAACATCGGCTGGCCTGAAAGGAAGCGACGGCAGCTAATAACTGTAGCTGTCGCGGGGTGAGCTGGTTTGTCGGGTTTGATAATATCGGCTGCATAATCTAAATCTCCCTTGTGGGCGAGAATCGGTTCTGCGGACGGGGTCAATTGGGATTCCGGCGGCCAAAGCGAGACGAAATCACCGCCCGGTCCGAATTTACATACAGGCCCAATCGGGTTGTCAGCGTGTGTGTCCATTTTTTCGCAATTTCATCAAGACGACAATGGGGCAAATGATACAAACGGCAAATAATTCTATCGGTAACGTGGGGGTAAAAACCCTAACAAAAACCGAACAAAAATCTGCGAATTGGGAAAAAAAATCTGCTGTGCTTTTTGCTGTTTGACAGTGGTGATAATATGGGACGTGTGAGCAAAATAGGCCTGGACTTGCGAGGGGCACGGAAGGACCGCCGGCGCATAGAGTCCGGGACGTTTAATGCAAAAACAATTACCTGTCTTGCAAGAAAGCCTCAGGTAATGATTCAATTATGTCGGTAGTCATCAAGCTGATTTGGCCGGTTTTTTCTGCAGCGATGTCACCGGCTAAGCCGTGGATGTAAACAGCGAGAACGGCGGCGTCGAAGTTAGCGAGGCCCTGGCCGATGAGAGCGGTTATAACGCCTGTCAAGACGTCACCTGCGCCGGCTGTGGCCATTCCGGGATTTCCGGTCCTGTTGACATAAATCTTCCGGCCGTCAGTAACAACCGTTCCTGCACCTTTCAAGACGACGACGGTGGCGGTTTGCCGGGCTAATTGTCCGGCCTGGTCTTTGCGTTCCGGGGGCAACTGCTCTCTGAAGAGAGCGGACCAGAGCCTTTTCATCTCGCCGGGATGCGGTGTCAAGATGAGCTGGGCCTTTAATTTGGCGGGCCAGTCTTTTATTTTGGCCAGATTGTTTAAGCCATCGGCATCTATGACCAAACGCAGCTGGTGCTGTTCGAGGAGCGTTCCAAGGACCGACTGAAGCTGGGCGCTGACACCAACACCGGGGCCGAAGGCCAGAGCATCATTGTCGCCGACGGCATCAAGGATGGTGTTGACCGCCTTTGCGGATATTCGGCCGGCACTGTCTTCGGGCAGTGGAATAGTGGTGAAGGACGGCTCTATGGAAGCGACTATCGGCACAACAGTTTTGGGAGTTGCTACGCGGACAAGGCCGGCACCGGCTCGTAAGGCCGACCGGCCTGCGAGGGCGGCGGCGCCGCTCATACCGACACTGCCGGCAATAATACAGACCTTTCCGAAATCGCCCTTGTGAGCGTCAACCGGCCTGGGCTTTAATTTTGGAATATGTTTTATTGTCTGCATTTTTTGTTCAGTCATTCTGCTGCTCTATTTTTCTGTTTATCAAGGTGGCGGTTATTCCTGCGGAGAAACCATTATCGATGTTAACGACGGCGACGCCGGCTGCACAACTGTTTAGCATTGTCAAGAGTGCAGAAAGTCCCCCAAAGCTGGCGCCGGTGCCGATGCTGGTGGGGACAGCGATTACGGGGCAGCTAACGAGTCCGCCGACCACACTGGCTAATGCGCCTTCCATTCCCGCTATAACAATGATAACGTTGGCGCTTTGGAGCTTTTGAGTATGGCCGAGCAATCTGTGCAGGCCGGCAACTCCGACATCACAAATCAACTCGGTGCGCTGGCCCATAATTTCGGCGGTGACCTTTGCCTCGGCGGCAACGGGTAAATCAGCGGTTCCAGCGGTGAGTATGGGAATGACGCTCTTAGAAGGTGTAATCTTTTTCTGCTCCAAGAGGATAGCCTTAGCTGATTTTTCGTATCGGGCGCCGGGGAACTTCTTTGTTTTCACCAGTGCTTCGAAAACGTTTTCTTCGGCCCTGGTGGCTAAAACATTGTTGCCTTTTTCAGCCAAGCTCGCGAAGATTTGAACTATCTGTTCTGTAGTTTTACCGGGGCAGTAGATGACCTCCGGGAATCCGCGTCGGATTTGGCGATGGTGGTCCACGTGCGCGAAGCCCAAATCCTCAAAAGGCAGGTGACGAAGCTTTTCAATCGCCTGGTCGACGCTTATGTTGCCGGCCTTTACCTGCTCGAATAATTCTTTTAATTGCTGGGCCTGAATGTTTCACCTACCTTTTGTCAGCTGTTAACATTTGATAAGTTGCCAGAAAATAGATTCCTGCTTTCGCAGGAATGACATACCGTTACTCACTATCTGCTTTTGGCTCAAGGGTTAAATCTGCGAAGAGCCCGGCTTTGAACTTATGATACGCCAGAGAAGCTACCATAACGGCATTATCGGTGCAATATTGTTTTGGCGCGACAAGCAATTTTTTGGGCGGTACCGCCGAATCACACAACTGTCGCAGGACGGTTCTCAGTTGCACGTTTGCAGCCACACCGCCGCCGAGCAGGACGGTTTTTGCGCCGATTTTTTGAGCTGCCCTTTGGGTTTTTTTCACAAGGACATCAACTACCGCGGTCTGAAACGATGCCGCGACGTCGGCGATTTGCCTTTCGGTCATCGAATCGACCTTGTTCCGACCTTTCATATCCTGGCCGCGACAATAGTACAGGACGGCTGTTTTGATACCGCTGAAAGAGAAATCCAGCGAGTCCCGGCCGAGCATCGAGCGTGGGAATTTGATTGCGTTTGGATTTCCTTTTTTCGCGACTTTTTCGATATTAGGTCCGCCGGGATAGGGTAATTTAAGGATTGTTGCAACTTTATCGAAGGCCTCCCCGGCAGCATCGTCAATGGTATAGCCCAAAAGCTCCAACTCCAGAGGCGATTCGCAATCATAAAGGCAGGTGTGTCCACCTGAGACGATTAAAGCAACCGCAGGCAATTGCAAACGTTCTTCGGCCAACATTGCTGATTGTAAGTGGGCGTGTAAATGATTGATAGCTATCAAGGGCTTGTCCCAGGCAAAGGCCAGGGTCTTGGCCGCGGTGACACCAACCACCAATGCAATGGTCAGACCGGGTTGATTCGCAACCGCAATCGCGTTGATATCGTTCTTGGTGACATCAGCCTGGGCAATTGCCTCGGCAATAACGGGATATATTTTTTCGATGTGTGCGCGGGAGGCGATTTCGGGGACGACTCCGCCGTACTTTTCGTGCAGTTTGTTCTGAGAAGCTATAACGGAAGATTTTACAATCCGGCCATCAGCCACAACAGCTGCGGCGGTTTCGTCACAACTGGTCTCAATACCAAGGATATTTATGGATTTTTCCTTCATAAATGCGGATATTAGCCAAACACAAAGACTCTGTCAACGTCAGAAGCTTATTGCCTGCGAGACAGCCAGCCCGGAGGAAACAGTTTACTGCGTCAGGCCTGCGTGGGTTCGGATTTCCTTAATATCGAGGTTGAGGATGTAGTTGACGAGGTTCTGCCAGGCGGGATAAAACCCGAAGCCACCTTTGGTCATCTCCTCAATAGCCTCTGGTTTGGTCCAGCCTTGCACGGCAATGCGATAGACCGCGCACATCGTCCCCGTTCGGTCTGCTCCGCGGTGGCAATGGACGAAGACGGGTGTGCGATTTGGGTCCGTTACTATCTTCAAGAAGCGGACCACATCTTCGTCATCCGCGTCCCAGGGCTGCATTTTAATATGCTCATAGGCTAATCGCGTCTCGCCAATCTCATCCCGGTCGGAATGGAAGGACCGCAGGTTCACGACGGTTTTGATGCCAAGCTTCTTCAGTTGGCGCATACCGTCGGCGGTCGGTTGGGCACCCCGATACAGGTCTTCCGAGAGCTTATGGAAGTTCGGGACGCCGGGCAGTTCGAGGGGAGGAGCCCATTTTTTTTCAGTGTCGGACTGCCTGTCGGCGGAAACCGCGCCCGGTTCATATCGGTACGTTTGGACCAAATACACCGCTACGGCAAGAACGACAGCGGCACTGAGGGAAAGCAGAATATAACGCAGTCTTGTCGAGTTTGAGCCTTTCGGGAATTGCTTCGTCATCTGTCCGTTCTTTGGCATATCGAACTCTCCAACCTTTGTATTCTGCTTTCAATATAGTAATCCTGAGGCAGCGACATCGCAAAGTAAAAGCATAGAAAGGCTCTCGAACGAAAATGGCCGGGTTTCAATCGCGACGGTGTGACAAGCAGCAAGATTAGCTCTGTGGGCGGCGGAATTTTTTTACTGCGGACCCGGCCAGCAGCAGTATTTGTTTGCAGAGGCTTTTGCAGACGTGGGGGAGGGAAAATCTGATTGGGATAAGCTGGGGCAATTCGAAATCTGTGCATACGGCTTGCGGGAAATCGTCGCCGAGGATTGTTATTTTTTCAGGATCGAATGAGCCGAAACCCATTTTCCTTGCTGTTTTGATAATGGGCAGGTCGTCTGGGCTGATGTTTACGAATTTGCAGCAGATAGTTTCCAGGGCCATTGGGTCGGTTCCGCCGATGAGCCAGCCGAGCGGTCTTGGCCTGCCGCGAATTGGGCCTGGGCCATCCATAACAGTGACGGCGTCGATTATAGTTAAGGCGGGATTCAGAAACCTGAATATCTCAATCAGCATTTCGCAAAAATCGGTGTCGCTTTTGCCTTTGGCAAAATGCCAAAAGGTTTTTTGCTTTCCGGTGACACAGCCGAACATATTTTTTACCGCAAACGTCGCAACCAACTGCTGATGCGTTTTGAGCTTCGGCAGATTAATAATAACATCGGCGTCGAGGGCGATTGAACTTATGCCGAGTCTGGTGCCGTGTGGGGCTATTCGACACAATTTAGGCTTGTTGAGGGGTTTTACGGGCACGGCTAAGTGCTTGAGCGGCTCATCCAATTTCAGCGCCCTTACACAGGCAAAGACGTTGCTCCAGGCGGGTGAATCGCCGACGAAGGGTTTTGCGCCGAAATCTTTGAGGAGCCTGGCGGTTTCGAGGATTACGGCGGGGTCGGTCTGTGCGGCACGACGGCGGGACCTTGGGGCGATGAAATTTGGCTTAAGCAGGACGGTATCGCCGGGTCTTATAAATTTTTCCAATCCGCCAAGCAGCTCGAACTGCGCAGCAATCGCCTGGGAGATTTTCGGCCTGCTGTAATCGCTGCATCGAGTTAGCACAACTGCTGGATTGGACATACGTCGGCTCAATCGCTTATCGCGGTACAAAGAACGAGGTAAGCTCTGACAACGGGACCAAAATAAGGCTGGGGTTCCTGCGTATCGCCGGAAGAAGGAATCAAAAACATTCTGACGCCTGGGCTGGGTGCGGGTCTGCTAAAGAAATAGCTGGGCAAAGTTATCCGGTCATCGACGTACTTTTCCGGTCCCAAGAAGAAGAAATCACCGGGGCTCATTTTTAATGCGAAAGCGGCGGAGGTAAAAGGTAACTCGCCGGGTTCTGCACGAGCGGGTAACTGCGGGATTAGACTTCTTAAGGACGATGTAAATACCGGCTGGACGTTAACACTGCAGAGGCCTCTTAAGCCGGGGATTTTTTCGGCTTTTATTCGCAAGGCAAGTTTGCCGGGCCCGATAGTCGCACCTTCCATTGAGCCGTCGGATGAGATATGAAAGATGGTTTGTTCGGCGTATAACCGTGCGACGGTAAGGTCATTGGACTGAGCATTGAGCAGCAAGAGGGAAACTGTCTGCATTGTTTTAGCGCCGGCAGCATACAGTAAATGGTTGAGTTTGTTCCAGATATGTGTTTGGCCTAATGCGACTGAAAATGAGTTGGCTTTGAAGGCATCATAATCATTAAATCGGAAGGGGCTGGTGTGGAGTATCGGCCAAATATCATCCAAGGCGGTAACGTTTTCGGCGGGCATTTCGAAAATATAGACGTTAAAATTTATGGTTTTTAAGGCCTGGCTGCCGGGGCGTTTGTCAGGTCGTGAAGGGGCTAAATCTCCAATTTTGATATTCTGCCATATAGGCTGATTTTCATCAGGTGCATTACAACCCGAGAGGTGGAAAAGCAAAAAGCTGAAGACCGCAATTTGGAAAAGCCGAATCATAAGTATATATTAGCAAATTGGCAGGGCGTTGTCAATTGACAACCGGCAGGCAGCGATTTAGAATTGGCAATTGAGTTGGGGAATAGTGTAACGGTAGCACGACTGACTCTGGATCAGTTAGTCCAGGTCCGAATCCTGGTTCCCCAGTTGGTTTACTAAGACATAGCAGTATGAAAGTACGTGAAGTTATCAAAATGATAGAATCAGACGGCTGGGAGCTTGTCGCAAGCAAAGGAAGCCATCGACAGTACAAGCATCGCAGCAAACCTGGCAGAGTAACCATTGCCGGTAGTCCTAACCATGATTTGGCTGCTGGTACTCTAATACTACAGCGCCATATAGCAAGAAGCTGGATTGATAACTTCTTGTTGCACAGACAGTTATATTAAGTGAGGCAAATTCGAAATCCGAATATCGAAACTCTCCGCAGGACACCTTACGGTGGAAACAAATTCAAAATCCGAATGACCAAAACCTCAAACAGCCAAAGGCTGCTAATGTGTGATTTTTG